>Ga0310695_10008960_pt1 | contig 15262 bp, 14 predicted proteins | sample RumenRJG_04DNA_FD_203882 | JGI IMG/M metagenome (GOLD analysis project Ga0310695, IMG submission 203882) | Bovine rumen microbial communities from Lethbridge, Alberta, Canada - RJG_04 (v2) (version 2) | ecosystem: Host-associated > Mammals > Digestive system > Stomach > Rumen | place: Canada...
AACCGTTTTTACACGGAATGACCGTTTTACCAGCGGGCTGTATCCAGGCCGCTGAATAGACCGAACAGCCCTCTGAACCTGCCGTTTTTGTCCGATTCTGTTTTACCAGGGCCATTTTCAGAGATTCTTTCAGGACCTGTGTGACCGGACTCCGCTTCGTGAAAATTTTTTGCCGCAGGACCAGTGCCTTCTGTCTCACCGGCCTGATTTTCTTCAGGATCCGTGCTCCAGCTGACTTCAGACATCTTTCCTTCCTGCGCCCCGCAGGGATCGTGTTTGCCGACGCCGCTCTCCCTCAGGCAGTCAAGGATCGTCCGGGGCAGGCTGTCCAGGGTGGAAACACGGTACCTCTTTTTCAGAAGCTTCCCGAAGCTTTTGCGGATGTCATTGCGGTAATAGCTGAAGCAATCTTCCTTGTCATCGATTGCGATGTGGAAGATCTCAAATTTTTCCAGTGCCTCGCGATACAGTGCCGGGGTCTCAACATCTGCCTGCAGATTGTCTCCGGTGACCTGGGCAAGCCGCTTTGCCGGCAGGAAGGGATTGAGCGGCTCGTCGCCCATGGTGATGATGATTCCCTTTTTTCCTCTCTTCCAGCAGTCGAGGCGGGTGTGGTGCAGTCCCATGTACCAGGCAGCAGTATAGGACTCATAATTATTGCCGCCGCCTCCCCGCTCAAACCAGATTTTATCCAGATGCTCCGCGATGCGGATATCGGACTCAAACTGCGACATTTGGATCGGCGCGCGGTCATAAGCCAGATCTCCGATCCCCATGACCAGAAATTCCACATCGGAGTACTGGTCCAGGATATTCTGCATGATCACGTTGAGGGAAGCGGCTGTTTTCAGGCAGGCGCCACCCATGGAACCTGTGACATCCAGAGCAAGGATCACGGGAACGGTTTCAGGGTGCTCATCATTGTCGCAGCACTCGCGGACCACTTTGAAAGGATCCAGATCGGGATCCAGGCTCCTTGCCCGGTACATATCCTGTGCGCCGCGCATCCCGGATGTATCTATATGACCGTCCGCGCATACACTTCTTCCGCGCGAAGCGGAATATCTTGCAAAATCTTCTCTTTTCCAACGTCCTCCACCCATTTTTATACCTCCTGTGTATAAGTCATTTATGACCTGTCTGCCGGGGACCGGCTTTGTGTACCGTCCCGCGGCCAGTTCTGCTTTAAAAAAGCGTGTCTTCATCAAAGTCGTCTTCCGGACCGGAATCTGTATCCTCCGCTTCATCCTCCTCGAAAAGACCGCTGAAAAGATCGTCAAATCCACCGCCCTTCATCAGCAGAAGAGGGAGCAGCATATTCATTCCGCCCGCCTGACCGCCGTTTCCGCCGCCTCCCCCTGCAGCCATTGAACCGCTGTTTTCGAAGAGGCTGCTCATCATCATGAATTTCATCATTCTGGTGATATTTCCCTTACCTCCGATGGAGGCGCCGTCCCCGAACAGGGAGACGATCTTTCCGTAGAACCATGTGTTTCCCATAAACATATGACGCTCGGGGAGGATGGTCTCCACTCTTGCGGTCTCGTAGTTGATCACTTCGATGCTGTCTGTTCCGGCCTGCCTGACGCAGGCAGGCTTTCCTCCTGCCAGGATGATATCTCCCGGCTTTACCCTGGAAGCGGGAATTACGAAAAACATCCCGTCCCCGAAACTGAATACCATATTGTCGCAGTTGCGGAGCTTACCTGTCTTCACATTGTAGCTGCGGTATCCCGCGGAGGTTTTGACCGCGATTCCGCAGGGAGAAAGCATGCACAAACCCTTCTGAACTATCATGAACATTCCATCAAACATATTGCTCATCTCATTCCTCCTCTAAATGTGCCTTCACACTTCTTTAAAAATTCTCTTCGATACTCTCTTATGCTTCTTTTAAAACTCTCTTCGATACTCTCTTATGCTTCTTTTAAAACTCTCTTCGATACTCTCTTACGCTTCTTTTAAAACTCTCTTCGATACTCTCTTATGCTTCTTTTAAAACTCTTTTCGATACCTCTTACGTTTCTTTCATACTTGTGGCCATGGGCAAGTGCCCGCAAACATTTATGATTAAACTACGCGCTGCTCCGCGCGTCCCGCGCTTTCGCATCGCTCCACATATTCACACCCCGCCCCGCGGCGGCCGCTCTGGCGGCCTTGCGTTGCTCTGTGTTCATGTGTGGGCGCTCGCAAATGTCCGCAAGACCGGATATGCAAGCATATCCGTCTTTGCGGCCGCTTGCTCGCTGTTTAATCATACTTTTTCGATGTTCTTTCACGCTCCTTAAAAAACTCTTTTGAAATCTTTTTTAAAAACTCTGCCCGGTTCCGTTTTCCGCGGGAGAAATGCTTCCGGCAGCCCCGGTCCCGTGAAGTGATTAATGAATATCTGAATAATAGTCATATTGACTATAAATAATCTATCACGCCGGTTCCGGTATGTCAATATGATAATAGTCAAATTGACTATATTTTTTGAACTTATAAAAAACTGCGATTTCATTTGAGGAAAACACTCTGACAAGCAAAAAAATATGTCGGGTGGTTACTTTTCAGAACGGAAGGGAACTCGAGGCGCTTTCGAGCGGTGGTGAGCGGTTTTAGCGGGAAACTCAGGGCTTCACAGCCAAAATCGCGCGCTTAAGCGCATTGGAATTCGATTTTCGCGAGTTTCTGATCTGCTCACGCCTCAGCAGGGAGTGATCAGATATCCCTGGATGCAGCGGAACAGCTTGATTTTGCGGAGACAAGTTGATAATATCGAGTGACCATTAGATAATGGTATTCAGAAAAGCAGAAAAGCAGAAAAGCAGAAAAGCAGAAAACAGATTGTTGACGTGAACAGGTTCACGGAGGAGTTTATGGCAAGAGCATCAACCAAAGAAAACAAGAACATTTATTTCCGCTACAGGGAGCAGCTCGGACTCACCCGCGAAGAGGCCAGCGAGACTCTGGGAGGACTCACAGCGGACCGCATTGAGAAGATTGAAAATGAGCGCTCACTGCCGCACCCGGATGAAGTTCTCCTGATGGCAGAGGGGTACAAAGCTCCTCAGCTTTGCAACTATTACTGCGCAAACGAATGCCCGATCGGGCAGCAGTACGTTCCTGAGATTCAGGTCAAGGATCTGTCCAGAATTGTGCTGGAGATGCTTGCGGCTCTCAATGTGGCGCAGAAACAGCAGGAGCGTCTGATTGAGATCACTGCGGACGGAGAGATTCAGACCAACGAGATAGCAGATTTTGTAGAGATTCAGAAGACTCTGGAAAGAATATCCATAACGGTCGAAACTCTCCAGCTCTGGTCGGAGCAGATGCTTGCCAGCGGCGCCATCAACCGGGAATTATACGAGAAATATATGTCGAAATAAAAATGGCTGGAATGGCAGGACTCTGCCTGCCCCGCCGGCCAGAGAAAATGATCAGCTTTTCTCCGTTTTTACATAAAAAGTATGTCCTATTTCTCCCTTCCGGCAGTTTATTGTCTTTGCGGATGGTATTATTCTTTTCTTGCAGAGCGGAAAGCACTATTTAATAAGTGATGCCGGCTGCAGTGACAATGAGATATGCTGAAAATAGAAACCGGGCGAAAAGGGTAACTGGAATGGAAATGAATACAAAAACAAGGATCCTGATGCTTAGGCTGACGGAGCGGATCAACCGGCATCCTGCTTATTGCCGGCAGCTCGGCCTGGTGATCGAAAGGCAGAGAAGGGAATATTCATATTCTGATATCCGGGAACCAAATACCGGCGCCGCGAAGAGGCGGGGGAGGAATGATCTATGAAAAACGGGCTCAATGTGCTGGTTTTGATAGTATTGGCATTGTATGTCGCTTCACCGGTAGATCTGGCACCCGGTCCTGTCGATGATTTGATTATGCTTTTGATATATGTGATAGCAAACAGGAGAAAACTGCTGCAGACCGGCCGGGAAAAAAACGATGCATACCGGACTTTGGACAACTGATGACTGCAGCATCTTCAGGAAAAGAATATTTTCCGGAAAGGAATAAAAAATGATTACACTTATCGCAATTATCATACTTTTAGTATTCTTAAAAGTTATAGGATTGATTTTCGGCGCGGGACTGCGCGTCCTGGGATGGCTGATCAGCGGTCTGGGCTTTGTGCTCTCTATCTTTTTTGCAGTGACATTCGGACTTGTATTCAACATTCTGCCGATTCTGTTGATCGCGGGTGTATTGCTGATTGCGCTGAAACCTCTTTGACTGTGACATGAGGGACGCTTTGGCAGCGACGGGTCACAGGCCCCGGAATAATAAAGAGATAATACCTACTGAGAAAACAGAAGAGATACTACTGGGAAAACAGAAGAGGTACTACTGGGAAAACAGAAGAGGTACTACTGGGAAAACAGAGATGATAAAGAAAAAACAGAGGTGTCACCCCGATGTGGTGTGGTGACATCTCTGTTTTTTTGTGGAACAGCGCGTGTAATGAATTTTTCCGCCTTGAGGCCGGCACTGGCCGGCAGGCTGCAGGCTTCATGGGCTACAGCTTGGGCAGCCAGGAGATTTTGTTTTCATTGTGGTGTATCATGCGGTCTATATTGGACCGGTGTCTCACGATGATCAGCACTGCAAAGATGACCTGGACGATTTTGATGATCATGGCTTCCGGCTGCAGACAGATATACAGGGTGACTATTACTGTGGAGACCATGCTTGACAGGGAGGTCATTCGTCCCGGGACCAGCACGATGAGAAATACTATCAGGGGCAGGAAAAAATAAAGAGGGCTTCGTCCGGCGAAAGCGAAGAGGCCAAACAGGAATCCGTACATGGCCGCCACTGCCTTTCCGCCTCTGAATCCGGCAAAGACCGGATAGCAGTGGCCCAGACCTGCCGCCAGGGCGCCGAGGGCAATTGCGGTATCATCGCCGCAGACCTGTTTCGCCAGCAGCACGATAAAAGAGACCTTCAAAAGATCCAGGGCCATTGTTCCCAGGCCGGCTCTTTTGCCAAGCACACGCCCTGCATTTCCTCCGCCCAGATTGCCGCTTCCGTAATTCCTGATATCAGTTTTATAGAAGATTTTTCCTATGACCAGGGCAAAAGGGATAGAACCCACCAGATAACCTATTATGATAATAAGCAGTAGTTTCATGATGATCCTCGTTTTTGCTTCAATTTATCCAACCATACCGGAGCCGCCTTTCCAGAAGTCGTTTCCCTCATCAGCGGACTGCCTGAACGGTGATGCGGCCGGGACCTTCGCGCGTAAGGGGGGGAGAGAAATATGTGAAGTCGTTTCCCTCATTAGCAGACTGCCTGAACGACGATGTGGCCGGGACCTCCGCGCGTAAGGGAGGGAGAAATATGTGAAGGCGTTTCCTTTATTTGCGGACTGCCTGAACGACGATGCAGCCGGGACCTCCGTGTGTGATCAGGGAGGGAGAGAGCTGGAGAATTTCGCACTCGACATGGGGAAAACTGTCAGAGATCTGGCGGCGTACTTTGGCTGCAAGATCTTTTTTATCGGCGTAGGCAATACTAATCAGGCACTGTTCATCTACACCTGTTTCTTTCAGGCTGGAGATGATCGTGCCAACAGCGGATTTCCAGGTCCTGCGCACGGTCATAAAGGAAATCCTGAGATGGTCCTGAGTCTGTGTGAGCACAGGGAGAAGATGCAGGGCGCTGCCGATCCGGGAGGTCATGTTTGTGATCCGTCCGCTCTTGCGAAGATAATTAAAATCGGCCGGGATCACATAAGATATGGTCGACCGGGCGCATGCCCGGATCTGGGAGACGATCTCTTTTGTAGAGATGCCCCGGTCCCGGAGCCCCGCTGCTTTTACGGCCATGTATCTTAGGGGGCCGGCCAGAGAGCGGGAATTGATCACGAATATTCTGTCTCTGTTGGGCAGTCTTTCCCGCAGACTCATAGCAGTAGAGTATTCTCCGGAGAGACCGTCGGCAACGGTCAGCATGATCACATCTTCGTCGATGCCCTCCAGCTCCTGCAGCATATCTCCGAGAGAAGGCTGGGAGGATACAGGCATCTCATCTCCGTGGAGCAGTTTTACATATTCATCAGAAGTGATGTCGGTATAGTCGCGCAGTGATCTGCCGCCCAGGGAGACCGATACCGGAATGATTGAAATGCCGAGCTTTTTTCCCTCTTCCTGTGTGAGGGAGGAGGCGGTGTTTGTAATGATTTTCATAAGTTCTTTTCGTTATCTTCGATTATTGCGTTTTTGTTATACAGGATTTTCGGCTTGGTATATCTTAGTATAACGTATTTTTTCGCATATAGTCTTTTCAGAATGATAAATTTTTGCCATTTTCCGAAAAGGAGGGCCATTAATGTCACAGGATTCCCGGGAAAATGACATTTTCCCGTGCGTTTTCCTCTTTTCGCGGGCTTTTCATGGACAGTCTCCAAGGTGTTTTGGGAGAACGAAATCAACAATATGCAATCATACCGTTCACAGGTTCATGAAAAAATATTATCATGGATGAGACAGTATCGGGCGGACAGTTACGAAATATGAGACTCAAAAAAATAAAAATCAGGTAAGGCAGAAAGATAAGTTAAGCGGGTAGAAAAAAAATGAAAACAATCAGGGTTGCGGCAGCAGTGATCAGAGACGGGGAACGGGTCTTCGCGACAGCGAGGGGATATGGAGATTATAAAGGACAGTGGGAGTTTCCCGGAGGAAAAATCGAACCGGGGGAAACTCCTCAGGAAGCTCTGGCGCGGGAGATAGAAGAGGAACTGGCCACCAGGATCAGGGTCGGAGAACTGATCGGTACGATCGAATATGATTATCCTGCCTTTCATCTGTCCATGGACTGCTTCTGGTGCAGGATCGAGAGCGGGAATCTCACGCTCAGAGAGGCCAGGGCTTCGAAATGGCTGACTGCCGAAACCATAGACAGTGTGGACTGGCTTCCCGCGGACAGAGAAGCAGCCGGATGGGTCAGGCAAGGACTGCTTTCGAAATGAAAGGGACACAGGCCGGTCGGGGACAGAGGGCAGCAGGGACCGCCTCTGTCATTTTTTACAGATGAAAAATATTTTTCCAGCCTCTGAGGCTGACCGGCGCAAAGCGCTTTTTCAGTTCTTTTACGACGCTGTCCCGGCCTGGATCCTCGATATAGATATTGTTTTCACTGGAGTAAACCCTGCTCTTGTCAAAAGTGATGACGCGGGGAGCTCCGGTGTATCTCTGCAGATGCTCCAGCATGTTGGCGCGTGTCGCCCCGGCTGTATAGATGCGCATGATTTTTTCGCCTTCATCACAGTCGAAAGTATCAAAGTTGGTCCGGCAGCGGTCAGCCCAGGGCTGTGCCATAAGAGCATGGTGCAGCCGGTCTATATTTTCTTCCCTGTCTATGACGAGGATATATACGACATCCCTGGTGACCGCATTGTCCGTGCGCACATAGTTGCGGTAGGGGGAGACCCGCTTTTTACGGTACAGCTTTGCCATGGAAAGATAGGCGGATTTGGAAAGGCTGAAATCAGGGTCTTCGGTGTGCTTTTCTGTATTGTGATGCACGTCCTTGACATCTTCCAGAATCAGGTCTTTATAATCTTTAAAATAAATGACAAGGAGGTCGTCCTGCACGGTATTTATAAAAAAAGGAAATCCTTTACTGTGGAGGAAATCTGTCACCAGTGTGACCAGATTCGGGCTCATTTTGACAGTCCGGATATATCGCATGGAATTGAGATTGTACAGAACAGCCCCGTCCATAGCGATGATGGGAAGGCGGAGATTGATTTCGGAGAGGAGTTCCCTGACCGTGGCCGGTGTCTGTTTGGTGGAGACGGTAAAGCGCATCCCGTCATCCAGAAAGCGGTTGAGCTCGACAGTTGTATATCTGGAAAGCTGACGGTCCTCGCGGAAGAGAACGTGGTCGATTCCGGATACAAACAGAGTCTGCCGGTCGCGCGTTCTGGGCAGGTGAGCGGAGTTGACCAGAATGGCGATCACGACGCCTATGATCGTGTCCATGGTGCGGTTGAAAACATGGATGTATGGATTTGCGTCCTCCAGATGATACATGGAAATACCCAGAAATACCATGGCGGAAAAAAGGGCATATTGGGGAATTTTGAGGAGAACTGTAGAGTAGATCACCAGTCCGGTCAGGAGCCCCAGCAGAGAGTAGTGAATGAGGGCTGTCTCGAAGCTGCCGCCAATGGGAAGCAGTTCTGAAAACACTATAGCAGCTCCCCAGAAGGCGCCGATGAAAGTGCCGATGATCCTGTCCCTGCCCTCGCTCAGCATGCTTGAGGAGTAGGGCTGTATGCACTGGAGAGCGGCGATGATGGAATAGAAGGGTTCGCCCCTCCTGCCCCGGAGATAATAGACGACTATGCAGAGCCACACGGAGATGACGGAACGCAGGATTCGCTGGCCGGGCAGGGGAAAGCGGGAAAAATGTACCGGACTTCCGGGTCCTTTTTTCATAAATTCCAACCTTTCGTTTGCTGCAGGCGCAAAACCCACTGTATACAGGCTGTGGGAGCAGCCTTCAACAGTGCTGTTTACGGAAATTTCCTGATTTCGTATAAGAATTGATCCGGGGCTGTGCAGAGAACCCCGGGAGCTGCGGAGCAAAGCAGTGCGCAGTTTAATCATATGAGTGCGGGAATTTTGCTCACAATTTTTACAAGAATATGATAACTCAGTTTTTTTCCGGCGTAAACTAAATCCGGCCTTTCGCCGGCAGCCAGGAAAACACATCGTTACTGGTCACACCGTGACCAGTAACTGGGCGTTTTCCATTCCAAATTGACCTTTGGCCAATGGAAAACGCCCTGGAGCCCGGTCAAGACCGCAGGCCCCGCACCAGACAGCAAAGTGTTTGGCGCGGGTGTGACTTGTAACAACATATCGCTGCAGCCTGCCTGAAACGCGGGGCGCAGAGTGACAGCCTGTCTGTTTCAGTGCAGACCCGACAGAAAACTCCGGTTTTTGTACGCCGGAGCATACAAAAACCGGAGTCTCAAGGATGCCTGAATACGTCACCTCCTTTCTGGTACTGCAAATGTGTCCCTGTGGGACAGGACTTAGTTATCCTGAGTGAAATTACCTCCTTTCTGGTGCTGCAAATGTGTCCCTGTGGGACAGGACTTAGTTATCCTGAATGAAATTACCTCCTTTCGAGTGCTGCAAACGCGTCCCTGTGGGACAGGACATAATTATCAATACTGAGGTCGTATATACTTCCGATCACACCGAAAATGGCTCCGAAAACGAGGTTGACAATCACTCCGATAATTGTCGAAGATTTACCCGCCTCGAAAAAGCTGACGATTCCCACCGGATTTGACTGGAAATAGGCCGCGTTCTTCCTGGCCTTTGAACTCTGCACTATGTTCCAGATGCCCAGAATAAGGGAGAGGACTCCATATCCGAAGATCAGCAGTATGATGCCCATGAAAATCTGATAGATTCCTATCGCTGTCCAGATATTGGCGCTGGTTCTCAATTTGGAAGTAAGTGTCCTTAAAGCTATATCCGGATCAACACTTAATCCCTGATTTGCATAACCGCTGTTGGGTGCATAATTATTACCGTACGCGTTCGGATTGCTGTAGCCGCCTGCACCCGGATTACCATAGCCGCCTGCAGCGGGATTGCCATATCCGCCTGCAGCAGGATTGCCATATCCGCCTGCAGTGGGATTATTGTAGCCGCCTGCGCCCTGATAACTATATCCGCCTGCACCCGGATTACTGAGGCCGACCGCGGGAGCCATTCTCAGAGAAGATCCGCATCCTGCGCAGTATGTTGATCCATTCGGTACCTGATTACCACAATTTCTGCAAAACATTGTCGTACTCCCTTCTTGCTGTGAGAAAACCTGTTTCTATTTGATAAGAGCTTACTATATGCAGGGAGGCAGTTTTTTTATTCACCAAAAAAATCGCAGACAGCAGTCCATGCTCCATCGGGGTTCTTTCAGGCTTTGCGGTTACTGCTCCCGGCTTTTGTGAGAAAGTCATGAAAGGCCATGAAAGATAATCCCGGGTCCATTGGCAATATAAGGCCATGAAAGGCTATCCCGGATCCATCGGCAATGAAAGTTACAGTTCAGGCCCACCTGATTCTTGGAGCGCCTTTTGTGCATTGCTGTAGAGGTGGGCCTTGAAAAACGCCGGTACTTGCTTTTTGCAAGCCCAGGCGCAGCAAAAAGCTTAGTATCCGCTGCGTTTTTCACGGAGCGGGAGCGTCCCACCGAAGCAGTGATGTACAAAAGGCGCATTGTTTTCAGCAGGGCCTGAACTGTAACCAATGAAAGGCCATGTAAGGTAATCCCGGATCCATTGGTTTGACACGATTCCGGCATACTTATATAATGTACTTTACACGTCTGGCAGAATGAAAATACATGCTGATGCGCCGGTTTTTCACTCCGGATCTTACTTGTCCGCATAAGCATTTGCGGCCCTTTTCCGGTTATCCTTATGAAGGGGGAGTACATGTTCTCATCGACTGAATGCCGAAGAAAAAAGAGAATTACAAGGCTGACCACGCTGTTTACTGTTTTCCTTCTGATATGCGGAATGCTGGGAGGCTGCGGGTCATTGTCTCAATATGCACCGGAAAGTTCCGGTTTCGCGGGAACGGGGGAGACGGCGGCAGCAGCCGGCACTCTGGCAGAGGCCGGAAGCAGCGGCAGGCAGGCGGCGGAGACCGCGGCAGAGGATATCAGCGGCGCGTACGCCGCAGGCCGCAATTCCATGCAATATACGGAAGCTGCCCCCGGGGACATGACCGGTTTACAGGCATCGGAAGCAGCGGAAGAGGACAGCACCGGTTTTCGTGCGATGGAGGCAGAAGACATACCCGGTCTGCCGGCAGAGGACGCAGCCTGGCCGGGAACTGCAGACGAAGACGGACAGACTGCTGAAACGGAACAGGACGCTGCGGAATTGTCGGCTGCGTCGATCGTCCGGACCCTGACTTCCGGGAGTTTCGCTTCTGCTGAGAATCCGGGTTTTCCGGAATATCTGATCTCTGAGAAAAAAACAGAGGAAGCCGGCAGGATTGTGGATTTCCTTGATTCCGACCGCCGTCTCCTTGAGGAGCGGTACCAGGCTGCGGACGGATCCTACAAGGTCTGTGAAGAAGGATATGCCATCGTCCGCTATGACTATGATGAAAAGGGAAATAAGGCAAGGGCCTCTTATTATGACCTGCAGGACCGGCCTGTCTATGTCGAAGGATCGGGATGTGCCGCAATAGGCTATACTTATGATGAAGACGGCAGAATGACCGGGGAGACCTATTATGATGTCTCCGGAAAAGAGACCACCGCGGGCGGAGGGAAGGCGGTCAGAGCTTCCTACACCTATGACCGCGCCGGGAACATATCGTCCGTCAGCTATTTCGGCAAAAAAGATAAGCCGGTGTCCGGGAAGGACGGATATCACCGCGCAGAGTACGCCTATGACAATGCTCAGCATGTGGTAAAAGAGCGTTATTACGATGCGGATGACGGGCTCGTTTTCATTAAAGGCAGGATTGCGGGGGGCGACCGCAGATACGATTCCGACGGCAATGAAATAGAGCGGCGGTATGTGGGGACTGACGGCAGTACCACGACCGGAACAGACGGCACGGCGATCCTTGTAAGGGAATATAGCGATGAGGGCCGGGTGATCCGTGAAGAATACCGCGATACGGAGAACAGGAGAGCGGTTCAGAAGAAACTGGGCTTCTGTACCGCGGAAATCAAATATGATGACGGCAGCGTGACGGGGATCACATTCTATGATTCCCATGACGATAAGAAATATGAAAATGACCTCTTCACCGAGATCCACTTCAGATACGACGATTCGAAAAACATTACCAGAAAGTCTTATTACAACAAAGACGGAAAGAAAACTTCCTGTTCCAAGGGCTATGCGGTCATTGAGTACACATATGACGGAGACGGGAACAGGATCAGTGAGAAGTATTATGATGAGGACAGCCGGCCGGTCAATAATGATCAGGGCTTTGCGGGCATACAGTTTACCCGTGATACAGCAGGCCATGTCATTCAGGAAAGCTTTCTGAACACAGAGGGAAAGCCTGCGGCTGCCGAAGGCCTTGGCTATGCCGGAATCGGAAGGACCTATGACGCAAAAGGTGCCCTGACAGAGGCATGGTATCTGGATGCCCGGGGAAAGCCTGTGGCAATATCCGGCGGCTGTGCCGGCGTGAAAATCCTTTCAGATGAAAACGGACGCCCGGCTTCCGTGACTTTTGTGGACATCTCCGGAAGTCCAATTGTCCCTGCAGGCAGTGATTATGCCAAGGTGACACATGAGTACGATGAGAAGGGAAGGGAAATCCGCACCTCTTATTTTGATGATCGGGACAGACCTGCTTCTGTCCGGAAAGAGGCATCTGCCACAGGCGCGGCTTCCGTCATCGAGAAGGAGTACGATGATTCCGGAAATGCTGTGGCGGTCAGGCGTTTTGACTCCTCAGGAACACTGGTCTCCAGTCTTCAGGGATACGCCTGGCTGGAAAAAGAGTACAACCAGGACCGGATGGCGGTCCGAGAGACTATGCGCAATGAGGACGGCAGTCCTTTTACAAATACGCAGGGGTATGCGACGGTCAGAAAAGATTACGATGAAAACGGAAATGTCATCCTCGTGAGATTTTTTGACAAAAAGGATAAGCAGGTGACAATTTCTTCAGGATGTGCGGCAGTCCGGTGGAGTTATGACGAAGACGGCCGGGTCATCCGCACGGATCATCTCGATGAGGACGGAGACCCTGTCACCCTCAGGGATGGGACATCTTCTGTTCTGTTTGAAAGAGAGGACGGGGGGACTACAATTACCGAGAGCTGGCTTGACGCCCGGGGCAGAACCTTCGTGTTCAGCGGCAACGGATATGAATATGCCGCGATCCGAAGAATCTTTGCGGACCCGGACCATATCAGCGAAATCCAGTATTTTGATAAAGATGGAAAAACCACGTCCGGTCCTTCCGGCTATGCCCTTGAGACCTTCGAATATGACGAAGAGGGACGTCCGACCGGTATTGCCTGGTTTGACTCCAATATGGAGCCCTACACAAATGAAAAGGGGTTTGCCGCGGAGATTATCACTTATGAGGAGGACGGCACCAGGACAGTGACCTGTCTGGATGAAAACGGAAAGGAAGTCCGGCCGGAATAAAGCTGCGGTGCAGGCCTGAAGATGATCACCCGCAGAAGACCGCGGACAGATTTAGTCCGGCCGGAATAAAGCTGCAGTGCAGGCCTGAAGATGATCACCCGCAGCAGGCCGCGGACAGATTTAGTCCGGCCGCGAGGTGCTGATGGCGAGCAGAGGAGACACCTGCCCCGAAAAGGGGACGGTGTCTCTTTATGGCACTATGGCACGGCTGTGCAATGTGTTTTTCCGCTCAGCAGCGGACAATGGCCGGAAGGAACCGGCAGGGGGCCGGCCGCTGCAAGGCAGGTAAGTCACGCGAGATCTCGTGACACTGCGGTCGTCAGGCTTTCCCCGGGAACGTCAATATCACAAAGAGATATCACAAAGAGATATCACAAAGAGATATCACAAAGAGGTGACAATGAATTACGCTGAGATCAAGGAATATGATATCGCAAACGGTCCGGGTGTGAGGGTGAGTCTTTTTGTGTCAGGCTGCCGCAACGCCTGTCCGGGCTGCTTTAATTCGGAGACCTGGGATTTTGATTACGGCCATACTTACACGCTGGAAACGGAGGACCGCATTCTGAGAATGCTGCTCCCCGACTATATCGAGGGACTGACGCTTCTGGGAGGGGAACCGTTTGAGCCGGAAAACCAGGCTGTTCTGGTCGGTCTTCTGAGGAAGGTCAGGCGTATTTATCCCCATAAGAGCATCTGGTGCTATACCGGCTATACTTACGAAAAAGATCTGCTGAGCGGCGGAGAAAAGCATACTTCCTTTACAGATGAGATGCTTTCCATGATCGATGTGCTAGTCGACGGGCGTTTCCTCCTGGCGGAAAAGGACATCACCCTTTTGTACCGCGGAAGCCGCAATCAGCGGATCCTGGCGCTCCGCACAAAAGGCCGGGAAGACGGAGAACCTGCCGGGGCGGAGGACGCTGCCGGGACAGGCGCCCGGGACGCCCTGAAACAGATCGAGGAGTTTGCCAGGGGAGATTCCCGATGGAAGAAGGAATGATCAGACTCCGGATGGGAGCAGGAATGATCAGACTCCGGATGGGAGCAGGAATGATCAGACTCCGGATGGAAGAAGGAATGATCAGACTCCGGATGGAAGAAGGAATGATAACAAAAAATAACTGCGGCTGATCAAGCCTTGTAACGGAATAGAAAATGGCAAAAAAGAAAAAAGAAATGTGCACCGGGAAGGCAGCGGAAAGGGACTTTCAGGAGATCAATGACGGGGAGAGCATAGAAAGCGGAAATATTGCTGCCCTTCTCCCGCAGGATTTTACCGCCCGCATGCAAAAAATGCTGAAATCGGATGAATATGAAGAATTCCTGTCATCTTACGGAAAGAAGCGCCGCTTCTCCCTGCGCATCAATCCTCTGAAAGTGACCAGGGACACCTTTGAGGCCCTGACACAGGCCTGTGGAAGAGAAGAAAGATCCGGATCCCCCACAGCAGAGACTGAAAGGGGGACGGACAGGAGATGGTTCTCACCGGTTCCCTGGGAGCCTGACGGCTTTTATTATGATGAGGAACTGCGTCCCGGCAGGCATCCCCGGCACGAAGCGGGGATGTATTATATCCAGGAGGCGAGCGCCATGGTTCCCGCCGTGTTGTGCGGGGCACAGCCGGGCGAGAGGGTTCTGGACCTCTGTGCGGCTCCGGGGGGGAAAAGTACAAAACTCGGTGCCTGCCTGCGCGGAAAAGGCCTGCTTGTTGCAAACGAGATCCATGCCGGGAGGGCAAAAATATTGTCCTCTAATATTGAGCGCATGGGAATCCGAAATGCCCTGGTGACAAACGAGACCCCGCAGCATCTGGCGTCGCGGTTTCCGTCTTTTTTTGACAGGATCGTGGTGGACGCGCCCTGTTCCGGAGAAGGAATGTTCCGTAAAGAGGAAGAGGCGCTCAGACACTGGAGCCCGGAAAATGTCCGTATGTGCGCGGAGAGGCAGATGGAGATTCTGGAGGAGGCAGCGGTCATGCTGCGCCCCGGCGGAACTCTGGTCTATTCCACCTGCACATTTGCCCCCGAAGAAAACGAGGGCGTGATCGGCGCATTCCTTGCGTCACACCCGGAGTATTCGGTCCGCAGGAT
>Ga0310695_10008961_pt1 | contig 15257 bp, 2 predicted proteins | sample RumenRJG_04DNA_FD_203882 | JGI IMG/M metagenome (GOLD analysis project Ga0310695, IMG submission 203882) | Bovine rumen microbial communities from Lethbridge, Alberta, Canada - RJG_04 (v2) (version 2) | ecosystem: Host-associated > Mammals > Digestive system > Stomach > Rumen | place: Canada...
TTTCCAGACCTACTATGGTGACTACGACCGTGTCAATGCTGAGAATCCTCAGGTCAAGGACTCATTCACACGCACCAACCGTGTCTTCGGTGTAGGTTGCCAACTGGACTTGTAAGGTTCAAAGTTCTCTGACCAAGGTCAGAGCGACCCAAGGGTCGATGACAAGGTTCAAAGTTCAAGGTTCAAGGTTCAAAGCGGGTCTACGTCGTAGTAGACTGTCAGCGAGGAATAACGCTTGTCCGCGAGTATCTGCGATTGCGCCAGCAACAGGTACTTGCGGACTTTCTTCATGTCCAGGCCGTTCTCCAGCTTCAGCACCAGTTTGCGGATGTTCTGCTGCTTGACCTTGGCTACCGAGGGTTTGTCAGGACCCAGCACACGACCTCCAAACCACTGGTGCAGCTGGTTGCCCAACTCAGTGGCTGCCGTCTGCACCACACCATCCTGGCGATGACGCAGGTAGACATACACCAAACGGTAGTAGGGCGGATAGTGGAACGCCTGGCGCTCGGCAATCAAGCTCTTGTACAGTGCCATGTAGTCGTTGCGGACCACCTGGCTGATGACGGGCAGGTCCTTCTGTTTCGTCTGCAGGATAACCAGTCCGCGTCGACCTTTGCGGCCCGCACGTCCAGCCACCTGCGACATCATCATGAAGGCATGTTCGTAGGCACGGAAGTCGGGCTGGTTCAGCATACCGTCGGCATTGACGATGCCCACCACGCTGACCTTGTCGAAATCCAGTCCCTTGGAAATCATCTGTGTACCTATCAATATATTGGTGCGGCCTGCTCCGAAGTCGCTGATGATGCGCTCGTAGCCATTGCGTGTGCGAGTGGTGTCCAAGTCCATACGCGAGATGCGGGCTTCGGGAAATGCCTCGCGCACCTGTTCCTCTATCTTCTCAGTACCATAGCCGTGCGTCCTGAGGTCAGTGTCTCCACAGCACGGACACTGTGTGGGCACCTGGTAGACCGCTCCGCAATAGTGGCACGTCAACTGGTTCAGCTGGCGGTGCAACGTCAGTTTCACATCACAATGCTGACAGGTGGGCACCCAGCCGCACTGGTGGCACTCTATCATGGGTGCAAAACCGCGACGGTTCTGGAACAGGATGGCTTGCTCGCCACGCTCCAGGGCCTCGCGGACACGCATCAGCAACAAAGGCGAGAAAGGCCCAGCCATCATCTTGCGGCGCTGCAGGTCAGCCGTGTCCACCACCTGTATCTCAGGCAGCTCCATACCCTTGTAGCGTTCCTTCAGTTCCACCAGTCCGTACTTGCCTGTCTTGGCGTTGTGATAGCTCTCCAGCGAGGGTGTGGCCGTTCCCAGCAGCACCTTGGCTCCAGCCATTTGCGCCAGCACGATAGCAGCAGAACGGGCATGATAGCGGGGTGCAGGGTCCTGCTGCTTGTAGCTCGTCTCGTGTTCCTCGTCCACAATGACCAGTCCCAGGCGTTGGAAAGGGAGCATCACCGCAGAACGGGCCCCCAGGATGACGTCATAGGGATTTTGTGACAACTGCTTCTGCCATATCTCCACCCGCTCGTTATCCGAGTAGCGCGAGTGGTAGATGCCCAGCCTGTCGCCAAAGATGCGTTGCAGGCGTTGCATAATCTGCACCGTCAGGGCAATCTCGGGCAGCAGATAGAGCACCTGCTCCTTCCGCTCCAGCGCCTGCTGTATCAGGTGGATGTATATCTCTGTCTTGCCCGAACCTGTCACACCGTGCAGCAAGGTGACGTTCTTCTTCATCATCTGCATCAGGATGGCATTGTAGGCATCCTGCTGTGGTTCAGTCAGCGGTTTGATGAGCTCTGGGCAATAGTTGCCTCCATGGTTCAGACGCCCCACCTCCACTTCATAGGTTTCCAGCAACTGCCGTTTCTCCAGTTGGCGGATGGTCTCTGCCGACGCTTGCGAGGCATTCATCAGTTCCTCCCGGGTCACCTCAACAACCTTCAGACATGGATCATCGTCCTCGACGAGGTCCCAGTGCGACAGTTCCAGATAGCAGGTGAACGCCTCCAGCTGCTTCTTCGCGCGAGCCAGGACGTTCAAGGCGATGTGCAGAGCTGCCACATGGCGATACTGCTCTGTCAGCCTGATGTACGTCTCCGTCTTGGGTTTGTAGCCGTCCTCCGCCTTCAGTCCGCTGGGCAGTGCCGTCTTGTACACCTCACCGATGGGCGACAGATAGTAGTCGCTGATCCAATGCCACAGCTGCAGTTGCTGTGGTGTGACCATCGGTTGCTGGTCTATCTGCTGCTGAATGGGTTTCACTTCGTAGCCCTGCGGCTTCACATGATGCACCCGAGCTACTAGACCGACATATGTCTTCGACCGTCCGAAGCCCACCAGCACGCGCATGCCCTCACCTACCGTCATGCCCTCAGGCACGGTGTAGGTAAACAGCCCCTGCAGAGGAACGGGCAATATCACGTCGGCATACATCATCGTCAGCAGATTTCGTTGTTGCAAAGGTACATGCTCCGTCTTGAATATCCAAATTTTCAAGGGACTTTTCTCTGCATCCTATCCATTTTTTGTAGGCATGCCGACTTCATACCCGCTTCAACGAATGTTTACTCGGGTCATATCACGTCCACATACATCATCTTTGGCAGGTTTTACTCCACTCTCTTTCCGATATTCACATTGGTATTACCCGTTACAGCAGCATTGTTACCACCGCCATAGACGTTGCCGCGGATGTCAACGCCGACAACGGGATACTTTCTGTAGTAGGTCTTGCCCTCTTGGGCTGTACCTGTTGCTTCCGTATAGTTGTTTCCATTCTTGGTATAGCACTCATTAGGAAGAGTGTCACCCGTCTTGAAAGCCTTGACCAGATAGACATCCTCGCCTACTGCGGTACCGATATTGACCTGTGTATCGCCCTGGACAGGAGCAGCGTTACCGCCACCGAAGACATTGTTGATAGCTCCAATCTTATTTTTGGTATGTTCCGGCAGGACTACCTCATGACCATCGACAGTAATAGTCTTTCCTTTGAAGCCTGCATCAGTATAGTCATCGCCCGTAGTAGGATAGGTGTCAGGATCACCAACTGATTCATTGATATTGACCGTCGGATCGGCTATCATCCGAGCACCTGTACCATAGCCACCGCCATAGACAGCACCAATACTGGTGAACGAGCGGACATTAACTACTGGATCGTCGGATGGATTCTCACCGGTCTCCTTCGGTGTGCCATCTTCATCATAACCATATTTTGAATAAGCAGCCAAGTTACCACCGCCATAAAGCTCACCAATGATAACAGGACGGCAACCAGTTTCCTCAACATTGACAGTAATCTTACCGCTAATCGTTCCACTGATATTGTTACCACCAAAGACTCGGTTGAAGTTACCATTGGTGATGGTCAGCGTCACATCGTCGTGAATGTCGGCAGCCTCAGCACCGCCATAGACCTCATTCAGACCTGGGATACATGCCATGAGCAACTTAGCCTCAGCATCCATAGGAGCACTCTTGCCACCACCGTATGCCTCATCGACACAGAACGGACACTTTGGTTCTCCACCTTCTGTCACTTCTTCCAACATGGTCAGAGCCGACTTGCGGACATTTCCCTTCGTATTTGAACCGCCGAAAACGCGATGGATGGTACCACCCTTGATGTTGACGGTAGCTTCGCCAGTACCATAGCGATAGGATTCAAAAGCTGCACCATCTACCCTCGCCTCCTTCGTAGCAAACTCGGAATTGTTCTCTACCAAATGGTAGTCCCTGTATCCCACATTGGCACCAGGGTTTGGATCACCATTAGGCAACTTGTCAAAACCATTACCACCTCCAAAGAGTTCCAAAATCTCGTAGGTACCGTTAATCTCAACATCGGTAGCTGGTGTGGAAGCAGCGTTACCACCACCATACACCTGACGGATACTGGTCAGTCCACAACCATCGATGACGACATTAGTCTTACCTGTCGACAAATCTGTCGGCTCATAAGCTGCCAGATTGCCACCACCATAAACTGCCATCACATCAAACTTCTCTTTTCCTTTTTCGTATTTGGCACTGATTTTGTCTTTATCTGCATTCTGCGTAGCATAGACGTGTACGGTGACAGTACCCTTGGGCGAACCGTTCATATCGTTACAACCAAATATCTGATTAACGATAGCACCCTTTTTGCTATCATCCGATGCAACAGTTTTATTCAGATGAACCTCCACATCGCCTCCTGTTGTTCCTGCCTCACTGATAGGAATCTTGTCGGGATCAGCTGTACCATCAGGATAAGTGATATTATCGACACTACCCTTACAACCACCGAACACACTGCCGAAGTAGTAATACCTGGAAGCACTAGTCTTATGAACGACCTTCGTACCTACTGTGCCTCCGTTGATATTCACCGTCGCATTCTTTGCCACAGCACCAATCTCGCCACCACCATAAATACTGCTCTTGACAGTACCGCCAGTCATGTTCAGAGTCGTTTCCTTACACTTACCCAGCTTTGGCCACAAGGTCAGCAATGTCGTATTATCCAGCGCGTAGAGTCGTCCCATACCGCCCGTAAACACATTACCACCCTTGGTGTATTGCAGATGGTTCTGATAGTCGAATTTGGTGTATGGTATCGCTGCCTTCTCCTCTGTAGATGGTTCATATATGTATTCGGCATCGTTACCAATAGTACCGCCACTGATATTGATAATAATGTATCCACGACCATTGTTGTAATAAGCAGAAGCCTCTTGCGTACTGGGGTTCGGATAAGAACCGTCGTATTCGTCATCTGGACGCAAGATACCATAGCCTTCCTCTGTAGTCAAGTACAAGCCGTAGCCTACCGATGCCAGACGACCGCCGCCATAGACAGAGCCAAGAATCCTACCGCTCTTGATGTTCAGTTCTACAGAGCCTCCGATGTTACCTGCTGTCAGCGCCTCACCACCGAAGCCACGACCACCTCCGAAGACGTTACCATCTACGTATGAGGTACCCCAGGTGCCAATCGTCGGACCTTCGGTATCATCGTCATCCTTACCGATGGTCACTGTTGTATTCTGGAATACGTGACCATCCTCACCACCGCCAAAGATGGAACCATAGACTCTACCGCCCTCTATGTTGACAAAAGTACGGTCCACATTGGTCTCCTTGTTAAAGAAGATACGCTGGTCACCCTTACCGGCACCAAAGATATAGCCCGTAAGCGGATGTGCAACAATTTGTGCGACGGTTCGAGGCACACCCACAGTACCACCAGTCATCTTGATGGTAGCAGAGCCTTTCACGTTCGTAGCCTCACAACCACCATAGACATTCGTGATGATATGACCACCAGTGATAGTCACCTTGGTCTTACCCTCTACGCTACCTGCCGTGCTCAGATATTTACTGATACCCGCGGTTTCGTCGAAATAAGGCACACTACCCGAACCCCCACCAAACACATTACCATAGTAGGTATGACCATCGGAAGCTGCGAGTCTGCCACCTTCGGTTGATGTTCCATTAGGATACTGATCCAAGTTGCCTGTTGCATTAGCGTATGGGTCGTAGGAGGCATATGGAACTTCGAATGGCCAACTGGCACAATCAAGGTTGACTGATGCTGTCGGGACATAGTCATCAGCCCATACTGAATTATCAAAAGGTGCTATAGCCTCTCTGCCACAGCCAATCTGGCCTCCGGAGATGGTGACATCGGTATCACCCAGCACATGCCCGCTCTCACTACCGCCATAGGCAGAACCAGTCAGGAAGGCACTACCACTGATGGTCAAAAACGTTTTATTAAAGTATGCACAAGTTTCCAAATTAGGATAGAGGTTAGGATCATGCATCTCACCACGACCTGCGCCAAACACATGACCGTAGTCATCAGGACCGCCCTTGCCATATCCAGTCATCTTGGCTCCGGCAACACCAATCTTACCTCCACTGACGGTCACAGTACAAGTACCGGAACCTTCTACGCAAGAAGTGGGTTTGCCATTTGCATCAAAGGTGTATGTGCCCACCGAGCCCATAGCACCACCGCCATAGACATTGTGTACCACATGACCACCGTCTATCTGCACAGTCGTATTACCACGCACGATACCGGCATTAAAGTCGAAGTAAGTCTTACTATCTGTCCCTGTATAGGTATCCGTACCGCAACCAGAGCCATAGACATTACCACGATTAGGAAAGCGAGCACCTGAGTAAGAAATATCATCAGAATCATCATCTGGTGTACCACCATCGTTGACAATTGCTGATCCTTCAGCAATACCAATAGTACCGCTATACACAGTCACCTTGGCATCATGGAAGTTGTGGCCATTCTCACCACCACCATAGACAGAGCCCTTAATCCATGGGGTTGCGTTCGATTGTGCATTCTGGATTCCAATAGTCACATCCGTATCATACACCCAAGCCATCTTGTCGACATTAGTATTCGTTTCTGGATTGCCTTCCAATCCTCGAGACGAACCGAACACCATACCGTTATTATCACCTGTGGTACCGATGGTACCGCCAGTGATGGACACAGTACACTTACCTTTATCATCTGTAGTAGTCCAACCTGTCGGGAATCCAGAAGCATCGTATGAGAACGTTCCCACCGAACCATAAGCACCACCACCATAGACATTATGCAGAATGACAGGCGAGCCACTGATGCTAACAGTAGTACTGCCCTTCACGATACCGGCAGTCACATCATCTTCCTTACCCTTACCGCCGCCATAGACGTTACCATACTCGGCACCGCCCTCATTTGCAGTACCAATCGTACCACCTGTGACTGTCACTGAAGTATTGCCACCTACCGCAGATTCCTCACCACCGCCATAGACGCTCTTACCGACAGAGGTTGTTCCGTTGATTGTGAGTGTGACATTACCTGTGACGGTACCGAGGTTGTCAAGAGGTATCTCGGTATAAAAATATTTTTTATCACCAACGGTCGTAATCGGGTTTTCGGTAGTGCCGGCATCGTGGGTCCAGTAATAAGTGTCGGATGTGCCACCCGTCTGAGGCTTGATTATGCCGGTATATGTATTGACCTTAGGTGCGACCTTGTCCTTCTTGCTGATAGAAACAGTGCCAGCAGAAGCAGAGTAACCGGCTCCAAAAACAGAACCTGTGACGTTGCAATTGTTCAGCGTGGAAGTAACATTGCCCGTGACACCACCGAGGAATCCACCACCATAGAAGTTGGTGTTGATGGTGCAGTCAGTCAACGTACTGGTGACATTGCCGGTGTTGGTGGTGGCAAATTGGGCGGAATAGTAGTAGCTACGGTTAACCACACTACCTGCTTTATCACCAGTGGAAGGATTAATAACCTCAATATCATAGTCGGCTTCATAGCCTTGGGCAGTGTTGCGATATGTTGCAGGGTGATAATTGCTGTTGATAGTGCCAGACCAATCACTGACTGGTGACCCCGTGGTATCTGTGCTTTTGTACTGCACGTAGTTGGTGCCGCCGTTGCCTGCACCGAAGTATTGATTAAAGGTAGTTCCGGTGGCGCTGGTGGTAACGGTCTTGCCATCCACCATATCTCCGAACTTAGGACCGCCGCAGTATTTGCCCACGATGCTATTGTCGATAACCACATTAATGTTACCTTTCACGATCTTGTAAGTTGCACCATCTTTTTGGGCCATGACACCGCCACCATAGAACTCGCCTATGAGCGCGTGATTGATACGCCAGGTGACATCCCCCCAGATACCCTCCTTATAAGCAGCGGCTATGGTGCCAAAACGACCACCATCGATATAACAATGGGGATTGTCTTCGAAAGGTACAATGCCCTCATTGTACCCACCAGTAAGGTAGAAACTGGTGAAGTCGCCACCAAGAGCATTAACAGCACAGTGGCGCGTCTGGTACTTGGCTGCGCTATTGACGTGGGCGCCTGGGGTGAATGAAGGCATGACAATATGACCGCCAAGAATGACATAATTGATATGCTGATTTTCTTCGCCATTACGTCCACGGCAGTACTGGTCGTAGATACCGCCGTTGAGAATGATAGGTCCCTCATCTCGGGTGCCAAGTTCAAACTCAAACTGTCCGAAGCGGATGAATGAGGTTTCGGTAACCTCAAAGTGGCCTTGAGAGCGATAACAGCCGAGAGAATAGAAATTAGTTGAGTTATGTAACTTACCTGCGATACCCAACTCCACCACGGGAATGAAATCAAATCGTATGGGGGCGATAACTTGACGTGCCATGTTATCACCAAGTTGCCATTCGAGACAATAGTCGGGTTCCTCGTCAAAGTCGAGGTCGACACTCATAATGGTGAAACCACGATAGTCTGAATCAGAATATTTGACATCGTTTTTACCAACAGATTCCTGCACGTTACCCACCAAAACGAGTGCGTAGTCATAGACCGTCTTCTTGGCATCGATGGTTGCCAGTGCACTTCTTATTGATGTCATGACAGTGGCACCATTAATATTATCACCGCGCGTGCCAGCAGGGGCGAAATGAGAGCCGGTGTTGGCTAAGGTAATATTAACACGGTCGTAACTATTCTCGTCGTTTCTGACATAAATGGCTTTGCCCCAATAGGCTTCGATGGTAATCTCTGTGACACCATCTGGGACATAATAGTTACCTCCTTGAGCAAAGACACGAGGATTAGTACCTGAGTAAATATCCTTGTCGATACATTTCCGGTCAGCAAAGTTGTAACCGTCCTGCCAGTCAGCAACAAATTCATTGTAGGTCTCGATAGTTCCATCTGTTTTAACAGAGGTGACTTTCCAACCTGTTACTACCTTATCGGTGTAGTTGTTGGCATATCGTGTGTTCCAATCGTCAGAATTGGGATTACCGAATTCGGTGTTATAATAGGGCAGCTGTATCTTGCGGTAACCAAAGTCATAACGAAGCGTGTCCATATCGGTGATGGGGATGTAGAGTGTCTTGCTTCCTGAGAAGTTACTGCCGGCGTTAACCTTGACAGTTAAAGTGCCAAGTTGCTTGCCTTCGTATGGGTTGGCTGTAGCTCGATTAACCCAAGGTGTGCCTGTGTTTCCATTGATGACAGAAGCATATTTACCGAATGGCTTCAAAATTGGATAAGGTGCAATGTTTGGGTCAACTACCCACTTATACATCAGTGAAGCATCCTTGGGAATAGCTTGCACCTGAGCGGTTGTCAATGTGCTTGGTGCCACGTCGGAGCCTACCCACCAGCCGCAGAGCTCACGGTTACTGTTGAGCAGACTACGATGGAATTCCACCTGTGTGAGATAGCGCTCGTCGGCAGGAAAAGAGCAGTTGTATGCTGTGGGTCTACCATTACTAGCAGTGAAGGTAGAGCCACTTCTGTAGTAGTTATAACTGCTGATACCTGTTGTAGCGGCATTGGTAATCAAAGTGCCACCATATACTCCATGCTGGTTAGTGCCGCCTGTGATGTTACCATAGAACATACAGTTCACCACAGCTGTCTTAAGATTAGTATATTGTCCACCTGAAACTTCTGCGGTTGATGCATAGGTGTTCTGTCCCACAATTCCCGCTGCAGTAGCAGAAGCGCTGACGTCGGCATAGCTATAGCAGTTGATAACGCGAGAATCACCATCCAGTTTACCCACAATACCTCCGGCGCAGGTACCACCAGTAACGGTAGGATGAGTGCCTTCCGGGAAGGTTGCATCGTTAGGCAATATACCGCAGTTATAGATTCTACTGTATCCCTGAGCAATGCCAGCGATAGCACCAACATAATCTGCAGAACTGCTGATGGAAACATTCTTGAGTGTAACATTCTTTACTACACCACCATCAACGATATTGAATAAGGGGTGGGAAAGGTCACTAATGGTGTATCCGTTTCCGTCAAATATGCCACCATAACTGGTTGTGATTGCAGCTGTGCCGCTGGCAGAAATGTCAGAACCTAACTTATAGCAGGCAGAGGCAGCGGTTCCGTTATTGACGTTCGTTATAAAGCTGGTGAAGTCTGTCGTATCGTATATGATGTAGGGATCATCAGGAGTTCCTTCACCTTTCTTTATCTCCATGGAAGCCGTCTCAGATTCTGTATAGTTGCTGTGCCTGGCCACTGCCGCTAAAGTCATTGGCAGTTGATCTGCAGTGAAAGGAACTGGTCCGTTATATAACGTTTCTGCCCCGCTATTTATGGTGTAATATAACGTAGCGTCTGTTGGCAAACTGCATGACAGAGTAAATGTCATGCCCACTTTTGCAATGACAGGTGTTGCACACTGCAATTTTACCAAGCCACTACCCACCGCAGAGGTAATCATGTTCTCCTTAACAGCGATAGCCTTGATGGTCACATTGCTTACGTTTTCCGTTAATGGCCCTGTGTATTCGGTGCTGGCGGTTGTCGGGTCGGTACCGTCGGTAGTATAATAAATGGTAGCATCAGGTGTTGTCGTCGTTATTGATATGGCGTTGCTCCCATCGTTTTGAATAGTAGGTGTGGCTACCTCGGAGATTGTCTGTGTAGTAACTGACGATTTATCCCCGCCTTTGATGGTAATGGCCTTTATCGTAGTTGTTTCTGAGATGGAGAAAGGTCCTTCATACAGAATAGAGGAAGAAGTTGGCTCTGTTGTCCCGTCTAGTGTATAGTAGATTGCTGCTCCCTCAGTTAATGTAGTCAGAGTCACATTGTTAGTCGTGTTATCAAAAGTGATGACGGGAGAGGTAGTTACAGGGACTAATGCTTTCGATACCACAGGGGTCATTGAATTGTTACCATAAACGCCTCGTGCCTTGACTGTGCATGATTCTTCCAAAGAAATAGCAGATGAATAAGTATATGTCGTAGCTCCACCCACAGTCGGTTCATCGCCATTTGTGGTATATATGATGGAAGTAATGCCGAGAGCCTTGATATCCTCTGTCAAAGGTGTAGAGTAAGGATAGGTAATGCTGACCGTCGGGAATGAAATAGTAAAGGTATTTGTCGTTTCACTGACATCACTAATAACAGGCGTAACGAAAGTGGCATTGGAAGCATTTTCTAACATCCAAACATGCCCTGATGAATAAAGACCCACGATACCATCGTGATAATAGGTTGTTCCAGATGGGCCGTAGTAAACGTTGAAATTCTTATTTGCTGCATTAAAAAAACGATTTCCGGAACTAATTTCGTGTGGACGGATGACGTATCCAGATTCTGAATTTGTTATTGCAAAACTAAAATTGACGTTTGTACTAGGATTATACGTATCATCATCAACAACTTGAAGGTGCATACTCTTTCGGTTGGTAGCGGCAGAATGTGGCGGTTCATAGATCAGGTATTTACCCGTGGCAGCATGGATAATATAATAATATCCTGCCTCACCTGAGGGAGAGATAAACCATATTGAGTTATCATCTTTATCAGTCTTATAGGTTGTTATGAATGGCTTTGCGGCATCACCTGGGGTTGCATAATTGTCTCCTGAATAAAAAGCATCGAGTTTACTATTTCGTTGTGGGTCTGCAGCAGGGACAAGATAATAATTGTTTGCCGAATTACCGGAATCATAAGTATATTCTTCAGCAGTAGCATTACCACGCGAACTGTTGCCTAAATACCAGATTCCTTCTTGTCCCCACACACTTGTGCTTCCCAATACCAGCATGAGGAGCAGGGATATGACGAGCCGTAATCTCGTGAGGGACGAGCCGTAATCTCGTGAGGGACGAGCCGTAATCTCGTTGGCAGCGAGCCGTCGCTCGAGCTCTGCTCGCTTGCTACTGAAAGGACGCAAGAATGTCGTCATAAGCATGCTGTAGGCATACTCTAGGCTGCTCCCAGGCTGCTCCCAGGCTGCTCCTAGGCTGCTCCTAAGCTTACTCATGAGCCTGCCTAGAGCTTGGGTACACCTTGGGTACACCTTGGCTACACCTTGGCTACACCTTGCCATCATCCTTGTTACTCGCTTCTTACTTCTGTATGTCGTATTCATAGTGTGTGTCATATATTGTATCTTTACAATTATCTTATCTTTACACTCTTGTGCGGTCTTACTTCAGTGTCAGTTTCTTCGTGTATCTGCCATTGGCAGCACGGACGATGTAGACGCCAGAAGTGTTGATGTCGGTCTCGACGGTCTCACCCGGCTGGATGGTAAACGAAGAGATGACTACACCACTGGTGCTGTAGATCTGCACGTCAGCGGGCTTCCGTAATGTCGAGGAGGTGACCAGCTTCCGTGGTTTCACAGAGAATCTTAGTTCGCCTGCCAGCTCGTCCGACGGATCTTCATCGATGGTGAATGACGACTCACTGCTGTCGAAATGTATCGAGCGCGTCACATCATAGCTTGGAGCATTACTTCCAGTATATACGAAGTACGGACGGAACGGTACGGTTGCCACCTCCACTGGGGTAGCAGGTTCTGTAGTGCTCATCGCCTTATCGAAACTGTTGCCCTCGGTATTCATGAAGTAGCCTTTTACCTCCTTGCTCATGTAGTTAGGCATGAAACTATAGTTGTCTGCAGTTACTGCATGCAGTTCATCGTCGCTGACGCCAATCGTGATGCCCGGATTAGATACGAAGCTGATAGCCTGCTTGGCGAGCTGTGCAGGAGCGGTGGCCGCAGTATTCTTAGCCGTCCACTCGCCGCTGAGGTCGAACTCATAGTAGGTCTTGCCTGGGAATCCGATGATATACGGTTTAGCAGTTGCCAGCAATGGATACTGCTCTAAGTTGCGACCAGTCTCGTAGTATGTCTGGTAGGTATCCGTATTGGCATCCTTCTGCTCGTTCTTGCTGTAATAGTAGTCCCACAAGAAGGTGTTACCAACAGTCTTCTTGCTGTTTGTGTCGCCTGCAGCATCAGGATAGTTGAAGGCTGCCGTGAAGAAACCATCGGTCTGGGGATTGGTATTTTCCTTCTGTCCCTTGTACTCACGCAACCAGTACTCATGACCTATCTTAGCTCCACCTTCAGAACCGTCAACGGTACGGCTGCCACTGTAGAAGTGGGTTATCTCACCCTTGTCCTGAGTAGTAACGAGCTCAGCAGTGAACGGCAGGCTGACCGTCTCCCAACCCTTGGTAATGACAACGTAGAGGTCCGGAAGCCGCTGATGCCACATGCGCTTGTCGTTAACGAACTTATAGCTGATAGGACAGTTGAAGTCCTGCTTATCCACCAGCAGTTGGTCGCTGGTAGCAGTGAGGTCGTTCTGTACCAGGTGACCGAATACCGTCCAGTAGGGTGCTGCACTAACGCGGCGATATGGATCGCTGCTATTGTAGTAGCCACTATATGCTGGCTCGGTGAAGTAGGTTGTCAGCACACCGTATGTCTGTGCATTGCCTTCTGCTGCAGGAGCATATACCAACATGTTGTCTGTCTCATCGCGGTTGATGATGCTCTGCAATCCATTCTCGTCAAGCAGCGGTTGATAGAACAAGTCTACTCCAGCAGGTGCACCGCCTGCGCGACCGATTGTCCACTCTGTATCATTATGCCCAGCGAAGTCGATAGCCGTCATGTTAGGATAAGCAGCCTTCAAGTCGGTATCGTTAGAGGTCATCGGCTTAGAGTATGCCACGAGGTTCACTGCAGGGTTGAAGTGAGCCACATCCATCACCTTCGACTGATAGTAAGCAGGGGCACGATATACGTGGTTGCTTTCATCAGTGTTTGACAGACGACCGCTGTTCTTCACGATGTGTGAAGGAACATCCTCGTGTGGACGCTGATTGTTCCAGTTATAGGTCAGCATCTGTCCGAAGTAGAAGTAGTCGTCAGGCCAGATAGGATAGAAGTGACTATTGCCATCAGCATCGACCAATGTACGCTCGTCTTCGCTCTCAGGTATCACACCGTCAGCATAGCGGAAGTCACCGTCAGCATAGCGCTGCTCAACATAGCCACCATTATCATATACGGTAGTGAAACCTGACGAGCAGTATTCAGCATTGGTTTCGTAGTACTTCGTCTTAGGCTCTGTCAGTGTGCCGTCTTCGTTGACAGCGTAATACTGGTATGCTGTGCCAGAGGCAGTCTCATGGTCGTTGTAACGCTTGAACAGGTAGAAGCCGTTCAGGTCATATGCCACCGTACCGTTATAGAAGGCAGCAGCAGGCATCTTACGAGCCAGACCGTGACCGTCATTTGAGGTGCTATAGTTCAGCGTCTCAGGATAGTAGCAGTTGACGCGCTTGAAACCACTTGCAGTAGGATTACCGAAGACAGCGTGAACGCTACCGTCAGGTGTGCCTGTGGTGTTGATCCAGCAGTTCTCTACATAGCCGTCACCAGTGTCAGCAACACCAGCAGAGGAGAATGAACCTGTCACACCGAGGTTATATACATTACCGCAGATCTTACCGAACAATGAGTGGTCAAGTCCGTCGATGTGGTAGCCGTCTCCGTGGAAGTTACCCATGAAGCAGTGACCTTCCTCACCGACAGGTGTCCAAGTGCCTGTATGGTTGACGTTCGTGTGCAAGAAGAACTCAAGGTTCTTACAGTCTCTGACGTGCTCGTCGAGCGAACTCTTACTGAGGTCGAAGAACTGCTTCAGCTGGGTAGCACCATCAGTTGCATCAGTGATGTATATTTTTGAGTCGCGCTTTACGTTCTTGTTGTCTACATAGTAGTGGTGCTCGGTATCAGCCATCACCTTTGTCAGGTCGTGGTAGTTAGCCACACTCACCTGAACGGTGTTAGAGTATGTCTCACCGAGATAGGTCTTCGCATAGTAAGCCAGATAGTAGCCATCCTGATACCAGTAGAGCGGGTCAGCGGTAGGAGTATATTCGATACCGTTGGTGTGGTTTTCTGCTTCTGCCTTTTTCTCAAAGAGCTTCCATCCACCGCCCGTTACCTCGTAGGCACCTGGTGTCACATGTGGCTCACGCACACCGACGAAAGTACCTGGCAGCACAATCTGCGGCGCCTTAATGTCCTCGACGGTAGGAATACCGCTCTTGAACAGCACATGGATATTCACCACATGGCGCTCGCTGACAGGAGTAACATGTGTGCCAGAGGCATCGCTCTCCTCGTAGTTGTACTCGTAAATGACGGTGATAATCTTCTCCTTCGAGAGGTCGAAGATGTCAGAGAAGCGGCTTACATACAGCGTGCTGGTCTCCGTAGGTGCGATACCGTGTATGCTGAAGTCCGTCTGGTAGTTTGGCAAGTTGTTATAGTTATCCTGATCGATAACGAGACCTATGGGAACCTTTTCCGTGCTCGATACAGTATATGTACCAGTAGCACTACCCGTCACAGGAGCATTTGTTACTGTCA
>Ga0310695_10008964_pt1 | contig 15254 bp, 10 predicted proteins | sample RumenRJG_04DNA_FD_203882 | JGI IMG/M metagenome (GOLD analysis project Ga0310695, IMG submission 203882) | Bovine rumen microbial communities from Lethbridge, Alberta, Canada - RJG_04 (v2) (version 2) | ecosystem: Host-associated > Mammals > Digestive system > Stomach > Rumen | place: Canada...
TGAAATCAAAAAGAAGGCATCTTAAAAGTAATCCCTGTAACAGGGGATAGAGGGTATGTGTTGACCCTGCGAGGCTGGTCAGTCTCGCGAAGCCCCGGCCGACGAAGTCGTCCGTGGGTACATCACTAATTTTAGAAAGGAAAGTTGCTATGGAATTAAAAGTAGGGATGAAGAACACAATTACCATTAATGTCACAGCTGAGATGTGCGCGGATCATCTGGACAGCCAGCTTCCCCAGGTTGAGCTGCCTCATGTCTTCTCCACCCCCAGCATGATCAACCTGATGGAACTTACCTGCGCGGATCTGCTGGCACAGAATCTGGAAGAGGGGAAAGGCTCTGTCGGTATGGCAGTGGAAGTCAAGCATTTCGCGGCGACCCCTGAAGGAGGAAAGGTGACCTGTGAAGTCGAGATCGCTGAAATCGATGGCAGGAAGATTCTCTTCAACGTAGCGGCATCCGATGAGAAAGGAGCAATTGGAAAAGGCACGCATAAGAGAGCGATTATTACGAAAAAATAATGTTAATCAAAGTAAAAAGAGCCGCCTTTCACAATCTTTTTTCAAATGGAATTGACTAACGCTTTTTCCAAAAGAAATTGACAGAAGTCTTTTCCAAAAGGAATTGATTAAAGAATTGCACAAAAAGGAAGACGTGCTTTTTTACAATTTTTTTTCACAACTAATTATTTAGGAAGGAATAAACATGATGAAAAACAGGATTGCAGCAATGATTCCCGCTGTTCTGCTGGCAATGAGCCTGGCAGCCTGCGGCTCGGCTTCTTCGAATGCTCCCGCGGGGAATCCTCCCGCAGAGGAGCAGCAGACACCTTCAGCAGAGACTCCTGCTGAAGAGGCTGTCGGGGAGACTTCTGAAGCGGCAGCAGAGGCTCCTGCTGAAGAGGCTGTCGGGGGGACTTTAGCAGCTGCGGAAGCGGCAACAGAAGCTCCGGCTGAAGAGGCTGTCGGGGAGACTTCCGTGGCGGCGGAAGCGGCAACAGCAGCTGTCGCAGCAGAGGATGTCGTGCAGTACACGAATAAAGAGTATGTGCTGTCTGTTCCGACTGCATATAATGATCTGCTGAACGTCAAAGCTGCTGAGGACAATGAGGACGGAATCCTTTTTGAAGTGTATGAGCAGGCTTCTCTTGATGCCGCAAAGGCTCAGGGAGAAGAAGAGAATGGTCTTGGCTGGCTGTTCAGTATCGGAACCACAAATGAGGAGACTCTTCACGAGAAACAATGCGATGATATGTCCGGAGAGGATGTGATCGCCAGAAACGAGGACGGCACATACTTTATTCAGTACCATCCGACAGATGTCCGGATCGCGCGGGAGTCCGATATCACTGAAGAGGATATGGAAGTGTGGAGCAAGCTCAATGAGTGGGCATCGACAGTTCCCGAAACCTTCGTAAATGATAACGGCCTGATTCTTGATAAACTCAGCAACACTAACCTCGATATTTATCTTGCAAGAATTGCCTACCAGGGCTTTACAGATTATACCCTTTCTTCCCTGGAACATGGTGTGTGGGGACCCGCGGCTGTTGATCCGGCGCCTCATCTTGAGAAACTCAAAGACGTTTCCTTCGAAAATGCGGGCGACATTGAGGCTCCTGACGGAGAGTATGTTGTCTTCACAGTTCCGCAGGAAAATACGCGTTATGACTTCTTCTTTGACCCTGATGGACAGAACCTGGTCAGGGAGGTCCATGAATTTGAAGATGGTGACAGCTATGAGGTCCTCTTCAAGGCCAACGTTCCCGAAGGCAGTCCCACACTTAACGAGATTATGAATGAATGGTATCTGGATGTGGTCAACAATGGCGGCGAGGCAATTGATGCCCACTAAATACCAGATAATCACTTAAACGACAGAAAACAGACAGAGAGACAGAGAGCGTTCCCAAAAGAGACAGGGGACGGTTCTCTGTCTCTTTTTTCAAAATAACAGGAGACAGGAAGGGGTGACGGTTCGCTGTCTCTTATTTTAAAAAAATAGTGCCCCCGCACCAGGCTGATATGCTGCCATAAAGCAGGCAGGCATATCATTTGGCGCGGGGGTGATTTTGATGTAATTGATTTTGGCAATTGTACGGCTATGCAGTTTGGCTGTACCGGCGATGATTAGTGTCTTTTATAGAGTGTGCCGATTGCAATTCCTGCTATCAGCAGTAGTGCACAGCCACCCAGGATACACCAGGTTTTCAGATCGACCGGTTCTGCGTTTGTCTTTGCCTCGTCAGTCTGGTCTTCCTCCTCCTGAGGCTGGTCCTGTTGTTGCTGCAAGGAGGTGCCTGTCATTCCTCCGTGGTTCGTGTCGGAGGGCATATAGTTGTCCTGCATCTGTCCTGTCTGTGTTGAGCCATCCTGGCTTGTGCCGGGCATTTCTGTCATATCAGATGTCGTTTGTCCTGTCTGTGTTGAACCAATCTGGCTTGTGCCGGGCATTTCTGCCATATCAGATGTCGTTTGACCTGTCTGTGTTGAGCCAATCTGGCTTGTGCCGGGCATTTCTGCCATATCAGATGTCGTTTGTCCTGTCTGTGTTGAGCCAATCTGGCTTGTGCCGGTTGTTCCTGCAATATCTGAAGGTATTTGAATATCTTCAGGTCTTCTATGCATACCTTTTGAAAAATCTGCAGCCGCCGAATCTGTGCTGCCTGTGGAGGCAGTTCCGGAGGAAACGCCGTCCTGATTCATATTCATGTTGTTGTCAAATCCGCCGTCACGGGGCCTCATACCGCCCCAGTTCATTTTTCCACCGAACATACTGCTCTGTGCGTCACCATAGGAGGCGGAGATTTCTTCCAAGGTGATTTCTTCTGTATCATCTCCGATCGAGACAGTATATGTGCCGCCTGTTTCAAGCTGCGGACAGCTCACAAGGGCAGAGGAGAAGCTGCAGGGAACTTCCCAGGACAGTAGTATGTCGCCTTCTGTATCTTTGATTGAAAGTGTGGTGCCCGCTTCCGCCACTGTGCTGGTATTGTAGAGTATGGAAGCCTGTGTAGAAGAGGAATCAAATGCTTCTGCCATGGACGAAGCTCCGCATGCGATGATTGTGCCCCCGGAGATTTCAGCAACACCGCCGCTTTCGCTGCCGAAGTCAACAGCGCTGTTAGACCCGGAGCCCTGAAGGCTCACGTAGATGGATCCGCCGCTTATGAAAATATCGCCATTGGAATCGAGACCGTCAGCGTCATTGCCGGCTTCATTGATGATCCTGATAGTCCCGCCGCTGATGCTGATGTAGGTTTCCTCATCATTAGCGGCAGTGGACGACTTTGAATTGCCATCCCCGGAATTCATACCGGAACTCATTTGAGAGTTCATGTCGGAGCTCATTTGAGAATTCGTGTCGGAGCTCATTTGAGAATTCCTGTCGGAACTCATTTGAGAGTTCATATCTGAATTCACATTGGAATTCATATCGGATGGAGTCGGCATATCTCCGGTTGAAGCCTCGGAATCCGTGTCGGGCGGAGTCGGCATATTTCCTGCCGAAGTAGTGGAATCCATATCGGGCGGAGTCGGCATATTTCCTGCCGAAGTAGTGGAATCCATATCGGGCGGAGCCGGCATATTTCCTGCCGAAGTAGTGGAATTCATATCGGGCGGAGTCGGCATATCTCCGGTCGAAGCCCCGGAGCCTGTATCCTGAGGGCCATGCATGCCTCCCCGATCACCCTTGCCTCTTCCCATGCCGCCGCCCATGCCGCCGCCCATGCCTCCTGCACCAATCTGGCTGTCACTGTTGCCGTTGGCGTTGAAACCGTCGTCTGTGGGGTAGATGGTGATATCTCCTCCGGAGACATCAATGATCAGTGCCTCAATTCCTTCATAGCACTTGTCGATTAGCAGTGTTCCGTTCCGGATATATATGGAAGTATCGGAGTGAATGCCGTCATTTCCTGCGGAAACGGTAATGTCTCCGCCTGCCAGCGTGATTTCTCCGGTCGTGTGGATGCCGTCATCTGCAGCTGTCACATTTATGGTTCCGGACTCTATATACAGATATCCGTTTTCTTTTTCATTGGAAGTGACAAGGCCGTCATCGCCCGCATCGACTGTGATCGAAGCCTGCTTGATGCGGAGGCTGTCATTTGCGTGAATGGCGTCCGCCGCGGCAGTCACGGTGATCGTTCCTCCTGTGATGACGAGATCATCATTGGCCGCTATTCCATGTCTGTACGCTGCGTTCACCGTGAGGCTTCCGCTGCCGTTGATTGTCAGATCATCATGGGCGAAAACAGTTCCGTCTGTCCCGTCGCTGAGGGCCTGGTCCGAGTATGTCGAACCGCTGGTCAGGGTATTCTGACTGCCTTCCGCGAGTGTCAGGAAGACTTTGTCGGCCTTATCCACCCGGATGCATGCATCGTCGCTGCAATTGATTTCTACACCATCGAGCCGAATGAAGACTTTGGAGGAATCATAGGCGTCTACCGACAGATAACCATCAGTGAGAGAGCCGGAAAATACGTAGTACCCGGCATTCGTGATCACTACGTTCCCGTCACTTGTATAGGCGCCGTTTCCGGAGATGACGGCTTCATTTCCCTTCAATGTGATCACGGTCGCCTCTGAGCTGTCCCAGTCCCCGTCCTGGTCTTTGGAAGTGAAATATTCCGTATCAGAATTCTGGTCCGCGTCCTCATCCACGATTTTAGTGATTCCCAGAGATTCACCGTTTATAAACAGCGCCGTCAAAAGGAGACTGCATACGACGATGGCAACGCAGATCTTATCCAGTGTAGTTTGCGTTGATTGCGTTGACATGTTTTTTCCTCCTTAAGATCAGCCCATGTAGTCTCCGTTATAGCTCACCAATACCGCGCTGCCTACGCCTTCCAGCTCTGACAGTTGATTGACGAAATCTGTGTTGTCATCTTTGAGTCTGATCTCAAGATTGACTTCCACGCTGCCTTTGCGGGCGGTTTTGCTCTTGACAGTGCACTTATTGGTTCTTTCTTTGAGAAAGGCCATTGCCTTCTGCTCGCTGTCATGACCGTCGCATTCCAGGACAATGATGTAGGGATTTGTGTGCTCTTTCCGGTTGGCAAAAAAAAGAATAATGAGGCCGATCAGCACACTGCCGAATACAGCCAGCGGAATCATTCCGGCTGCCAGGACTATGCCGCCGGCGATGGACCAGAAAAGGAAGGCAATATCGAGCGGCTCTTTGATCGCGGTCCTGAAGCGGACGATGGAAAGAGCGCCGACCATACCGAGAGAAAGTACTACGTTGCTGGTCACGGCAAGGATCACAAGTGTCGTGATCATGGTGAGTGCCACCAGAGTTACACCGAAAGATGACGAATACATGACGCCCGCGTAGGTCTTTTTGTAGATCAGGTAAATAAATACGCCCAGGCCGAAGGCCAGAACAAGCGCGAGCACCATATCAAACATGCTGACAGCTGTAATATTTGATAAAAAACTTGATTTGAAAATTTCTGAGAATGTCATATTCCCTCCTGTTTTTCCTTTATCTTTTCCTTATTTAATCCTTATCTTATCTATCTTATCTTTATCTTTTGAAACCGGAAGAAGACGGCTCTTTTTCTGCTCTGAGATCGTGGAGACAAAGAACCGTCCCTTGTCTCTTCTTGTCTCTTTCTTTGAGATGAGGGAGACAAAGAACCGTCCCTTGTCTCTTTTTTTTGAGATGAGGGAGACAAAGAACCGTCTCTTGTCTCCTTTTACAGTCGTAAAAAAGTATATCTGTAAGCGGCCGTTTCAGTCGTATATCCTGCACTGAGCGTATTTGGAAAAGGCACAGACCCGTCTTCCGGGTGTCTGGACGGCATCCCTTATGATCGACGGCAGCCAGGCATCCCACTTCACTTCCAGGATGATCCCCGCATCGCCTGCCGGAACGGTCACACAATCCGGATTCAGGAAGTCTGTGCATCTCATTCCCGTCCGGATGTCATAGTCGAATGTGACTCTGACGTTGCCGGGGCTGTAAATAAAGGGCTCTCTGGTGTAATCGACGATCGTCACGGGCCGGATCCCCTGATAACGCATCTTACAGTACAGCTCCTGGATGAGGGAGTGGGGAGAACGGAGCATCCAGTCGATATCACCGTCCACAATCTTTTGAGCTTCCTCTGCTGTCAGAGGAGCGGAGTACTTGGTCCCCAGGCCGTTCAGCTTGCTCTTTTTTTCAAGATGAATGACAGAAGAAGGATCATTGTTGTAGTAGCGGATCCTGAATTTTTCCCGTCTGTTTACCCCGTCAATCTTCTCCCGAAGTGCCTTGTCATTCAGATTGTCAAAATACAGGCTTCTGATCAGATACCTTCCATCCACTGCATGTGGATCCGGTTTGGCAATTGCCCGCAGCCGTTGTCTTATGGAGAGCAGATCAGACCAGGAGATTTCGTGCTTCCATTCGTGCCGGTAATGGATTTCTTTTTTTTCTTCGATACCGGATTTCATATGCATCGTCACCTCGCTTTCGTTATCCGGGGATATTATCTGATATGAAACTTAGAATAACCTTAAGATGAACAGAAAAAAATATGACGCTTATTTGATATAATTGTTGACATGATTGAAGACGGTGAAGAATGACAATTACGGGTCAAGAATGACAATTACGGGTCAAGAATGTATGATTGCCTATAGTTATTCCCGTAACAACGGGCAGCTTAAGGCTGTTTAATCATACTTAGTTGAGGCGTACAGTCACAGGGAAGGGGCGGTTCTTTGTCTCCCCGGTCTCTGGAGGAGACAAAGAACCGTCCCCTCCTACTGTCTCCCATATTACAATCAGAAAGGAAATCTCATGCGAAATATCATTATCGTGGATGCCGTTTCAACCGGATATAATTTTGTGGAGGATGTAGTGAGAAGAGGTTATAATCCCATCGTTCTGGAGTCATCGGGTGTATTGACTGATGATGAGAGGGAATTCTACCTTTCGTCCTATAAATCCTTTTACCGCACTCCCACAATCCTGAAGGCTTCGGATGATTATGCCCGGACTCTGGCCCTTGTGAAAGGGTATGACCCCCTTCTTGTAGTGGCAGGTGCCGATGAGGGTGTCATGCTTGCGACGCGTCTTTCTGAGGATCTCGGCCTTTTGGGAAACGAGTATAAAAATATTGACTGCATGACCCGGAAAGATTCTATGCAGGAGGCGCTCAAACAGGCGGGCATCAGGTATATAAACAGCAGAAATGTCAGAACTGCGGAAGAGGCTCTGCAGTTCTGCAGGGAAAACGGGCTTGAGACAGCGGTCATTAAGCCCCGTCAAAGCGCGGGAAGCCAGGGGGTGTTTCTGTGCGATAACCTTGAAGAGGTAAGGAACGCGGTCAATACTCTTCTGACATGGGAGGATATATACGGCAGGCCCATCGAGACTGTCATTGTGCAGGAGCGGATCGTAGGCATTGAATATATTGTCAACACCGTGTCCTGCAAGGGTAAGCACAGACTTACTTCTGTTATGAGATATAACAAGGTAAAGACGGCCGAGGGCGGATATATCTATGATTATGCGGAAATGATCACCCGCCTCGAAGCCGGCCATACTGCACTTATCGAATATGCGTTTCAAGTGGCGGACGCGATCCACTATAAATACGGTCTGATACACGGTGAGTATATGATAGACGAAAAGGGACCGGTCCTGATCGAGGTGAACTGCCGTCCCATGGGTGCTTCCATGCCCGCGGAATATCTTGATATGATCTTCGGCCAGCACGAAACAGATACGCTGCTGGACGCTCTGCTTGATGAAAAAGGCTTTATGCTTGACCTCAAAAAATCATACCGCCCTCTGCGCAAGGCCGCGATTAAGATGATCATGGTCCCTGAAGACATGGAGGCTGAGAATCATCCTGTCTGGGTTGTGGCCAGACAGCTCAGAAGTACCTATAAAATCGTTGCCGGTAAAAATGATGCCGCGACATTTTACAAAAAAACAAGGGATCTTGAAAGTGCGGGCGGGCTGATTTACCTTGTTCATGATGATGAGGGTGTAGTAAAGGGTGACCTTGCTCTCTTAAGGGAGATCGAGAAAAAATACTTTGGATTCCTGCTGAACGATGGAATGTCAAGAAGATGGTTCGAGGGCGCCGATATAGGCAGGCCCGATTTTGAAAAAATCATAGAGGAGTGCGGCTGCCGTGGAGCGATACTTGCGGCAGGTGACAGCGAATGGCATAAAGACGGAATCCAGACTGTCACACCACAGACTTTAAGCGATGCCCATAAGGGTTTTGACTATGTGATCATAGGCTATCAGGATGTCATGCCCGAGCTCAGTGAGTCCGAGTGCCTTGAACTTATCTTCGATACAATAGACAAGGTGAAACCGGGCGGAAAGGTCATTATTCCCCATAATACCTACGAATATCTATCTTACAAAAAAGAGGGCGCGGAACTGCTTTTAAATATTAAGGGACTGCGCATAGAGGAACCGTCGATGGGAATAAAGGGATATGTGATCGGAAGCAGGGAGATGTGAAAGAAGCGCAAAATAAATGCGAAACGGAAAAATCCTGGACGATCGGAACCAGGGAGATGTGAAAGAATCGCAAAATAAATGCGAAACGGAAAAATCCTGGACGATCGGAACCAGGGAGATGTGAAAGAATCGCAAAATAAATGCGAAACGGAAAAATCCTGAACGATCGGGATCTGGGAGGATGGAAAGAGGCATAATATGAGAAACGGAATAATCCTGAACAAAAAATTCTTTCAGTTTCTGCTGCCGGCTGTTCTCAGTTCCATGGCCATGTCCCTCAATGAGTTTGTGGACAGCATAGTAGTGGCAAATATGATAGATTCAAACGCGATGAGCCTTGTCAATATCGGTGCGCCGCTGATGATCGCGTATGCTGTGATATTTACTCTTCTGGGCGTCGGCGGATCCACATTGTATGCCGGATTTATGGGGGGACACGATGAGAAAAAAGCTGACCGGGTCTTCTCTCTTACCATGGCTGCCGGCATTCTCATTGCGCTTGCGATTCTTGTGTTCGGAAGCATGTTTTCCGGCAGCATATCGGCATGGCTGTGCAGGGCACCCGAGTTTCGCCCGATGTTTCTGCCTTATTGCAGGATCCTCATCATTTCGGGCATTTTTATCATACCCTTACAGATCATCATCAATTTTACGCCTGCGTTCGGCCACCCCGGGACCGGCACTTTTATCAACATAACAGCAAATGTCATAAATCTCATCATGGATTATGTCTATATTCGCTTTTTCTCCCTGGGGATTACGGGAACGGCCCTGGCTACCCTGACCGGCTATGCGGCAGGTTTTGTGATCGTATTGATTCTGTGCGCGGCAAAAAAGATAAAACTGCCCTTCACCAGAATATCCCTGCGCGAGACCGGGCTTCTGGCACAGATGGCGTCTGTCGGCATTGCGCCGTCAGCCAATCAGATCGGCTATTGCATCAAGATCGCTTTTTCAAATAGTCTTGCATTAAGCCTGGCGGGTATGACGGGTGTCGCGATTTTCGCGGTATGCATGCAGGCAGTATCCATGGTTTCCGTCTTCATAAGCGGTGTGATCGACGCAATGGTTCCCATAGGAGCCTCTCTCTACGGCCAGAGGGATTTCTCGGGAATAAGAATACTGTTGAAGACTGTGCTGAGGATTCAGTTCGCCGCCAACCTGGCTTTTTTGCTCTTTTTCGAATTGTGGCCGCAGGGAATACTGGCACTTTACAATATTCCGCCCGAGGCCGCCGCTCCGGCCGCCGCAGGCATACGGATCTTTTCCATCATGTTTATCTTCCGGGGCTTCACATTAATTTATATGTATTACTTCCCTGTGATCGGCCGCCGGACTTATGCTTTTTTGATCAGTCTTGTTGACGGCTTTGCCGGCATTGTGCCCCTTGCCCTTCTGCTGACGAAACTGTTCGGCATCAGCGGACTCTGGATGGCCTATGCTCTTCTTTCAGTTTTGCTGCTGTGCGGGATACTCTTGATCAATTCTTTCATTTCAGCGCGTTCGGGAGGAAAATACAGCAGAATTCTGCTGCTGGAGAATGAGGTGGCGGAGATTCCTGTTTATGATTGTACCCTCCATATGGATACTCAGGAGATCTCTTCCCTGGCGGAAAAAATACAGGACTTCTGCCATAAAGAAAACATGAGCGGCCCCCTGGCGGCGCTCACAGCCCTTTCCGTGGAGGAAATGAGCATGTATACCCTGGATCAGAGCAAAGGAGCCCGGATCGATTATATGGATATACTTCTGAAAATATACCCGGAATATGTGCTGATGGATTTCAGAAGCATAGGAAGACCATTTGATGTTTCCGCCGTGCCGGAGGAATACTCCAATATGCAGGTTTTAAAGAAAGTGGTCTCATCCATGGAATATGACTATGTTCTGGGCATGAACCAGACCAGATTGAGGGTGAAGGTGTGAGCCGGAAAGATCCGGTGGGTGTGACAAGAAAAAACCCGCAAGGTGTGAGCAGGAACGATGAGAGAGCGCGTGACGCGCGAAGTAATGCGCAGTTTATTTATACATGTATGTGAACAGCAGGTCATGGCCACAGATATGAGTAGAAATGTATGTGAACAGCAGGTCATGGCTACAGGTATGAGCAGAATAGGAGAAACTATGATTCGGGAATTGAAATTTGAAAAGGACGATGTAATTGCTGTCATAGCGCCGCATCCCGACGATGAATGCCTGGGCGCTTTTGCGGCTTTGCATATGATGCCGGGCCAGACAGATATATATGTGATCAGCGATGGAAGCCATGGCAATCACCAAAAAAGCATTGAGGAAGAAGCCTTGATCCGAAGGAGACAGTTCGACGCTGAAATGGATTACGTAAAGCCGCGCAGGGCAGTATGGCTGGGCTATGAAGACACTACACTGCCTGGGCACTACGAGGCGGCAGATCAGATTGATTTCACGCTTTACACCAAGGTGTTCCTGCCCTGGCATGAAAGTGTTCATCCGGACCACAGGGCTGCCTGTGAAATGTGCTGCATGGCTATAAAAAAACAGAAGGCGGCTCCCGACTGCTTCATTTACGAAGTGTTCGCGCCCTTTCACCAGCCTACTCACTTTATCGACATCACGGACAGCATTGATGAAAAACGCAGACTGATTGAATTCCATGAAGACCAGATCAAACAGAGGGACTCAATTACCTCACTGAACAGGCTCAGGGGGGCACAGCTCTTCAGCCGGGAATCTGTCAGGTACGCGGAGTGCTATCTGAAAGTCGATCCCTATGACATTGTCAAAAACAATGAACTGCCGGTGTAGTTATTCATATTTAAAGAGGATTACAGTATTTATGACCGTCTTCCGGAAAAAGAAATCCGCATCAGGCGTGTGATCCTCTGCGGCATCACAGGCAGCGGCACGTTGCCGTATCATAATCCTCTGGAGTGCGCGAAAAAAGAAACCTGCAGGCGGGACTGCTTTTACTATGCAATTCATGTATATCAGCAGAATTCGGCTTGAAATCGTTCGATCCAGTCGATGATGCCGATCAGATCCTGAATGAATTGAAATATTATATAGGTTTCTTTTTTCACGATGAGATGATCGGGTGTGCATCCTATGATATCAAAAGGAATCACGGCCCGGGACGCCAGCATGGCATTGAGGATCTGCAGAAACTGGCGGTTGCAGTGGCGGTTGCTTGTTATAAAAAGAAGTGATTCCGGGGGCTGAAGTTCTGCATGCTGAAGATAAAAGCGGATGGTGTCGGCAGTGTCTGCGCGCCTGATATGAGGCTCTGACGATGATGCCGCAAACACATGGAGACCGCATTCGTCACCGCTGCGTGGATAGGTCCTTATACAGGAGATACTGTTGATATTCCGGTTGGTCTGGAAATCATCCTCATAAACTTGTCCGGAACGATCAAATACCTGCGCCAGGGCATCGGAGAGGACTCCGAACTCCGTGTCCGCAAAGGAATTGTATTTCGACATTTTTCGCTCTACCGGATTGACTGGACGGTAACAGGCGAGTCCGTCTACACTTCGGGTTGAAGAATTTATGATCGTCTTTGCGTGCCTGCTTCGTACGAAACAGGTATTCAGGCTTCCGCCAAGGATCAGAATGCGGCTGTTTTCCGCGTGAAGAGGCTTATTGATCCGGAAAAAACCAAGCTCATCAAGCAAAGGATAGAGCCTTTCCCTGAACGGTTCCAGATCATCTCTGTTCTCCAGCAGCTGCGTTTCTACAACATTTCCGTCTTTGTGCTTCCGTCCGTCATACATAGGCTTCAGGCTTTTCAGATCTGTCCCAAGTATTTTCAGTACATCCGCGAGCGCCTTTGAAGAAAGAAATCTTTCAAACTGTTCCTTGAAAAATAAAATCTGCTTTTCCACCGGCATTTCCTCTTCCGGCATTTTAAAACGCATTATGTCCATTTCCTGACCCTCTTTCTCCTCAGGATGCTCTGTCTCTTTATTCCGTTCCCTTTATTCCGTTCCCTTTATTCCGTTCCCTTCATTCCGTTCCCTTCATTCCGTTCCCTTTATTCCGGTCTCTTTATTCCGTTCCCTTTATTCCGGTCCCTTTATTCCGGCCTTTTTTATTCCGGTCCCTTGTATTCCAGGCACAGCATAGTCAGGTCGTCGAACTGCTCGGCATCGCCCACGAAAGCATCCACTGTACTTTTTACCTTGTGGAGGATCTGCTCGGGACTGCTGTCGGCGCAGGTATTTAAAGCCGCGATCATACGTTCAGTACCGAACAATTCGCCATTGGCGTCGGTCGCTTCCGGAACACCGTCCGTATATACAAAGAGTTTGTCTCCCGGGCTGATCTGAAGATCATAGCCCCTGTAGGTCCTGCCCTCCATTCCACCCAGGACGAAGCAGTGTCTGTCTTTATAGAGTTCGAAGCGGCCGTTCTCTCTGCGTATTGCCGGATATTCATGGCCCGCGTTCGCGGCAGCCAGTCTGCCGGTGGAGATTTCCAGGATCCCCAGCCAGACGGTCACGAACATTTCGGCCTGGTTATTGTCGCAGAGCAGTTCGTTGGTCTTCTCCAGGATCTGGTCCGGGGTGTGCTCCTGTCTGGCGAAATCTTCAAGAATTCTTTTGGAGAGCATCATGAACAGAGCGGCGGGGATTCCCTTGCCGCTCACATCTGCTATGACCAGGCACAAATGATCTTCATCGATAAAGTAGAAGTCGTAAAAATCCCCGCCTACGTCCTTGGCAGGATCCATGGACGCGAACAGGTCGATTTCTTTCCGGTCCGGGAAGGGCGGGAAAATATGCGGCAGCACACTTTTCTGGATCTGCCTGGCAGTTCTCAGCTCTTTTAAGATCTGCTGCTGCTGCCTGATCATATTTTCCTGTTCCATCTTCTCCCGCTCCATTTGGCGGATGGTATCCATCTGCTGGTTCAGGGCGCGGCTTGTCCGGTCGATTTCCTGCTGCATCGTTTCAAATTCTCCGATCGTAAAGGGAGCAGACGGGACGGGATCCAGCTTGCCTTCTCCCATCCGGTTGATCCCTTTCAGCAGGGCATTGAACTGAAGCATGAACTTTTTGAGCCACAGGCGGTAGATAGCCAGGGCGATCAACAATACTACTATGGCGATGAGGAAGATCGTACTGCGGACACGGCGGATCACCTGATCGTAATCCCCCATGGAAACTTCCCTGACCAAGGTCCAGTCGGGGGATGTCATGGTCATGGAAAAAGCGCTTACAGGATTCCCGTTTTCATCTTGGAAGACCGTATCGCTGTTGCTCTCGCTGATGAGCCGCCCCGGGTTGGGGCACGCATTCTGACCCGTGTGGTAAATCTCTGTCTGATCTGCCGTAAAGAGATGCCAGGTGCTTTTCCCGTCTTCCATTGCCGTAAACAGCTTTTCAAAAATGGACTCGTCCATCAGCACCATGACATAGCACTCACCGTAATTCGCATCAATGGATTTCCAGGCAGCGATCATGATGCTCTGAGGCGTATTATCGTTTTCAAATCCATACAGGGCAGCCCCGGAAACAGGACCTGCCCAGACAGTCTGTCCGCGGGGGGCATTCAGTATCTGTGCTTTCAGATCCTCCGAAAGAGGATTGTCCTTCGGATCGTCCAGAAAAAAGTTCCCCTCCGGCAGCGTTCCGAACAGGCTTCCGTCCTGACGCATGAAAAGCAGGCCGAAGATCCCTTCGTGGCGCGCGATTTCTGTCCTCAGATAATCCAGGCAGCTGATCCTGGCATGGATCAGTTCCACTTGGGAGCTATACTGCAGTCTTGCGTAGCCCGATACCCTGCTGTCCGTTATGATGTTCCGGACTTCACTGATGGACGAATCGATGAGGGGGGTGATCGACCGGGAGATTGAATCAAATCCGGCGGCGTTCACTTCCTGCTCCTGCTGCAGGATCATGCTGATGTAAGCGCGCGAAAACAGTGTAGTCAGCATTGTGACGATGAACAGGGTCATGATGATCACCGGCAGCAGCATACGAATCTGGAGTGATTTCAGCTTTTGCTTCATGGCTGTTTTACCTCCGTTCCGTTCCCGTGATCAGAGTATTGTTCCGGTGTATAAGGTTCCACCCCGTTCCGGACCTGCATCTGCCTGACCATGGGAACGACGACGTCCGCGGCTTTGTCCCACATTTTCTGATAAGCCCGGAAGACTTCCGGCTCTCCCATACCGACCAGTTTTCGGATCGTCTCGTCCCGGACCGCCTGCCATTCTTCATCCGATTCCGCAAGGACCAGATCCACCTGCACTTGCTGCAGGAGCGCCTCCGCCTCAGAGAGGATACGGAGCTGGTCCCGGTCCAGACTGCTCAGACAGGATGAGATCGCCTCTCCGCAGTCATTTCGGAAATCCAGCCCGCCTGCCTGATAGAAAGCGTCCGTAGGCAGTTCTACCCCATAATGCTCACATATATCCAGGGAGATGTTATTAGTCATAGTGGCTTTTGTGTATTCACGGGTGATCGTGGCGAAATCCAGTGAATATCCGTCCGGGTGGGGTGAATTATCGCGCAGGAGGGGCCAGTTGCTGGGCATTATATCGAAGCTTCCCCACTTGACAAAATAGTTCTCCGGATCGGTACTGCCTGCCTTGTAGGCGTCCAGCTGCTGCTGGCCGTATTCGTTCATCCGGGGAACCCCGTCCTCATCGTAGTCCCATGTTTCTCCACGCCGGCCAAGAGTAAGCTCCCGCACGAAATCAGGATCGCACATGCAATTGAAGAGCTTCAGAGCCTCTTCTTTATGGGGGCTGTTGGCTGAAATGAACCACATATAGCCGGGGCCGTTGC
>Ga0310695_10008965_pt1 | contig 15253 bp, 14 predicted proteins | sample RumenRJG_04DNA_FD_203882 | JGI IMG/M metagenome (GOLD analysis project Ga0310695, IMG submission 203882) | Bovine rumen microbial communities from Lethbridge, Alberta, Canada - RJG_04 (v2) (version 2) | ecosystem: Host-associated > Mammals > Digestive system > Stomach > Rumen | place: Canada...
TTGGAAAAAATAATGGAATGAAATATAGTACTGATGATTATATTCTTGCTAGTATTAATTTGTATTTGGATATTATTAATTTATTTATTCAATTGTTAAGCATTTTAAATAATAGAAATTAATATTTAATTTTGAATAAGGAAAAATAAAAAATTTTTTTCTTTAAAATTTTTTTTATTTATGTTATTTTTTTTAATGCAAAAAATATTTCATTCTTACTATTTAAATATTATAGTTAAAAATGATAATATTCATTTTTTATATCCTATGAATGGAAATTATAATGAATTATATTATCAAGTAAAAAAGTTAAATGATGATAATAACAAATATTTTAATAAAATAATTAAAGAAAATATTTCAATTTCTCAAAATGGTCAAAATATTAAAGTAGAAATTCCAAAATTTTCTGAATCTATAATTTTAAAAAAACAAAAAAAAATATCATCAGATTTAGAAGAGTTATTAATAGAAATTAACAATCGTGAATATTCTAATATAAAATTAAAATTGTATCAATATCCTTGGTAGGGAATAATATAATTTATAAAATATGGTTTTTTTAAATAAAATATAATTTAAAAAAAAAATTAAAATAAAATTTTTAAAGAGGAGTTTTCATTCTTATTATTTTTCTCATTTGTTCAATTTCATTTTGAAGTTTAGAGATTAATTCACTTTGTTTATTTCTAATATTTTCACTTTGTTTTAATTTATCTTCAATATTTTCTCTTGCTTCATATAATTTTCCATTTAAAATTTGTAAATCTGATAATTTTTTTTCTTTATTTCTCATTTTTTTTAAATGTTTTTCTGTTTCTTTATTTTTCTTTTTTTCATCTTCTAATATTTTATATAAATTATTAAATTCTGTTCTAGACATTTCATATTTTTCTTTCCAAATTTCATTTTGACTTAATTTTTTACTTGGTTTCTTTGAAAATAAATCAAAATTATTTTTTTCAAAATTTTCAGGTGAATATAATTCATTTAATCTTTTTAAATCTTCAATATTTGCATTTGCATATTTTTTATCTATAATATTTTGTTTTATTTTTTCTTCTGATAATGTTTGACTCTTTTTAAATAATTTATTTGATTGTGATTTTTTCATTCTTGTATCTGATTTTTTTTCATAACTTAAAGGAATATTTGATAGTTTTTCTTGCATATTAATAAGTTTTTTTGTTATATTATTTATTTCATTTTCAGTTACTCTTTCAGATTTAATTTTATTATTATCATCATTATAAATTTTATTATTATTTGAATAAGATGTTATATTTCTTAAATTATTTAAAAAAGTAACATTATCATCTAATCTTTTTATTTCATCTGGATTTGAATAATCAGTTATATATTGTGAATAATTTTGATTTCCAGATTTATATTTATTATCATAATTAATATATGAATATACTTTATCATTTTGTTTTATATTAGGAGTATAATTTTTATTCATATTATTATATGAGTAATTTTGATTACCAATTGAACTATTACTATAATTACTATAATTTCTATTATGAGAACGATATGGTTCTATTGAATAATTTGAAGAATTATTATTTAAATTATTTATATATGAATTGTTATTTAAATTATTCATTTGACTATTTGATTGATAATATTGAGATAAAGGTTTATATTGTGTTTGATTAATATTCATAAATTCATTTATTCCTTCATCTAAAACATTATTTATTAATTCATCTTGTCTTTGTGACATTTGATAATCATTCATTTATATTCTAATTAAATTCTTTTTAAAAAAATGTTTTAAAATTATAATAATTATTTATGTAATATTATTAATTATATCTTTTAAATATTTCATAAAAAAATAATTTATCATTCTAATAAACGATCTATTTTTGTTCTTTTATTCATTATGAAATGAATTAAGATCACTATTAATATAACAAAAATTACCCCAAAAATAATAGTCAAAACAATATATTTATTAAACCCATTATCAATTTGAATATCATTATCAGTATAATTACAATATTTTTTAGTATTATTATCAATTTTAATAACATTTTCTAATTCCTTAATAAAATCAATATATTTCATATTTAAAAGTTCTTCTTCATCAAAAGAATATGTAACATTATAATCATCATTTTTCCTTTCCTTCGATTTATTATAAATTAAATGAATATTAATAAAAGAAGTAAATTGAGGATATTTAATATTTTTATTTTTTAAATTAAAAGTATAATTCATAAAAGCATTTAAACTATCTAAAGAATAATGATGAGATGAATAAGAAATAAATTTAGGAACATCATAATTAGTATATTTATCCTCTCCTTTAATATCTTTTTCAACTTTCTTTTTTAACCAAGAAATTAATTGAGTAATTAAAGGAATATTTACCATTGTAACAAATTTTTTAGTATTATCATTTATATTATTAGGATTATAAAGAGAAATTTCACTCATATAAGAATAAATTTTATTTAAAATCTCATTTACTTCTTCTTCACTTTTAATTTCCTCATTAATTAAATTATTATCTTCAAAATAATTACAAATAAAAGTTTCAATACAACTTTTAAAAAAATCACCATTATTAATTAAATATTCTAAATTAATATCATGAGTCCCATCTTTCTTAATCTTAACAAGACTCAAAATTTTTTTTCCATATTTCTCAACAAATTCTTTTCTAATATTCATAACTCTATCACTTTTTTCAATATTTTCAATAACTTTATAACCTAAAGGACAATTTTCTTTTTTTTCTAATAAAAAACTATGATCTTTTTCATAAAAAGTATGAACAGGAGTGACTAAAATATTATTAGGTAAAGTATTCAATCCTAAACTTTCTTTTTCTTCTTGAAAAAATTCTTTATTATTAGGAGGATCAGAAAAAGGAATTTGAGAATCAGTTAATAAAGTACCTTCTTGATAAAGACCATGTAATTGAGCATAAGCAGATTGTATTGTTCTATTACTTTCACTTGAAGAAGCATAAATTTCTCTTGGATCATATGTTTTATTTAATAAATTATTAAATGTATCAATGTATGTTATATAATGACGATATCCTAATAAGAATTGTTGTCTTTTACCTACATTTGTTAATTCATTTTCTCCATTCCATGAATTGTTAAATATGTCTATGTAATTTTTATTATTTTCTGAATTTTCATTATAGGTTACTTTTGATGGGGAATGAGCACCTGTTCTACTTAGAGAAAAGGCAAAACGAATTGATATTGTCTCAGAAGGATCTTGGAAAAGAGAATTTGTTTGCTTTTGAGTTAGGAGAATTATTGATGTTAAGATAAGGGGTATTGACATTTTTTTTGGATTTTTAAATTTTATTTTTTTATGTTTTTTTTTTTTTTTGGAATTCATAAAATAAATATTATAAATTTTGATTTTATTATTTTTAATTTTTAATTAAATTTTCCTTCCTTTTTAATTAAATTTCTTATTTTTTATATATAATTTATAAAATATTTACATTTCATTATAATCATATTTTCTTATAAATTTTATTTTCCCAGTACCTGCATTACTACTAATTTTATTATTACTATCATAATCATAAGTTATATTATCATCTTTTGTTAAATAATATTGAACTGCTTTTTTCCAATTTTCTTCTTTTTGATTTTCCATTTCTTGAATTAATAATTTTTCTTTTTCTTCTTTTTTCCTTTTTTCATATAATTCTTTATTAAATCTTTCTTTCATAATTCTAGAATGTGCAATTACATAATTTTCATCATAAATACTATTATCATTAGGTAAAAATTGTCTTAAATAATTTCTATCAGAATATTTAAAATATATATTATTCAAAAAATTAACTTGATTAACATTATTATTATATCTTAAATTATCATAATTTCTATTTTGAAAATTTGGATAATTATTATTTTTATTATTATAATTATCATTATTAAATTTATTAGTATAATCAAAATAATTATTATATTTATCAATATATTTACTTTCTAATTTAAATTTATATGGATTATCATCAAATTTTTCATATATATTTTCATCAATATTATTTTGTGATAAAGGTTTAAAAGAAGTTTTTAATGAACCATCTTTATTTCTTAAAGGAGCTCCTCCCCCAGTATTATTAAATCTATCAAAAAAATTTCCATTAAAAATATGTCTTTCTTCTAATTTTTTTAAATATATTTCACTAGCTGAAGGTTTATCTAATGAATAATGTAAAGGATAAAGTTCATTACTTAACATTTATGATTTTTAAAATTATTATTTTTATTTATTATTAATATTTTTAATATAAATGAAAATTATCATATCTTTGATATAATTTTTTTATATTTAAAAATTTTATATATTATCTATACATGTTATTTAATATCAAATTAAAAAAAAATTTATATAATTACTGTTTAAAAGATAAAATAAATGATTTGATATAATATAAAATTGTATGTAAAAAATATAGAAAAAACATTTTAAAATAATTTAAAAAAATAATTATATTAAATTATATACTTTTAAATTTAAATTAAATTAAAAATAATGGATAAAATAAATATAGGATATTCATTTTTAGATTATTTTTTCAATGATGGAATTTTAACAGAAATAATTGGTTCAAATTATTCATGTAAATATTATTTTATTGCCCTTTATTTATTAAAAAAAATGATATTTACAAAATCAAAAGTTTTATATATTGATACTGAATTATCTTGTCCTATTTCTTTTTTACATAATGCATTTGAAAAACTATCAGAAAAAAATAAAAATTCTCAAATTGAATTAGAAAATTCTTTTATGATATTAAGAATTGATGATTCAAAACAATTATGTTTATTTATTGAATATCATTTATTAAATTTAATTAAATCAACAAGTAATATTAAAACAATTGTTTTAAGTAATGTAAATAATTTATTTGTTCCTGAGAAAATAAAAGGAAAAAAAAGTGGGAAATATTATATGAGAATATTTTTGAGAATTGCAAAAGAATATAAAATTAATATTATTTACATTAATGATATTTATTATAGAAATAATGCATTTAAAACATTTAATTATGGAAATAATAATAATCAAAAAGAAAAAGAAGAAACAAATTATGTTATGGAAATTGAATATAGTGAATATATAAATGAATATTGTTCTAATATTATTTTAATTAATGATAATTATAGTTATCATGATAAATATCTTGAATGTAAATGTGAAGTTTTAAAAAGTATTCATAATATTACACAATTTACATTACAAATTGATACTGAAAAATGTTCTTTTAAATCAATAAAAGAAAACTAATAAAAAATTCAAATATAAAATTTATATAAATAAAATACTATTATCAAATATAAAAAAATAATAAAAAAATATATTTAATAATCCAAAAAAAAAAAAAAAAAAAAAAATGAATGATAACTTAACTTTAATAAATCTAACAGATAAAATATTAACCTTCTTAAAAAATAACCCAGAAGGTGTATCTCAAGATAAATTAACAACAGAAATTCCTTTTAAAGAAAATGAAATAGTAGAATGTTTAAATAATTTAATATCAAATAATAGAGTAAGTATAATAGAGACTTCAGAAGGAGCATTATTTAAATATAGAAGTGAAAAAGAAGCATTAAAATTTAGAGATTTATCAAAAGAAGATATCGCAGCATATGAAATAATAATTCAAAGTGGAAATAATGGAATAAGTACAAATGAAATAAAATCAAAATTAAGAATTGATAATACACAATATATAAATAAAATACTAAATAAATTATCAAAAAAATTTTTAATAAAAAGTTTAAAAGTTTTAAATACAAAAAATAAAAAAGTTTGGATTGGATTTGATATTGAACCAAGTCAAGAAATTACAGGAGGAATTTGGTGTTCAAATCAAGAGTTTGATAATAATTTAGTTACAGTTTTTAGTGAAAGATGTTATGAACATATAAGTAGACAAAAATTTACAAGTAGAAAAGATTTATTATTATTTGCTCGTTCATTAAATTTAACTCAAAATGGTGAAATTAAAGAAGATGATATACAAAAAATTTTAAATATTCTAATTTTTGATAATAAAATTGAACCAATTTTTCCTGAAAGTTTTATTATTGGGAATAAATATTCTATTTTATTAAGTAAAAATGATAATTTGTTAAATTTGATTAAATATCAAAAATGTAAAGAATATAAAACTAAAAGTATTTTTGATTGTATTCCTTGTTCTATTTGCCCTGTTAGTGAAGAGTGTTCTTTAAAAAATATTGTTAATCCTTTTGATTGTCCTCATTTAAAAAAATTTATTCATGGAGATTTTAATAATAATTAAAACTTTATTATTTTTTTATATTTAATTAATTATATATTTTTTTAAAATAAGATGATTAAAATAGGAATAAAAGTTATATTAATAATAATTAATAATATATTTCTTTTATCTCACATATTTTTTATCTTAATTTTTAAAAAAAGTTATGACTAATTTTTAGAATAATTCATATAAAATAAAAAACTAATTGAATTATTTTAAATAAAACTGAATGCAAAAAAAATATAATAACAATAATTATAGGAAGAAGAAATATAAAAAAGGGAGAAATAGTATTTTTAAAAATGAAATTGATATAATGGATTCAATATTAAATATAAATTCAAAAACAAATGATATGAATAATAAAAGTATTTCAAATGAATCAACAATTGATTCACCAAAAAAAAATGATGAAATAAAATTCAAATTAACAGAAGAGAATTTAAATACAAATTCATTTACTCCAAAATCATTTAAAATAAAAAAAGAATTACAATTAAAAAAATTAGAATTTGAAAAAGATTTAGAAATAAAAAAAAATATGGAAAAAGAGTTATTAAATATAAAAATAAAAACGGAAGAAGGAGAAATAAAAAATTTGATATTAAAAAGTAACGATAATATAAAAGAATCAATTAAACATTTTTTAATAAATAATAATATAAATAATGAAATATTGAATGGATTAATTTGTTTAATAAATAAAACATTATTTGCTTTATATTTAGCAGAAAAAAGAGAATTTTCAAATGAAAATTTACAATATATAAACAAATTAAATGAAAAATATAATAAAAATGATTAATATAAAAATAATTAATAATATTTTATTCTTTAATCTAATCTTATAAAAAAATAAAAATTTTATTCTGAATTAAAAATTTATATTAAATAAATGAAAGAATCTAATGAATCAAATTCTATTAACAATGGAAAAATTATAGCTTTATCCTTAAACGAAGATGAAAATCCATATCATTTAATAAAAAATAAAAATAAAAATAAAGACAAAATAAACATTACAAATTTATTATTTTTTCCACTTTTACTTTTTCTCTTTATATTAATATCAATTATAATTTACGTATTCAAGAAAAATAAAATAAAAGGACCAAAAATTAAAATTACAAATTTTACAAAACCACTTTTAGATAATAATAAATATGAATTAATAGAATTACAAAATGGAATTGAAGTTTTATTAATTCAAGATAATAAAACTGAAAAAAGTAGTTTATCATTAGTTTTAAAATATGGATTTTTAACTGATTTAAATAATACTGGAATTTCACATTTAATAATGCATTATCTTTATTCAGAAATTCAAAAGAAAACTAATGATGATTTAAAAGAATATTTTGGTGAATCATCAAGTAAAATTTCAAGATTTTATACTTCTTTTAATTTTTATTGTTTAAATGATGGTTTATATCCAATTATAATAAAATTTGGTTCAATTTTTACTCAAAAAATAAAAATAATTGAAGATAAAATTTTAAGTGAAATTGATAATTATTATAAATTAAAAAGTAATAATTCAGATGATATTGAAGAACATTTAATTAATTATTTAGTTGAAGGAGTAAATAATTCAAAAAATGAAGATATTTTACCTGAAGGAGATACTAAAGAATTTAAAAATGATATTTTAAATAAAACAAAAGAATCTATGAATAAATATTATTATGGTCAAAATATTAAAATTGTATTATATTCTCAATTAAAAATGTCTTTAGCAAAAGCATATATTATTGAAGCCTTTAATAATATAACATCAAATAAAAATAGTAATAATTCAAATATTTCTGATTCATTTTATGAAGAAAGAAAATTTAAAACTAATAAAATTATATCATATCGTATTAATTCTTCAGTTCCTTTTATAAAAATAATATATTATATTAAAGGAATATCAAATAATGAAGAAAATGTTTATATAAGTCAAGCATATTTAAATTATATTGAATATGTTTTAATAAATTCATATAATAATAGTTTAAATCATATTTTAACAAAAGAATTAAATTATTCATTACGATCAATTAGTGTATATTCAAATATTACTTTTAATAATTATATTAAATTTTCAATTATTGTTAATTGTTATGATGTTAATTATACACAACATGCTCCATCAATTGATATAATTCTTTCAACTATTTATGGATATATTGAAACTAATATTGTAAATTCATTTAATAAAGATATTTTTGATAATTTAAAAAAGGCTTATCAAAAATCATTTATATTTCAAGATAAAAATGATATTGTGAATATGGTAACACAATATGGATTAAAATTAATATGGAGAAAAAAAGATTTAGATACTTTATTATATAATAATTTTCTTCCTGAAAAAAACGAAGAACATATGATTAAATTTTTATCCTCACAATTAATAAGAAATAATTCTATTGTCATAATTAGAAGTAATAAAAATCATTCAATAAAACAATTTAATAATGCAACAATATTTTCAAAAGAAAATATTCAAACCTTAAATTATAAAAAAAATGTTACAAAATATTATAAAGTTAATTATGGATATATTAATGTAGATTTTAATAAATTAAAAAATATAACTCATAAAAAATATAATAATACAGCATATCCTGTAAAATATACAACTCAACTTAAAAATTTAATATACCCAAATATTTTAGATAAATCTGAATATATAGCAAGAGATAATATAAAATTAATTTGTAATTATACAACATTGATAATTTATTTTAAATTTGATAGAACATTTAAAACTCCAAAAGTAGTTGTTAACTTAAAATTATTTCATTATTTATCTAAAAATAATACTAATGATACACAATTTTTAAATTTATATTCTTTCTTTATTTATTATATGTATTTAAAAATTGAAATTGAAAAAGAATTAAGAGAAGCAATTATTGTTGGAAATATTATTGAAGTTAATTTAATTGATGATTTTATTGATATTAAAATAGTTGCATTTATTGATGTTGTTCATGATATTATTAAAAAAATTCATCATATAATTTATTCTCCAAATTTAACTTTGGAAAAAGACGATATATTCTTTTTACAAACAAATGTTTATATTTCATCAATAAATGATATTAATGAATATTGGAAATATATAATTAAACAGAATTTTTATAGTAAAAATAAAATTAAAACTATTGGCATAAATAATTCTGTAGTTATTGATAAAGTAAATGATATAAATGATTCAATGGTTGTTTATATGTATATTTATGGTTCTCTTAATGAAACGGAATCAAAAAAAATTACTGAATTATTTATTCAAAAAAAATCAAATCCAAATATATTACTATCAAAATTAGATAAAAGTTATAATATTAACAAAATATATTTATTTATAAATCAATTTATAAATATTAATTTAACAGAAGATAAATCTACAATGTATTATCTTAATATTAGAAATACTACAGAGAAAAATATTCAAGTTTTTTATTATTTTGGAAATTATAGTAAAGAAAAATATAATAAATTATTTTTATTATCTAAAATATTAAATAGTAATCATATTGATGTAAAAGTAGAAGTTAAATTATTAAATGGATTATTTCTTTTTCTTGAAAAGAAAAATAAAGATGTTTCATATTATAAAATAGAAACTTCAATTGATAGTTTATTAAAAAATATAAATGAAAGTAATAAAGAATATAAGAAAATTATTTCTAATACTGGAATTGATAAATTTTATTATCTTAAAAACAATTTTATAACACATTTAAATAAAGATAATTTAAATTTAATAGAAAGGGCAGAAGATACAATTAATAGTATATTATATAATAATATTGTATTTGATAAAAATCAATCAATAAATGAAAATAGTACTACTTCATATAAAAATTTAAAAAAAATTCCACTTGTTAATGTAACTGATAATTTTTTATATGATTCATTTAAAAATGTAACAAGAATATCAATTAGATTTGGTGCAATGGAAAATAATAACAAAACTTATTATGAAATTAAACTTTTTAATCAAACTTTTAGAGCATATCCTAAACAATTAAATTAAATAAAATTACCAATAATTATATTAAATATTATAATTGAATTATATTATTAGTCTATTTTCCTTTTTATTTAATTTATAAAATTTTATTGTTATAAAAAAAATATTTTATGAAATTTCTTATTTTAATTCTCCAAATTTTATTCATTCAAATTTTCTCAGTTATTATTTTCCCTTTTAAAAGGAAAATACAATCATTAAATAATTTTTATGAATATTTATATCAAAATGATTTGATTTCAGAAATTATAATTGGAACACCAGAACAAAAAATAGAAATTATAATAAAAGGAGAAGAACACCCTTTTTATATATCAAAAATAAATGGATTATATAATGTAAATTTATCATCAACATATAAAAAAATATCAAATGAAGAAAAAGAAATTAATTATGAATCATTTAATAAATTTTTTATTTCTTCTGAAACTTTTGAAATTAAAAATCACAAAAATGAAATAATAAAAATAAATAATTTTCCTTTTATTTATGCAACAAATACAGAAAATCCTTCTTTATTAAATTCTGCAATAATTGGTTTATTTTATAAAGATTATATCACAGTAAAAGAAATTAAAGATTTCAATTTAATAACTTTATTAAAAAAAAATAATATTTCTAATAATTATGTTTTTTCAATTGATTATAATGATTTAAATAAAGGAACTTTATATTTAGGTGATAATTTTTATAATTTTAATTCTTCTTTTCAAAAAAGTAATTTTATTCAAATTAATTCTATTTTTCAAGGAATAGGTTATGCTTGGGGAAATGAATTTGATTATATTAGTTATAATAATATTATTCTAGATGATTCAAATTATAAATTTTATTTTAATTTTACTTTTCCTGGAATTTTTGGAACAAAAAATTTTGAAAAAATACTGTTAAATGATTTTTTTGATAGTAATTTATGTCAAAAAAATAATATTGAAAAAGAAAAATTTCATTTTTATATTTGTAATAAAGATTTTAATTATAAAAAGTTTAAAGATTTAATTTTTTATCATAAAGAATTAAATACCTCTTTTATTTTAACTTATAAAGATTTATTTATTGAAGAAAATGATAAGATTTATTGTTTAATTGTTTTTAGAGATTATAATTATAATACATGGTTTTTAGGTGAACCTTTTATTAAAAAATATAAATTTTCTTTTGATCAAGATAATAGATTAATTGGATTTTATAAATTAATCATTTCAGAAAATAATAATTTTAATATATTTTCATTTAATTTTATTTTTATCATAATTTTAATTATTCTTTGTATAGGATTGACAATTTTGTTAATAAGAAATATTATAAATAAACCAAGGAAATTAAGAGCAAACGAACTTGAAGATAATTTTGAATATATCACTAAAATTTAAAATGAAAATTTTATTATAACAAATAATTCGATTATATATAATATAATAATATGAAGTTCTATAATTTAAAAAAATAAATTAATATATGTATAAATAAAAAAAATAAAAAAAAAATAATTTATTTATAAAACATTAAAAAAAAAAACTATGTCCAAAAACACATCAAAAAAATCAATAAAAAACTCATCAAACAAAATCCCAAAAACAAAATACAAAACATCAAATTCTCTTAAAAACAAAACAAATAAAGACAATTTACTAACAGAAGAAGATAAAATAAAAATAAAAGAAGCCTTTGAATTATTTGACATAGATAACACAGGAAAAATTGATCCAAGTTTTGTAAGAAAAGCAATGGATGATATGGATTATGAAAAAACAAATCCTTTAATTTATAAAATAATATTAAATTTAGATACTCCAGAAAATGAAAAAAAAGGAATAAATTATAATCAATTTTTACAAAGTTTTAATGATATTATAGGAGATCAAAATTCTAAAGATGGTGTACAAAGAATTTATAATGAGTTTATTTTTGATAGTGAAAGTGAGACTATTACTCCAGAAATTTTAAAAAGTGTTTCTGAAAAAATTGGAAATAAATTAACTGATGAAGAAATTAAAATTATTTTTGAAAATGCTAGTTCAAATGGGAAAGATATTAGTTTTGAAGATTTTTATAAGGTTATTCAAAATTCACATTTGTGAATTAAAATTTTTAATTTAAAAATATGTTATTTTATTTTATTTTTTTTATTTGTATTATTTTTTATTTTGGTAATATAATTTTTATGTTTTTTTTATTTTTTTTTTTTGGTTTGAATAATAAATTAATATTATTATTAATAATTTTTTTTGTTTATTTTTTTATATAATTCAATATTATTTTTATGTATATTACTTATTAATTTTTTATAAAATTTACAAAATAAAATTAAATGATTTTTATTATTTATATTAATCATCATCTTCATATAATTTTGTCATTATTTTTTTAGTTTTTCCTTTTAATTTTTTTAAATTATATCCTTGATCAATAAAAAAAGCATCAAGTAATTGTAATTGTTTTTTAAATCCTTTATTAGGATTAATATATTTTCTTCTTTTTTTAACAAAATCAAATGCTTTTTTATATCTCCATTTTTTTTTATACATTAAATATGCAATAACAAAGGAAGAAGATCTACTTTTTCCAAAATGACAATGTACTAAATATTTTCCTTTTTTTTTATTCATAAATGATAAAACATTATACATGTGTTTAATTAAATCAGATTTTGAATGATCAGTTAATATAACATGAATATATTGAAATTCATTTTCATAATAATTTATTTGTTTTTTTGCTGAGTTTACTATATATGAAATATTATGATATTTTAATAAATCATAATTTTTTGCATCTAATTCATTACCTAAAAATATTCTTTTTGTTATTTGAGATAATAAAGGCATTTTTATAAATACCTTTTTATCTTTATTATTTATTAATAAAATATTTAAACATTTTGGATTATATATTTGTTGTTTTATATTTTTTTGTTTACATAATTGTTCTGTATCATTATAATAATAATTGAATTGTAATGTTTCTTTTATTAAAAAGATTATTAATAATTTGAAATATAAATTCATATTTATTATTATAAAAAGATATATATTTTTTTATTTTTTGTATAAATTGAATTTTATAAAAGAACATGTAATACTAGAAATATTGATTTTGAAATTAAATAAGGGTTCTTTTATTTTATAAAATTAAAATTTAGATTAATAATTATAATATTAATTATATTGAAAATTTTTAAATACATTATATTTATTTTTTATTATTTTTATTTTTATTTTTTTTCTTCTTACTTTTTTTCTTTTTAATTAATCCATTTAATAACTCTTCACCTTCTTTTTTATTAATTAAAGTATTAATAATTTCAATAAAAGGTTTATTAAATTCATTTTGATAGACTAATTTAAATATTTCTCTTTCATTCTCATCTATATTTTCAAAATCAATAATATCACAAAAATTTAAAGACTCAATAGGTTTATTTTTAGGAATTTTAAATTTAATTTGTTTATTATTCATTATTTCATGATTTATAGTAACTAATTTTTTCATATTTGAATATTTATCATAAATATTTTGTTTAGTTATTATCATTCCTTCTTTTTCTTTTAAAAATTTAGAAAAATTTTCAATATCTTTTTTTTGTTCTTCAGTCATAATACCTTTATTTTTTTTTATATAATCCAAAATTGATTCAAGATCTTTTTTCATATTATCATATTCTTCTTTATCTTCTTTAATTTCCTTTTTAATATCAGTTAAAATCGTTGCAATTTTTTCAATTTCTATATCAAATAATGACTCATTTATTTTATTAAAATCATCCATAAATTTTTCCATTTTTAAAAAATTAAAATTTAAATCAATTTAAATTATTTTTAGACAATTATTTATATTTTAATTGATATAATATTATATTTTTAATATATTTATATTTTTATTATCCTTTGAATGAGTCTTAATAAAGAAAAAGAAAGATTAAAAAATACAGTTAGAGAATATCTTGATAAATTATTTATTGATGAAAAAGGTGATGTTATTATTGAAGAATTAAATGAAAAACAAAAAGAAAATTTGAAAGAATTATTAATAAAATTAAGAAAATATGATGAATCAACTGTAATATTTTGTACAACCATAATAAATTATGATATAAATAGAAAATTAAGAAAAAAACAAATAGAAATAAATGATGATATATTATCAATTCAACAAGAAATATTTAATATTGCATTAGAAATTGATAAATCAATAGATTAAAAAATATAAAAAAAATATTCAAAATAAACAAAATTATATAATTAAATAATAAAAACAATAAATTTCCTAATTTTACTATTTAAAAAAAATGTATGATAAATATTTAAAAAAATCAACAGTAAGAAGAAGTGGTCGATACATAACATTTTCATGTTCAATATTTTGTATTGTAAATATAATATTAATCTCAATTCAATATAAATATGTAAATATATCATGGATGTCAAAGGGAATTTGGAGACATTATCCTAATCTTTCAGTTTTAGCAATTTTTGTTCAAGTGTTAGGAATTATTTTAGGAATTATTATTAATTATAGAAATTTAGAATGTAAAACATTACAAAAAATATATTGTATTTATCAATTACTTGCAATTATTTATGTTCTTTTTGTTTGTAATTTTTCAATTATTTGTTCTATTATTAAAAAAAATAATGAAACTTTAAATTGTAATAAGAGTTTAAAAGGTTTTTTTACTCAATTTTATTATTTAGATGATTATTTTCATATTGTTGATTATAATTTATGTTCTGAAAATTGTCTTTGTGTTACAAATAATCCAGAAATTTATTATAGTTTATCAGAAGGGAATTATGATAAAAATATCATATATAATGAAAGATTAAGTGATGATTATATTATTAAATTTCAAAAATGTGATATTTCACTTCAAAATAATATTAATAAATATTTTGATTATTCAGAATCATATAATAAAATTGGTAGTGTTAATA
>Ga0310695_10008966_pt1 | contig 15253 bp, 31 predicted proteins | sample RumenRJG_04DNA_FD_203882 | JGI IMG/M metagenome (GOLD analysis project Ga0310695, IMG submission 203882) | Bovine rumen microbial communities from Lethbridge, Alberta, Canada - RJG_04 (v2) (version 2) | ecosystem: Host-associated > Mammals > Digestive system > Stomach > Rumen | place: Canada...
CGACCCACACAGCAACATAAATTGCCATAATGTAATCGCAATACTCACATACAAATTTGAATATCTTGGACATTATTAATCCTCCTTCTTATTCTTGAATCTGTAACCGATACCGATAATAGTTGCCAGAAGTCCTACAGGACCCAACCAGCCAGTTAAGATCACACCGATCAAAACTAATCCGATTACTTCCCAAGGATTGTTCATATTAACTCCTTTCTGTATCAACATCAGTTCCATTAAAGGCATTGAAAAATTTACGAAATGATTTCTCACTTCGTTCAAAAAGAAAAAAAATAAAGGGAATCGAACCCTTATCTCTGGTTGCCCAGCGCTTTTCCATTTAAGCTATATCTTCATTATAGTCAGTGATAATTTTACGAAGCCCTCTCAGTACCTTCGACGGCAAAAGAGAAGAAGCTTTGTTAAGCTTCCTCCTTGTCCTGATACCATTCCTTTTCCCAGAAATCATTGTTTCCACAAAACGCTACTAATGCTAAACTTCCTACGATACCAATCCATAAGATAATTCCCATTCCTAACATTTCTATTTCCTCCTGATTTAGGTTTGTTGTTTTGTTATCATTTCATTATATGGTGTGTAAATTTTACGAGGATTTCTCACTGTGTTCGAAAAGAAAAAAAGAGAGGGTATGTGAAACCCCTCTCATTAAGCATCACTTCTTAGCGTTGGCCTTAATCTGCTTAGCCTCCTCCTTCGTGCAGTGGTGCCTGAGACACACGACTTCCTCGGTTCCACCAATGGTATAGGTGTAAAGCCTATACTGGTTTCCCCAGAAATCGGGTTCAGTCCACTCACTCAGAGTTGCCTTCTTATTAAGGTCAACAACCTCAAAGTTACCCTTGATGAGCTGATCTTTCTCATACTCTCCGATCGTGGCTCCAAAAGCCACATTGCTCATAACAACACACATCATCATAACCATAGCGATCATCTTTTTCATTGTATAATCCTCCATTTTTATAATTATTAATGTTATTACTTCTATTATATGTATTGTAAAAATTACGAGAATTTAAGAGGCTATGTTAAGCCTCTTCTCTATTGAAGTGAAAACCCATCGGTACTATCTTTTCGTCCTTTTTATCAAACTTCTCCTTAAGTTCTCCTACTGCTTCACCTGCTATATCCACTATTTGATTTAAAAACTTTTCTCTCTTCTGGTATCCATTAACTATACTTTCTATAGTAATGCACACACAGTTAAGCATACAGTAAGCCCAAAACGGGTGTTTCAGCATAAACTCTTTCATAAGTTATCCTCCTTTGAAATATCAATGCGTTTTCATCTCCATAATAGGAAGTGTAAAAAATGCGAAAAAAAAAGAGCCCATGTAATTTCTACATGAGCCCTACGCCCGTCAACCTTTAAAGATCAGCTTCGTTGCAAAGCCGAGTACTTTATTGTTGACCCTGCCGATCCATGAATCCGAATCAGCAAACAGAGCTAAAGCCGCAACACCGACCATACAACCCGTCTGGACATAACGCTGCCTGGTCTGGCGCTTATCCTTCTTATCCTCAGCTTCGATCTCAGCTAACTTAAGCTCAGTCTCGTTCTGAGTCTTCAGGATTTCGCCCTTCGCCTTATACAGCGCTGCCAACGTATTGTTGCTCTTCGTCAGTTCCTGCGAGCCCAGCTCAAATTTCGTACTGTTCTCATACTCATTCTGGATAGCCAAGTCAAGAATATCAATATCTTCGTCTTCTCTTCTTTCTTCTTCCATACTGTTCTCCTTTCAGATTAAATAACGTTTGCATTATAAGCGCTGAAATAATTGCGACTAAGAAAAAGAGGCATTGTTAAGCCTCTCCAACTTTCATTTTTAACAGTTTAATTTCTGCATCCTGCGACTTCATGATTGCCTGACCCTGCTCCAGCAATGCAAGAGCCCAGTCGACCTGACCTCTAAGCTGGTCAATTATCTCCTTCTGTTCTGCCATCACTTTCCTTGCTCTAGTCAGTAACTCAACATACTCTTCTTCAGTCTTAGCCATAAACACCTCCTTTAAACTAATTAAAGATTCCATTATAGGAATTGAGATTTTTACGGTCCGCCTCAGACTCTTCGGCAGTAAAAATATAGCATATGGAATGGTTATCCATATGCTTGTAGCAAACTTAATCCTTAAGATACTGCTTAAGAACGTCGATCAACCAGACAATTTCATCTTTCTCCAGATGCTTCCAATAAATGGGACTCCGATCCTTAGTAATATCATAGATGTCTTCATCATCGTGATGTACTTTAAGAAACAGATCACACTCATTAGGCCGCTTCTCCGGATTTCCTCCAACAGAAACTTCACTACATTCAGTCCAATTCGGTCTTACTTTCTCTGCCATAGTATCCTCCTTTAGAATATAAATAGTTTGCATTATAGGACTTGTAAAAACTAAGAAGGCATGTTAAGCCTCCTTAAAGTCTTTTGCATCCTCATTTTCTTCTTCAGGTTCCGGATCTTCCTCCTTTCTTGTCTCGATATACTTCTTGTTGTCGTCCTTCAGGAAGCCGAAGTAGATTGCTGCTGCAACTACAACACCTCCTAAACCATAACCAATTTTCTTGAACATACCTTTGTTAAGATTCATAATCGTTCTCCTTTCAGAATATAAGTTCGTTTGCATTATAGTACTTGAAAAAAATACGAGGCTTTGTTAAGCCTCTTGTGGTACTAAATAGAAGTAAATATCAGTTTCTTTCTCAAAGCCTTTAATGTGACCATGTACAACAGCATCTACAGGATCGACAGTAAATGACAACATTTTTGATCTTACTTTGCTATCGATTTGACCCTGCATCTTTTTTGCGATCCAAGCGTTATAATGGTCTTCGTCATCTCCGTTCTTAATTCCGAATTCAACGTCATACTCATTATTCCACGTCTCGAATCTTTCATTATCTTCATCTGCAATGTCGTTGTAGCATCTCAAAAACTCATCAACAACTTGTTTCTTGTACCTGTCCTTGATACCTTTTGTTGTAAATTTGCCCACTAAATATCTGCTCATAAATTTACCTCCTTTTAATTTTTGCATTATAGGATTTGTAAATTTTGATGATTTCTCACTATGTTCGAAAAGAAAAAAAAGAAGGAGCCTTGTTAGGGCTCCGCCTCCTTTCAGCGAATATCATACACATTTCCATTATCATCGTCAAACATAAACATGCGTTCGACTTCTACCTTTTTGTTGCCTTTCTGGTAAGTTTCCTTCTTACCTGCGTAGCTAACGCTATCAGCGTTGCCACCAAGTCTTCTGGTAACTTCTTCCATCATCGCAATAAAATTGTAAACTCTAGTCATTTTATTTTCCTCCAATAATGAATTTTAGTAATCATTCCTATTATACGTTTTGTAATTTTTACGAAATGATTTTCCAAATTCACCCACCGGGAAAAATTTAGGATTCCGTTTTAGCTTTCTTTTCAGATTCTGCTAGATTTTTGTAGAAAATATCATCGAACTCTTCAGGTTTCCCCGCACTGTCAGCAATAACTTCCATAACGCAGGCTATGCCATTCATGAAAGAAATATTTCCATGCCTAGCATCATAAATTCCTCTAAATAAACTAGCAGTAATTAAGTCGTTGTATACTATCTTGTATGCTTCTTCCTTAGTCATGACTCCTCCGTCTATGTTCGCTCAGCTGTTCGAAGAAATACTTTTTACCAAAACTAATATCTCTATCAGGCTTACAGAACGGACATTCTCCATCTTTTGTATAGAACTGCTTACGACGGTTAAAATCTCGCTGCAACACAATGCACCTACCATTCTTCTTTGCAAAACACCCTCTACTATCCGGACAATTTTCGTACCTTTCTGCGTTAAACATTTTTCCTCCTTGTTCGATAAGAAAAATAAAAACCTTTGAAATTAATCAAAGGTCTTTAAACTTCCAATCATCATCAAGTTCATCTTTTGTTGAATTTTCATCAGATAATATCGCGAACGCACTTAATGTAGCCGATACAACTTTTCCCAGACAGAACATGTCTCTGATTCTCATATGCTTGAACACAAAGTTCGCAACATCTTGATCAGTTACAACTCGTCCATTATCAAACGTAGCATCACAACCTTCACTTGCTCTCGTGTATTTCTTAATGAAACCTTCTTTAATCATTAGCGTCTCCTTTCAGATTATTGTCCGTTCCATTAAAAGACTTGAAAAATATACGAAAAGTTTAGAGCCCTTGTTAGAGCTCTAAACATGATGAATCTTTCCGTTTACAACGTACGTAACAGATTCTAAGCCATCATAGTCGCTAATTTCGTAATCCGTTACGTTGTCAGGAATTTCAACTACTTTCAATTCTGTACAGCTGTCTACGAATCTCATAGGATCCTCTTCAACCATTTTAATAAGTCTCAGATCACCTCTAAGATTCCAGTCCACATTGTAATCAAAAATATCTTTGTAGCCAAGTTTCTTAACAACGTCTTTCGGTACTCCAAATCCACCGTAACATCTGTTAATTACTAACTTCATCTTCATCACCTCCTATTAAAGTCGGTGTAAAAAATACGAAAAAAAAAGAAGCCCTGAAATTAATCAGAGCTTATCTCTTTAGTTAAGCCCTAGTAAGCTGTTTACATAAGGAATTCATAAGTTCATCATACTTTTCTTTGGTAATACATCCACGATCATAGAGATCAGCATATATCTTTCTGCCAACCTCGACTCTCTCGATTCTTACCATAGCCGTTTCATAACTACTCATCAACATTAGTTCATCCTCCTACTAGTTTGATTTATTACTATTATAGGAGCTGTATTATTTACGACCCGCCATAAGCCAATACACATTCCGCCACCTACCACTAGAAGACAAGAAAAGACGCCGATTCTTAACATTCATAGAATTAGCGCCTTTTCAAGTCTAAAGTGTAGGAATAGTGTAGAAGTGTATTACTCCTTACCGCCTGTCTTCACGTTGAATGTGACTGTGGATTTCTCCTTAAGTTTTTCAGGATCAATCTTAAGGTCACTGACATACATAATATCATCGCCCTCGTATTTATCAAGGTTCACTGTCCCGACAGCATCTCCTTCCGGGATACCGAGAACTACAGAGGTACCGAGAGAATAGATACCAGCCACAATAGAGCAGCTGATAATAGTCACCCAGTCGATTTCTGTAAGTCTCTGTCCGACAGTGAACATAGTGAGAGCGACCTGCACCATCGTTCTTACAGCGCGGTTCAGTGCAGGAATGAGCCACTCTTTAGTAAAAATATTATTCATTGGGAGTGCTCACCTCGACTACAGAATTGTCCACTGCCTCAGCAATATCTTCACCCTTTCTGACCCCTCCAAGAGCCTTAATAGCCTGGGAGATGGTCTGGACACCTGCCGTGCTCCCACCCTGTGCTGTGATCTGCTTTTTAAGTCTATCAACAATTGCTGCCATTTTGATTACCTCTCTTTCTTTAAGTAGAACTATCTGCTTTTACGTTTTGCCACGATCCATTACTATAATATTGAAGAACTCCATTATTCAATCGAAGTGGACAGGAACTTCCGTCACTAATTTCCTCAATCACCACTTCATCTGATCCGAGTAACCCTACATCAATAAATTCCTGTGTAGAGTTTTCTCGAACCTTCATTGTGAAAGGTTTTACTCTATAACCCATGTTTATCCCTTTCTTTATAAGTTAATAGTTAAAGTTTCTGTTTCTGAATCATACGAGCTGCCTATACCGTCTAACTTTGCTTTCTCAGTCGCATCCATGGAGAGAGTTATAGCGCCACTAGCGTATGAGCTTGAGAGACCAGACCCAGCAACAACTTTTGTATAAGATTCTCGTACCGTAACAGTCCACTTATTTGCTGATGTAAGCGAATAAACATACACCTGGTCGCCCTGCTGAGTAGCACTGTGTGAAGACACTGACCTATAGTACTGGAACTCTACACTTGTTGGATTCGTAGCATTATTCACATATGCCATAAATGCAAGTCTAGTCTGAGAACCAGTCGCAGGATTTGCGCTAGACGACGCTCTGCAATAAACTATCTTTTTAGCATTGTAAGCCGCTAAAAAGTCAGCCCATGTAGAGCTTCCATAGGACAATATCTCCATCCCAGTAATATAGCCACTGGTATTATCTTTAAAATTGTATGTATTGCCGTCAGGTAAGGTAATACTAGAAATATCAGCCATCTAGTACCTCCTTTAGCTTACTGTTACGGTCTCCCCTGTTCCGGTAAACGCAGCAGACTGAATACCGCTTACAACTGTCGTGTCACTCCCCTTAGTCGGAAGCGTACCCTGACTCCAGGAGATAGTTAAGTTTTCATTCGAAACAGTCGCAGTCCATGTGGGAAGTGTACCGACATCGTTAATAGAATTTACCGTAGTACTGCTTGGTGTAACAGCGACAGATCCATGAGGCGTAAAGCTCCCACTTGCACTGTTCTTATACGCTAATGTACCAAACTCATCAGCAGAACCAAGGAGATGCCAAGACGTATCAGCATCTGCCCAGATAAATTCCTTTGAACCATAAATAACAATGCAGCCATTAATAGCACTGACAGACTGTCCGCCGATAGTGATAGGATTCGTGGTAGCACCATCTGTAAGAGCTGTAGTTGTGATACCAAGGAAACTTACACCACCAGCAATCGCAGCTTCAATAGCTGCAATATCTTCTCTTGCTTTGGCGTCCTTAAGATTATAAGTAGTACCAGAAGGCAGAGTAATTTTACTTAAATCAGCCATAATATCCTCACTTCATAAATTTTAGTTCTTCATTAGCCTGTATAACTGATACAGACACCTTATCGTTCCAGTTCATTCTGTCGCCTGTGCCAACGTGAATTAGAGCATTTTGAATATGCTCAGTAAATTTCTCGTGATCACTTCCGACAACAACGTACGGCATATCAATAAGGTAACTTGACCCGTCTCCAATCTTGATACCAGGATAGACAACACGACGTCCATTGATATAGGTAACTTCTGCATCCTTATAAATATAAAGATGACCTCGTTCCGCAATGAGAAACCGCTGTCTATCCCAGTTAGCTTTGGTATCGTAGTGAATCTTAGAATAATCAATCGCATTTGGATTGATTCCGCCTGAAATACTGCTGAGTAGTACGCCTAAAGACCCTGAAATACTTCCATCATTATTAATATTACCGGAGATGTTCTGCTCATTATGAAGCATTAATAAACCTCCTCCGTAATATAGAATCTTTCAGGACCGATAAAGGTATCTACTGTACCGTCATTTTTCGTAAGTTCGACGTCGTACCAGTATTTACCAAAGTCAAGCGGTTTGGTGTCTTCAGGAACTAAAATAAGCTGCAGAGTATCAATAGGAATATCTCTAAGAATTAACGGATTGGGATCGTCAAGGTCTCTCTTAAGAGCAAATCTAACACTGTCTCCTTCGACCGGAACATAAGGTTCTCCGTCCTGAGTAATTCCGACAGTCACCCTTAACGTATCCCCTCTCGTAAGGTGGATTTTATTGCCCTGAATTTTAACTGACATACTCCACCTCCTTTACACGCATTCATATTTTTCTAGATCCGGTCTGTACGTATCCCACATAGGCTCGTACTGACCATTTTCATTTACCCAATAGTAGATTGTCTCTCCGGGTCCTTTAGGTCCTTTTGACTTAACATAAGCGTTCTTAGCCATAAGACCTGTTTCGGTGAAATAGTAGTTGTTGTCATCTATTCTGGCCCACTGATTACTAAGCATTCCACCGTCTTCTGCCAAGTAATACCAGTCACTCTTATTCTGTTTGAACCAGCCTTTAATCATCTTCCCGGACTCGTCAAACACGTACCATCTTCCGTCGATATAGCTCCAGCGTCCCTTCACAGGGTCGCCTTCTGAATAGTAATACCAGTCTCCGGAATCGGTCTGTCTCCATCCGTTCCAATGAGTATCTTTCTTTGCTCTCTCTACGCAAGCCTGATACACAGCCCAAGATACAGTCTGAGCGCACCACTGAGCTTCATATTTCTTATATCCTGCATACCAGTAACCCATCATGGTAATATTGTTCTTACCTGGGTTCTCATGCTTCGTGTAGATTGCGGAAAGGGGGTCCCAAGAGTGCTTCTCTTCGTAGCCTTCCCATTCCTTCATGATTTTAAGAACGTCCTCGCCGGTGCAGGTGTCTTCAGAATATAAAGGTCTTCCGAACCCATCGATTCTGTTACCACCGCCAACGCCCTTTACTCGGTAATACCACTTCTCTTTCCACATGCCGCCATTCCTATCGAACTCAGCATCAGATGTATTACCTTCAGATGTGCAAAGGTCGAAGCTTCCGTCTTCAGGATGCCAGATTACGTCCTTTACAAATCCGGTGTGCGAGATACGTCCTAAACTCTTCGTGTAAAAGTAGACGATATCGTATTTAAGAGGCTGTCTAAAATATCGTCCAACTTTTACAAAATAAGACTTGCCAGTGGGTGTGTACTGAGAATAGTCCCCGCACAGCACCCTCTGGCCAGCCTGGTAAGCATTCATTTAGGTTTTAAGCCTATTAATACAATCCTGAATGGCGCCTCTTTCAGCCTCAGAAGTGGCGTCCCCCATCATAGAATAGAGACCGTTTATCATATGCTCTTTAGCATCGGTCCGAGAATATCTACCCATACTGTCTCTATTCCTGTAAGCATGAATATCATAGTATCTGTCGTGGTTAGGTCCCCACATGGAGTAACCACGCTCAGAATAGCCTCCATCATCACCTTCCATGGAGTTGATTTCGCAAATATCTTTTAACACATCAATCGCCTTGTAAAGATTGTCGAGCTCCTGAGGCGTAAGAGATCCCTTTTCTACAATCTTAGAGATTTCTTTATGGAGGAGCTCCTTTACGTCATAGTAAAGTCTTTCCATTTAATACCTCCATCAACCAGCAGTTGTAGCCGGGGTCGTCTGATTAGCTCTGATAAACGCCTCAAGCTGTGCAGTCTGTGCAACCTGAGAGGTGTTGAATGCTGCAACATTGAGCTGATTCTCAAGCTCACGAATCCGAAGATCCTTAGCCTCGAGTCTATCCTGACAAAGCTCATTATGAATACTAGTGAAGCCCGCGTTAACGACATTGGTAAGCGCGTTAAGTGCGTCGTTTACTGCAGCGCGATCCGCACATGCCTCGGTTGCAACGGTGTACTTAAGATCTGCGACCGCCGCTCTATTCTCACAGCAGCAGTTCTGAAGCCCCATTGCAAGAGAATTCATACCCTGAGCTGTAGCGAACTGAGAGTTAGTAACAGCATTAACTACATTATTGAAACCGTTACACTGACCCTGAGCAAGAGAAGCGATAGAAGCATTAATACCGTTAATTCCACCGATAAGAGCCTGCTGATCGAAGCCACGCTGAACATCAGCATTGGTGTTATTATTCATCATGTAGGGCATCATACCAGCATTACCTCCGAAGCCTCCCCATCCATTACCCATGAAAGCGAAAAGGAACAGAATAATGATCCAGAATGAGCCATCAGCCCAATTTCCGAATGCACCATTGCCGTTTCCGACTACTGCAGCCACATCAGCCGCACTAAGTCCGTTGCCATTGTCTGTCAATGCCATAATCAAACCTCACTTTCTATTAAACATAGATTGAAACTGCTGAGCGAGATTCGAAAGATAGTTAAACTGCTGCTGACTCATCCGACCAGAATTAAGGAGCTCCTGAACCCTCTGTCTCGGGTCACCCTGAAAGTTCGCCTTGAACTGCTGAAACTGCTGGATCATGTTCATCATCGGGTTAGGGCTCTGCATCGGTGAATTCTGGTTAAAGAAAGGATTTCCCATGGTTTACTTTCCCTCCTTTGCAGGGGCGTTTAAGTAATTAAGCACCGCTTTAGCAACTAGACTATCTATCTCATCTCTTTTAACAAACGCCGATGTGTCGATACTGGAAGCTTCATTCGGGCCCTGAACTGGCTCTGTTCTCTCAACAAGGTCGTATGTTTTCATCGGTAAATATCTTCCGCTCTGATCTGCGGACTTGTAATAAATAACCGGAGCATTTGAGTCCATTAAGATGACCGACGCTCCGGGTGCTACAGGATACGCTTCTGCTCCAGCCTGTCCCTGTACCCACTGGAAGGTGTTAAGCTGGGTATTTTGATTTTGAGGAATAACCGGCTTAGTATAAGTGGGCTGATAGCCAGTAAACTGAGGCTGGTATCCAGTAAATGTCATATTGTCATAAGGATACATTGTGGTTTTCTCCTTTCTTTGTCATGTAAATTCCAGGCCGTGTCTGCCGCTTGCCTATATCTGCGCAAGTCAACTGATTTCGTCGGGTTGGTTATCCACGGCATCCTCTCCCCCGGACCGATTGTTCTGAAATTCACATAGGTTCATACTTAAAGTAAAAGACGGGACACTCGTTACCCGAATCCCAGGCATCGTAGTAGTCACCGTCTTTAACGCAAACAGCATGATCTCCCGTACATAAAACAAAAGTCCCTACCTTGTAATCACGGCAGAAATCTCTAACCGTGTAAAAAGTAGGGACAATATCTAGTACAGTGTATTTTCTGAAACCGAATTTCTTTAGGTATGCAGGCCATACTGCATTATGATTTCCCCATTCGCACATCGCATAACCTTGGTCACAAAGTCCCCAATAGACCTCATCCCAAGATTTATTTAGTGCCATACAGAGAGCTCTTATAACGCAATCACCCGCTACCCTATGACAAGGATTTGGATCAAAGAAGATGAAACAATGGTATCACCTCCTTCTTATTTTAAGCGAAACTCTCAACATAGTGTCCGTTTACGTTATCTTCCCATGTACCATGATGATTCGTACTGACACTTGTTAACGTATTTGCGGAAACATTATCGTATACATTATTCCTTATATTAATTCTTGTAGAACTAGTGTTATTTAAGTAATAAATACTTCTGTTGTTCAACGAACGAGATATTGTATTACCTGTAATAAGAATTGTACTAATTTTGTCACCGGTTGCATAAATAACACCAACTGCTCTATTCAAGCCTTCAAAATAGCAGCCTATAATCTGTACGTTTTTTGCAGCTGTTCCTATTGCATATCGTACAGGATTCGTAGTATTCGAACCGTAGTTCCAGAAATAGCAACCATTAAACAATAAATTTTTGACTGTATTATTGGTACTATCAATAGCTTCAATACAATTACAAGTACAACTAAAAGATGTATTATAAAAGCGAACGTCAGCACATGTAGTTATTCCGACACATGCAGAAGCGTTTGAGTAAGCAGATCCATCACCTCGCATCTGTATAACACAAGATTCGAATGTAATTCCGCCTCCGCTATTTGCTACTTCATACGATGCGCCAGGATTATCAATTAATACACCGTATGTATCTGTTTCTTCGATTTTTACAGAATGTAAATCAAAATTACGACACCCGTGGTAATTAATTCCATTTCCTATATCATGGTTAAAGCAGCCGAGTATTATTCCAATGTTGGATCCGAAAATAAATACATTTTCCATTCGTCCCCAATCAGATCCAAGCATTGTGATAGATCTATTTCTTTTTTGTACCCATTCATATGCTGCAGTACTAATTTTTAAAGAATAATAAACCTGGTGAAAAGTAATATTGATGAAATCATCGGTATGCACGCTATAAACACAATATATTCCATCTAATATAGGTGCGCCGATAATGTTCTTAACAGTCAGTAAAGCATGTTGCTGTGCTACAAACAAAAAACGAAACGGATTTATGCAGACAATATTTTGTACAGTAGCATGTGTTACGGAATTTACACTAATAGAGAATCTATAATCAGTAAAGCTATCATTCTCACTATCGTAATTTTGATTTGGATAATAAATTCCAAACCCATCTATTGTACTACCATTACCGATAAGATTAATAATTCCATATTGTCTTGCATCACTGACTTCTGTATTAAAATTCGATAATTCGATGTCGTCTATATAAAACCACGAACCTTGAGCAGTTTCGTCAGTAGTATTTGGCTTATCACCTTTTAGTGTAATACCACTTGGAATTTCCAGATTGTTATTAATCGAATACTTTCCTGACGGAGCATATACTATTTGGGTTTTTTCCTTAAAACCCCAGTCTTTTCTCATTTTCGCTACATAGAGCGCGTTCTGGAACGCAACGGTATCATTATGTGTACCGTCGCCATATGCTCCAAAATCTTTCACATTAATAACATCAGATATGATCAGATCTGCATATAATCCGTTATTAAGTTCCACAGAATGCGTGAATGGAAAACCACTCTGAGACATTATGATAAACTTTGGAAACGAACTATTCCAGTTGGCCATAGAATAATATCCACTACATTGAACTATATCGTTGAGTTTCAAACTAGTATCCTGAACCATGTCTTGTACTGTAGGATATGTTCTGCATACTCTAGCGGATAAACCATCAAGGTCTTTCTGATAAGCCAATTCAATCGCATCACCACTTGTCTTCACAACCATCTTAGTTGCGCTGACAGGCTCTTCGTTCACCATCACCAGATACTTTCTGGCATTAACATCTTTAATTTCGTATGTGACATTATCAAGTCTTAATTTTGATACGTCTGGCATATTCCCTCCTTATGAGTTATTGTGTCTAAAGTAAATTTCTTCAGATCCAGGAATATAGCCATAGACTGTAACCTGCGATCTAACCGCATCACCTAAGTTATCGTATGTGGTGCCATCAAATCCAACACGAGCCGCAACTACTTCTGTAGGATGCTCAGTAGACGGTGTAACATACTGGTTAATAAGAGACTCTAAGACAGAAATCTGATTTGTATTTTCATCAAGCTGAGGTCTAACGTCATTCACGATAGACGCATAGTACTTAGAGTTATCAGTATCTTCTCCTTCTCTTGTACCAGTTCCACCAACAGCCCATGTTTTAGATAAATTTTCAGAAGTTTCAGAGAAGTGTCTACTGATTTCAGCCCAGTATTTTGAATTATTCTCTTCTTCGCCAGATCTGAGTCCGGTACCGCCCACAGCCCAGGATTTTGAGAGCTCTGACCAGTAGACATTACCGTAAAGAAGCTTCACACCACCCGGAGACAACTCAACTACGATAAAGAAGTTTGCTGTTCCAAGTCTCTCACCACCAGCTGTCTTCAGCACCACCTGACAAATATCCATACCGATGTCAGCTGTCATATCGGCCGTGAGAGATGCTGTAACAGTGGAGCCACTAAAGGTGCATGTCACATTAAACATGTTGCCACCCTTGGTAATTCCTTCAAGAGATACTGTCGTAACTGTTGAAGGAATCGTGTACGGCTGTCCATTAAGCATAAGATTAAAGACTAAGTTTCTTGTGCCGTAGTCTCCCTGCGAGACATAAAGAAAGGGCGATACGCCGCCCGGAGTTAAATCAAGCTCAATTGTTTGTGTTGCTATCGCGGCCATTTATCTCTTCCACCTTCTTTCTTAGAGCTCTTTTAATAGTTTCAATCTGATAATACTGGTAGCCATCGGAGCATTTACCTTCGGCGGGGCACATGACAAGCTTCTTACATGAGGGGTATAATGGACATTTCTTGCAAGATGGCATCTCATATTTCTCACGAATTGACCACTTATTTAAAACGTCCTGTTTTTTCTCTCTGGTATAAATCGAGCCATAAATATGTTCTCCATAGGTGTAATGCTCGCAAGATGTTAGCTCACCAGTAGGCGTAATGGTCGCTATTCTATTGCTATCTGCCATACAGAAATTTGGAGCCGAATAGTTCGGAAAACCGTAGGTTCGATTTCCAGTAGCTTCAATTTCAGTTTCTATCTTTAAAAGCTCATCATAGTGCTCTTTCGAATCATTATAAAAAACTAGTTTCGCATACATTAATAAATTAGGATAATCTTTGAACTCTTCTATAATCTTCTTACATGTTTCCATTCCTAATTCTGGATTATAGTGAATTCGTAAATGTACTCTAATTTTTAGTTCAGTAATACGTTCTACTGTTTTCTTTAACCGCTCATAAGCTCCGTCAGGCAATACCTTGATTCGTTCATAGTTCGCTCCAACATCATCGACAGTAAGTTGTACCGTTGAAAGATGCCAAATATCTTTCAATTCTTCATCGGAACAAGAATCGAATAGATCGCCATTTGTCGTCATTTGGGATACGAATTTAACTCCTGCATCATTAAGTCTCTTTGAAATAATATTAATAGCATTTTTATTACAAAGAGGTTCTCCTCCGAACCACTTAATTCTAATAGGTTTATTTCCTTTTACACGGGTTCTGATAATATAGTCGGCTACATCATTTGCAGTCTTACTAGACATAGACAATATTTTAGAACCCTTTTCAAAGCAATAACCGCATTTAGCATTACATGCAGTAGTGGTAAAGATTGTATAAAACGTTTTTAGACTAGAACCTGGTCCATTTCTTTCGTATGCTCTTTTTTGAGCAATAAGATACATAAGAGTTCCTACATCGGTATTCTTCGGAACTAAAAACCATCTGTGAATCAAGTCGTATTTTGAATCTTTGTTTTCCAACAGAACGGCTTCATCTGTAAGCGCGTTATATACAGCATTTCCTTCTCGGATAAGATAAGGGTTTTCTACATATTCGATATTTGGCTGATATATTTGTGTTCCTAAACACGAAACGACTAATTTATCTGGTTTTTTTAATGTTTTCATATTTAATGCTCTGCACAGTCTACAGGACTACAGTCGTCGCAACCTTCTTCGTAGAACGGACATTCAGCGCCAAGTGGTCCGCAATCATCTGATGGGCAATCATCGTCATCACTTCTGCAAACAGGGTGATCTTCCAAATATGTAATCCTTCCATCAAGCCATTGAAGAACCTCTGTAATATCCCACAAGTGATGATTGCTTCTTCCGTAGCTAGTGTAAGAATAGCTGGACGACCCACCTTCGTACCAGTCGTCATCAAGCCAAAGCGCTTTAAACCCAGCTGTTCCGCCGTAACCATCATCGCCTGAATCACTGTAATCCGAATTCGGTCCACCATTCATAGCTGCTGCAGCACTAGTTCCAGATGCTGGATTTACGTGATTATTGGAATCCCATCCAAGAGTCTGGGACTGCATACTTCTGTTCCATACATCCCAACCAGACCAGCCGACCTCAACACCGTCTTCGCCATTCTCTTCAACGTAAAATTCATCGTTTGAAGAATGAAATGAAGTACCTCTGATAGTCCCCTTAAATGAATTAATACCGTTA
>Ga0310695_10008969_pt1 | contig 15250 bp, 19 predicted proteins | sample RumenRJG_04DNA_FD_203882 | JGI IMG/M metagenome (GOLD analysis project Ga0310695, IMG submission 203882) | Bovine rumen microbial communities from Lethbridge, Alberta, Canada - RJG_04 (v2) (version 2) | ecosystem: Host-associated > Mammals > Digestive system > Stomach > Rumen | place: Canada...
ACCCTGATAGTAGTTTTGCAAATCCTCAATCAAATCAAGGGCAATATTTAATTTATTGATATTAACTGGCCTGATCTCAAAATCGACAATATTCAAGCTATTGGTTTTTTTGTTGTAATAAAAACCGGGAGTTTCAATATCGTTCTTGATAATAGCCAAATCATTTTCAATTGCGATTTGTATCAATGCTGTTATTGTACCTCTGAAATATTTTGGCGTTAATACATATCCATGATCTGTCAGGTATTGTTCTATTTCGGGAACGCTCATGTTTTTAGTAAAGAAATGTCCTCCTTTACTTGAAATCCATTCTATACTAAATGTGCGTCCGGCTTCACTGATTGGATTGTCATGTATTATTGTTTCCAAGGGATAGCACAATAATACACGGGAATAGTCTGTTACGTCAACTCCTTTTTTCCAGTCAATAATCTGCATAGTGACCTCATTGTGCCTATAATCCATTACTATAAAACGGTTAGCACCGGTCTGGAGTTTATAGATTAAATTGGTATCGTATGCTATGATACATTTATTTAATTCACGCATAACTTCAAGGCTGGTCTTCTTATCATATTTATTGGTAATGAATAGCTCCATACCTTTAAGGCCGCTATTCGGATTAACATCACCTACATAAATGTCATCCAGAAGTTTCAATATTTCAGCTAATTGTATCTCATGGGAAGGAAGCTGATTGTAAAATTCTATAAGAATCTTTTCTACAACTTCATTGTCAGTACCTTGCAAATAGAATGCACTAATTATATTCTTGAAGTATGTAAGCTCATCAGCAGGTTTATATACCTGCTCAATAGCTTTTTTCATTTGTATCGCTGAACTTCCTTCATCCATTGTGAATACCTCATTTTACCTGTACATCACGTACAATGAAACTGTAGAATACATAGGTTCCGGTTTTTTCTTTGACCTGTATTGTCATTTCTCCTAATCTGTTTACGAACTCACGGTATTCTGCTAAGTTAACATTTCTGATGATGTTTGATTTACCTACGCTTCCTGCATTTTCCAATTCAAGGATGCTGGTTAAAAAGTCGAACAGTACGCTTCCTTTTCTGACATTTTTGTGAATGTCTCCATCGTTTTTGAGATTAATATTTATTTCAATATATAACTGGTTATCATCCTGGAAGAGGTATAATTTGAATCTGTTTACGGTTTTTTCTTCACCATCATCATCAAATGTAAATGATGTAACAGAAGACATTTCCGGTCTGCCAGTAATTAAAGTTCCATCTTCAAAGTCTTTTAATTCCGCTTTTTCGTATCCATCTGGAATTTCTACTATTTCTTCATAATCTAGTCGAGTACTTGTGAATATACTTTGTTTAGTGTTTTCAAAACTCATTTTAATTCTCTCCTAAAAAATATTAAAGAGGATATTAGCTATTGTCCTCTTTTAAAAATTTTGATTGACTAATCTGTTTTTCGGCTGTCATTTCTTCTGCTGATACTTCTCCGGCACCAATTAACTCTGCAATAGCTCTGTTAGTAGCACGTGTTTTTGCAGTAGACATTATAGTGTGGTCGGAGATTTTATCTTTTCCTTTTTCACTTCTGGAACATAATGCATCTGATTCTACGCTACGTCCATTAGGAAGACTTGCACGTACACAGTAGTAAGCTTCTCTGACTCTTCCCATTTTGGTTCTTTCCAAATCACGATCCACTATTTCAGTGTCCACGTTAAATGCTCTTGAAAGTTTTTGCCATGCAGATTTCTTTTTAAAGTGTCTTTTCACTTTGACATAATTGCCGTTTTCATCTTTTTCTTTGACTATTATTTCCTGATAGTCTGTATCGTTTAATAATCCTTTGCAGAGTTTTTGATATGCATCCCATTGTTCAATAGCTACATCAACATCAGGAACGTTATCATTAATTATTAATTCATTCTCTTGTGGATTTTCTATCAGTTCTGCTTTTACCATTTTTTCACCTTCATAATTATTGGATGAGTTCATTTTATAACACTCCATATGTGCTGGTTGAAATTCCAATCCAGCCAATAATTAAAGCAAATAATATACTCCCAATCAAAATTAATTTGGGATTAATGTTTACAGGTTCGGGTTTAGGATATAATCTTGCAGGCTTGGACATTCAAACCATCTCCCTGTTTTTCCTAAATCCGACAATGAATGCTTCACCTCGTTTAAATTTGATGAAACCAATATCACCTCTTTCAGCATATTGAATCAATGGCAATAATTTGGCATGAATCAAAGTAATGTATGCTTTTCCTCTACCTCTTACCAAAACTGTACCATTATCATCAATATGGAGTATTTCCTGTTTCACATCAAATTTGGCAACTTTAATCTCACCACTGTGAGTTAAGATGCCATGGTAATTGTCTTCGAATTGATTTTGGGAGGTTGCGGTTTGATTATCCTCACTAATGCAATGTCTTACAAATGGGGAATAGCTATTCATTTTATTCCCCCATTTTTTCAATTCTATCAAAAACATCCCACATTCTATCCCATAACTCTTTTGGGATTGTAACATGGGGTACTCCATCAATTTCTTGTTCTATCATAGTTTGGCGACTCCTTAAATGTTTTTTAAAATATAATTCAACAATCTAAATGGATTAAAGCTATTTAATCCAGTTTCAATATCTTGATTTCATATAAATCAAAGAATTCTCTTTCATTGCTAATGTTTTCACATTCTGCAATTTCAGCAATAGCTTCTTCAAGTGTCTGGAAGTTTTGAGAAACAACTACTTCTTTAGGCACGGGTTTGTTTGTCCATTCTCTCATCTCATTCATAGTTCGGCGACTCTATATTATGTCCCATTACTTTTGAATAAGTAATTGGGACTAATCATTTCCTGATTAATTAATAATCAACAGCTAAAATTTCGCAGATCTTAATGGTCGGGAATTTATGATAAATAAAAATAGTTTAGGCCAATACTTCATTCCCAACCAATATTTAGAATAAGATGAACATTCTTTGTGTTTAATTTACAAATCTTTATATATTCTTAAAATAAACTAAATATTGGGTTAAGTTTTGAAAAGTATTAATTTTAACATGGTTTGGCGACTCTGTTTACTATTTTTATTTTTCTTACCTGACCCTATAATTTAGGATTATATTAAAATTTTATATTTATTAGCTCGTTATTCAAAATAAATATTTTTTATTATATAATCCTTTTTTATATAATTATGATCTGTTTTTTCCTATTACTTTTTATTTTCCAATCTTTTTTTATTATTTCACCTCAATATTGTACCTCACGAAAAAATTGCTTTCAGTGTGAAATATTGTTCTCACTGATAAAAATTGTTCTCACTCGTAAGGCCTAATCATAGATTGGTGTTTTGAATATATAAATATTTCTTTTGCCTTTATTTGCAAAATATTCAATAAATAAGGTTTTTTAATAGTAAATTGTTCACCTCAAAAAATAAAACACCGATGTTTTAAAAATTGCTGTTTAGAAAAAAATAAGAAAAAATAGTGAAATGTATAAAATGAAAATAAATGTGAGTAATAGCTGCTCACAATTCAAGAATCATTTTTAAGGTGCAACAACTCTTCTTTTAAACTTTTTATTTCTGATATTTCCTCCCTAATACCAGTTAAATCAGATATTTCTGATTTAATACTATTTAATTCAGTTTTTAATTCATTGTTTTCATTTTCCATAGCCATATACTCTGGAGACTTTATGGATAATTTTTCCACATCCTGCATTATTGTAACTGCGGGTAAATGTTTAATATATTCATATTTCAGGTCTTCAGGATTTGTCATAAAGTAGGAGGCATCTGTAGTGTTCTTTGATTTTCCCTGCAAATCGTTTACTTTATCTAGGCTCATGCCATCATTGTAAAGTGCAGATGCATGAAATTTCCTAAGCATATGGCTTCTAAAACGATTGAATGCACCTACTTTTCCTAGTCCAAGGCTATTATTGATGTCAATGAACTTTTGTAAAAAATAAAAATCATCAATTTTAAATAATGGACTATCTCCACTTACCATTTCTTTTCTTGACAATATATGTAGGTTTATTGCATTAACTGCTTCTGGACTGCAATATGTAGTATAATATTTGTCAGTTTTTTGTCTTAATATTTTAAAAGTTGGAACAACATTGCAGTCAGGTCCTAAATCACGAATTATGTCATAGATATTGCTTTTATTGCTATATTCGCTTAAGGCATCTATATAATCCTGAATTGTTAAATTCAATGTTTCTCTTCTGGCACAACCACTGGATGCCATAAAAAGTATTACTGCAGTCATTGTTGTATTAGAAATTTTTATTGCATTTCTGATTACCTCTTTGTCGGGCAAATCTTTAAAGGTAACGGGTTCTGTAGTTTTGACACCTTTTTTGTTAATTTTTGGAAGATCCATAATCTCTATTTCATAATATTTGTAAATGTGCATTATTGGATGAAATATTGATTTAACAGTATTTAAACAATAATTTTCAAGTAGATATTGCCTAAAACCTATTAATCTCCTTTTAAGTTTTCTTTTTTTCCATCTTATACCTTGTTCTTCTTCTATTTCTGCTTCTTCGAGTAATTCTTCCAAAGTCATAGAATTATACTCAGTATATCTGTCAACAGCAAATTTATATAGTTTTTTTGTTCCTTTCGAATGATTTTTCACCATATGTATCTCATTTAATAGCTCGTTATCCATTTTTATCACCTTATAATGATAAGTTAATATATTATGTGATAGATAGTATATATTAATATAAATTTTCATAGAGAGCATTTGATGACTAATATTTTATTGAGTTATCAAATGTATGTGATAATTTAGATAGATTATACATTATAATTTAATGATTTATTTAGGAGATTGTAAATTTGATTTTAGTTAATGAGGATTTATGCAAAGGATGCCACCTTTGTCTTTTTATGTGCTATAAAAATGTTTATGCAATATCTTCTGAGGCTAATAAAAAAGGAGTGTTGCTTCCTTATGTTAAATTTGAAGATAGATGCACTAGCTGCGGAGTTTGTGAATTAATTTGTCCAGATCAAGCTATTACAGTTGATGTTAATAAAAATTGGTGGGTTGGAAAAGAAGATAATTCATTCAATCCTAAATTTTCAAATGGGAAGAAATAGGTGTTAAAATGTCAGAAGAATTATTTATTCAAGGAAACGAAGCATGTGCAAAAGGTGCACTAAGAGCTGGATGTAGATTTTTTGCAGGTTATCCTATTACCCCATCTACTGAAGTTGCAGAAACCTTATCTCGTGAACTTCCAAAAGTCGGAGGATCTTTTGTTCAAATGGAAGATGAAATTGCATCTGCAGGCGCAATCATTGGAGGATCTTGGGGAGGAACTAAATCAATGACTGCAACATCAGGTCCAGGTTTATCTTTAATGCAAGAAAATATTGGTTATGCATTTATTACAGAAACTCCTATTGTGATTGTTGATGTTCAGAGAGGTTCACCTTCTACAGGCCAGCCTACAATGGCATCACAGAGTGATATGATGCAAGCCCGCTGGGGTTCTCATGGAGATTATGAGCCGATAGCTTTATCTCCATCTAGTGTTCAGGAATTTTTTGATTTTACAGTAAAAGCTTTTAATTTAGCAGAACAATTCAGAACACCTGTATTTGTCATGGCTGATGAAATTATTGGGCACATGAGAGAAAAAATCATTATTGAAGATGATGTGGAAATAGTTGCAAGGAAAATGCCTGAGGATAAAGATAATTTTTTACCGTTTAAAAATGTTGAAAATTCTACAAATCCAATGCCTTCATTTGGTCAAGGATTTAATATCCATGTTACTGGTTTAACTCATGATGAAAGAGGTTATCCTGATACTAACGACCCTGAAGCTCATGATGCATTGGTTCAAAGGTTATGTGATAAAGTATTAAATAATCGTGATAAAATTTGTTCTGTACAATCAAACTACTGTGAAGATGCAGATATTATTATTGTATCTTATGGGGCTCCAATCAGGTCTGTTTATGAAGCTTGTGAAAAAGCACGAGCTGAAGGTAAAAAAGTAGGTTATATTAAACTTGATACTCCATGGCCATTCCCAGAAGAGCAAGTTAAGGAATTATCCAAAAATGCATCTGATGTGCTTGTTGTGGAATTGAATTTAGGTCAAATGTATTATGAAGTTGACCGTGTATTAAGAAGAGATGCTAATGTTCATCTTATGGGCCAAATTGGTGGATTAATGCCTACTCCTGATGAAATATTATCTAAAATTAATGAAATGGGAGGAAATTAAATGTCTGAAGAAAATAAATTTACTCCATATTTGAGACAAGATAGATTACCACATATATTCTGTCCGGGCTGTGGAAATGGAACAATTATGAACGCTTTTATAGAAGGAATGAAAAAAGCAGAAATGGATTTTGAAAATATTGCAATGGTTTCCGGTATTGGTTGTTCTTCTAGGATTCCAGGATATATGAATTGTGATTCTCTTCACACTACACACGGCAGAGCATTAAGTTTCGCTACTGGTTTAAAAACTGCTAATAAAGATTTGGATGTGGTTGTTTTCACTGGAGATGGTGACTGTGCATCAATTGGTGGAAATCATCTAATTCATGCTGCTAGAAGAAATATTAATTTAACTGTTATTTGTATTAATAATAATATTTATGGTATGACTGGTGGTCAGATTAGTCCTACTTCTCCTAAAGGCAGTTTTGGAACTACTGCACCCTATGGAAATATGGATTCTCCATTTAATTTAGCTGAACTTGTTGCAGCTGCGGGTGCTACTTACTCTGCAAGATGGACTACAATCCAAATTGAAAATTTAGTCTCAGCTATTAAAGATGGTCTTAAAAATCCTGGTTTCTCATTTATTGAGGTTGCAACCCAATGTCCAACTTATTATGGGCGTAAAAATAAACTCAGAACTGCAACTGCTATGGCAGTAACAATAAAAATGAATACTGTATTTAAATCTGCTGCAGACAGGATGAGGAAAAAAGATTTGGAAGGAAAAATCGTGGTTGGAGAATTTGCTAATTCTCAAAGAGCTGAGTTTACAGAAAACATTGAAAGAATTAGCGAAGAAAAATTTGGTAAAAAAACTTTAATTAATTCAGCATATGAAGAGGAATTATAATGAGAACTGAAATTAGAATTGGCGGATTTGGAGGTCAGGGAGTAATTCTTGCAGGTATTATTTTAGGCAAGGCTGCAAGTATTTTTGATAAAAATGAAGCAGTTCAAACTCAATCTTATGGTCCTGAAGCCCGTGGAGGAGCTTCAAAATGTGAAGTCGTTATTGGTGATAGCGAAATAGATTATCCTAAAGTTCAAAGCCCAGACATATTAGTGGCCATGTCCAATGAAGCTTTAATAAAATACATTGTTGATTTAAAGGATGAAGGTACTTTAATTGTTGACCCGGACACTACAGATATTGAAGATGTGAGGGATTTCATCGATCAACATAATATTAAAGTTTTTAAAGCTCCTGCAACTAAAACAGCTAACGATGAAATCGGTCTTAAAATTGTTGCCAATATTGTTATGGTTGGAGCGATTACAAAAATTACAGGGGTCATATCTGAAAATGCGGCTGTTGAAGCAATTAAGGATAGTGTTCCGGCAGGAACTGAAGAAAAGAATATTGGTGCATTTAATGCAGGATATAATTTAGTTTAGTTAGGTGTTAATATGAAGTTTTTCGAAAATGTAGCAAAAAAAGTCTTTAATAAAGAAGGAATTAAAATACTTGAAGGTCATGTAGCATATTCTCCTGAAGAATCAATAGCAATATGCTCTGAAATGGGAGTTCCAGTTGTTTTGAAAGCGCAAGTTTTAACCGGTGGTAGGGGTAAAGCTGGCGGTGTAAAATTTGCAGATAATCCTGGTGAAGCTTTAAAAGTTTCTGAAGAAATCTTGGGAATGGAAATAAAAGGTGAAGAGGTAAAACATTTATTAATTGAAGAAAAAGCAAATATCCTTCAAGAATATTTCTTAAGCATTTCTATTGATAGGTCTGCAAGAAGACCGGTTATTATGGTAAGTAAAGAAGGTGGTGTTGAAATTGAAAATCTCGCAAAAACAAATCCTGAGAAAATCATCAAATATTACCCACAACCTTTAATTGAATTTTTACCATATGAAGCCCGTGAAATTGCCCGTAAAATGGGAGTGCCTTCAGAGTTAATTGGACCAATGGGCGATGTAATTTTAAAGTTATATAATGTTTTCAATAAATATGATTGTGAAGTTGCAGAAATCAATCCATTAATTTTAACTCCTGATGGATTAATTGCTGCTGATGCAAAACTAGAAGTCGAAAATGATGCTTTATATAGACATGAAGACTTAGTTAATTTGTTACATTATAAAAAGAAAACAGTTGACTTTGTTAAATTGGATGGAGATATAGCTGTAATTGGTAATGGAGCAGGTTTAACCTTAACTGCAATGGATATGATTAAACTTAATGGTGGAGAACCAGCAACATTTTTAGATATTGGTGGCGGAGCTTCTGAACAAATTATTAATCAGGCATTAAATATTGTATTAAGTTATGAACCTGTTAAAGTAGTATTTTTAAATGTTTTGGGCGGTATTACTAAAGCCGATGATGTGGCAAATGGAGTAGTTAAAGCATTAAAACATACTGATAGGGAAGTACATATTGTTATTAGATTAACTGGAACTAATGAAAAAGAAGGTCAAAGAATTCTTGAAGAAGCTGGAATTCCATATGAAATTTCTATGGAAAAAGCAGCTAAAAAAGCAGTTGATTTATGCAATGAATTAAAAGCACAAGAATAATTTGTTATTAATTAGAAAAACTTCAAATATTCTTTATTAATCTTTAAAGGGAATTTAATCAATTCCTTTTATTGATAATATCTTGTTTTAAATATTTAATTTTTGTAAAAATAGAAAAAAACTAATTTTATTAAAGAAAAATAAAAATAAGTTCTTTAAAGAAATAATTCTTTAAAGAGTATATTAGCTGTTACTTACCCGCTAAACTTTCAAATCCTTTTGTAGCTAGTAACCTTGTAAATGTTCCTTCTGGAGTTACTATAATATTTCCTTTGGAATATTGGTCTATAGCAGTTTGAGTCATTGTATTCTTTTTAGTAGGGTCTTTTGCAGCTTCGGCAAGTGCTTTAACCAATACCATTACTGCATCTCCTCTAGACATGGTTCCTTGAACATTTTCATTTCCAGGATATCCATTATACGCATCGTTTTCACGAACAATGTCTTCTGCCTTAAGATCCTTAACTTCTCCATTTACTTTAAGTGGTCTAATTGAGTCAATAATTGCATCAACTCCGTCAGTATAAACAAGAACAACTGCATCAGCATGCATTCCAGTTCTATATTCCACTGTTTCACTAGCATATTTCATACCTTCTTTTACACCATACCACAGAGAGTCGTGAAGAAGTAGGTTTCCTCCAACACCAGCTTCCGCGGGTTCGGGTTGTGAAGGATGTGTCATACCTCCAGGATAAACTGGAGTATAATTGGCTATCTGTCCATTTTCTAAATGAACCATAAATGCCATATCTATAGCACCATTTTGTTGTTCTCCTCTATCTGAAGCTAAAACAAGAACATTTTTACTTTGTTCAGTTAGATTTGGAGTTAAAAATAGTGCACCGGCAATTATAGTTAATAATCCAATAAGAATAACTAAAAGAATCGCTATAATTAATTTTTTACTCCTATTCATAAATTCACATCCTCAAATTAAAATATTAATTTATAATGTAACATTGAAAATTGTAAAGTTTTTTTACTATTATAAATTATGATATTACTACCTATATAAATATTATTTTTTACATTAGCTAAAAAGAGAATTTTTTTATATTTTTTCACAATCTAAATTTTTTGAATTTCATTCAAAAAAATTAATAATAATAAATTATATAATAAATTATTAAAAATAAAAGTGGTTTTATACATCCTCATGATGGGGAATTTCAGATTGGAAATTTATCCTGGCTGGTAATTATAAAAAAGAGAAAGTATATTGATTGAATCTAAAAATTACTCTGGCCCCCAGATGATTAGCTTTCTAGATTTTATTTTGCAATTATTACAAACAGGTTATAACTGTTATAATTGCAAAGCCCATATAAAAATAATTTTAGCTAAATTGGATAAATACCAATATGGCGAGATACTTGAAATTATTGATTAAGTAATTAAAAGAATAGGTGAAATATATGATTATTAATATTGGTGCTGAATTTGGTACACATTTGGAATCAAATGAAATTGCTAGTGAATTAATTGAAATTTTAAATAAAATACCTGAAAAGGAGTTTATTTTAGATTTTAAAGATGTTTTATTTGTTACAATGAATTTTGCTCAGGCTTATTATGCTGCTAAATCAGAGTCTTCTAAAAAAATTTCAGAAATAAATTTATCTGATACAATTAAAGTAACTATGGGCGCTGCTGATGAAGCAGTTAATCCTTAGGTTATAAATTTTTTCTTACTAGAAATTTCTAGTAAATTTTTTTTTAAAATTTAATCATTCTAAAAGCACCACACGACTAACTTCAGATTCATTTGAGATTTCTCTACCACATTCGTCACCAATTCTTTTAGCAAAATCTTTCACTTCCTTAAATGTTGGCATATTATCTAAAGTTAGTCTTTCACGGGATGATCCGACACACATATATGCTTTCACTTCAATAAAATCAGGTTCTGCTTTTTCAATCAATTCAGCATATTTTTCCGGGTTAATCATATTTCTTCCTTTAACACAGGTATTTCGAATACATGTACGTGAATTAAAGTTTGAAAGAGTTTCAAGAGATTCATTTAAATTGTCCCATGCATTATTTATTTTAGGTCTGCATACATCATTAAATACTTCTTTTGTAGGCGCATCCAGTGAAAGATATAGTTGATACGGGTCATTTTCCAGATTTCTTAATCTTTCGACGCACTGGCCATTGCTTACTACAAAAGTTGTAAAATCTCTTTTATTAAATTCCCCAATTAATTCATCAATTTTGGGATAAAGTGTTGGTTCGCCGGCTAGGGAAATAGCCGCATTTGTAGGGCTTTTCAATTCTTCCAGTTTTCTTTTATTTGCTTTATCATTTCCATAATAACCACATAATAATTGGTTTTGGGCTTCAATAGCTCCGTCAACTATGGTTTTCGGGTCATCATATTCCTCATCTTCCCATTGAGTTTGTGTATAGGTTAAATCTCTCCAGCAAAATTCACATTCCTGCTGACAATTAGGAACCGCAGGAGACATTTGAAGACATCTATGGGACTCAATTCCATAAAATTTTTCTTTATAACAAACTCCTTTATCTACAATACTTTGTCGAGTCCAATGGCAGGTTTTAACTGCTGCATGACCATGACTGCCCACGAATCTATATCCACTTTTTTCTAATTTTTCTTGTTGGCTTTTATTAAATGACATAAAATCATTTTTATTTTTAGTTTTGTTAGTATTAGTATTTTATGAACATAATTATTGTATCATGGTTATTCTAGATTTTTTTGTAGTGGAACTAATTGTTTGGCAGTTAAAGAAAATAATAGCTATTACCTAATCATGATATAAATTATATTGACTTTATCTTAAAAGGGAATTTCTAATCATAACTCTTTTTAATAATGTTATTCAAATATATATAGTAATAAGTTAATGGTATGGCGATAATATGAATACACCAATAGTGATATTAAATTATAAAACTTATTTGGAATCAAGTGGTATGAATGCTTTAAATCTTGCATATGATTTGGAGAGTGCAGCTGCCGAATCAGGAATTACAATGGTAGCATCTCCTCAAGCAACAGATATTTATAGGATTCATGATGAAACATCCCTACCTATTTTTGCTCAACATATTGACCCAATAACTCCTGGAGGTCATACTGGTGGAAATTTAATTGAAACATTGGTTGATGCGGGAATTTCTGGTTCTTTAATAAATCATTCTGAAAAAAGAATGCAGCTTGCAGACATTGATGAAGTTATTCAGTTATGTAAACAGAATGGAATTGAATCTTGTGTTTGTACAAATAACATTGCTACCAGTAAAGCTGTAGCTAGTTTAAACCCTGATGCTGTTGCTGTGGAACCGCCAGAACTTATTGGTACTGGTATACCTGTGTCACAAGCACAACCTGAAGTTGTAGAAGACAGTGTTAAAGGTGTTAAAGCAATTAATAAGGATGTTAAAGTTTTATGTGGTGCCGGAATCACTAATGGTGATGATATGAAAGCAGCTATGGATTTAGGTGCGGATGGAGTATTATTGGCTTCCGGGATTATAAAAGCTGAAAGTCCAAAAGATGCTTTATTGGATCTTGTAAGTAAATTATAAATGAGTGGAAGTATGTCTGGAAATTTTAATACTATAGATGATTTTGATTTGGAAGATAAAACTGTACTTGTACGTATTGATGTTAACTCTCCAGTAGATCCGGGTACTGGAATTATTTTAGATGATACAAGATTAAAATTACATGCCAATACAATTAGGGAATTGGCTAAAAAAGGAGCTCGGGTGGTTATTCTTGCCCATCAAAGTCGTCCTGGTAAAAATGACTTCACTACTTTATCCCAACATGCTGATGCTTTGTCAGATATTTTAAATATGCGAGTTAAATATGTTGATTCAATTTTTTCTACTTCAGCTAAACAGGCTATTAAAGATTTAAAAGATCATGAAATTCTTTTACTTGAAAACGTGAGATTTTTCTCAGAAGAATCCCTTTCAAGAAGCCCTGAAGAACAGGCTAATACAATGCTCGTTAAAGAATTATCTCCATTAATTGATTACTTTGTCAATGATGCATTTGCAGCAGCACATCGTTCACAGGCATCATTAGTTGGGTTTACGGTTAATACGCCTTCTGCTGCAGGTCGTGTAATGGAAAAGGAATTAACTGTTATTCAGGATGCTTTAGATAATGTTCAACATCCATGTGTATTTTTACTTGGTGGTATGAAGCCTAATGATTCAATTGATGTGATGGAAAATGTTTTGAGTAATGGAACTGCTGATTCAATATTAACTACAGGTATTGTTGCAAATATTGTATTGTGGGCGGCCGGTGTAGATATTGGCCAAGTAAATCGTGATTTTATTGCAAGTCGTGGATATGAGGATATGGTTGATAAATCCAAAGATTTACTTGAAAGATTTGGTGATAAAATCAAATATCCTATTGATATTGCTATTGATGGGGATGGTGAAAGAGTAGATATTGATTCTGGTGAAATTCCAAATGAATCTATTTTTGATATTGGTGTTAAAACTATTGATTTTTATGCTAATGAAATAAGAAATGCTAAAACAATATTTGCCAACGGTCCTGCCGGAGTATTTGAAGATCCTAAATTTGCGATGGGTACTGAAGATTTGGTTAATGCTATTGCAAACTCTAATGGTTTTTCATTAATTGGTGGGGGCCATATTGCAGCTGCTACTGCGGGTCTTGGTTGTGAAGACTTAATGAGTCATGTAAGTAGTGGCGGAGGTGCTTGTATTAGTATGTTGGCCGGTAAAAAGTTAGCTGCTGTAGAAGCTTTAAAAAAAAGTAAAGATTAGCTATTAAAAATATTTAATAGCTTTTCAGAAGCTTTTTTAGGGTTTTCTGCACCCATAATTGCACTGACTACAGATAAACCTGCAATTCCAGTATCTTTCAATTCCTTCGCATTTTCTATTGTTATTCCTCCTATTGCAACAACAGGAATATTAATGGAATTTGCAATGTCAGTTAAATCTTTTTTTGTAACACTTGGAGCATCATCTTTAGTTGCAGTAGGAAAAATTGCTCCAGTCCCAATATAATCTGCACCATCTTTTTCAGCCTTTTTTGCTTCTTCAATGGTTGCAGCAGATACTCCTAAAATTTTATTTTCACCAATCAATTTTCGTGTAATATCACATGGCATGTCACTTTGTCCAACATGAACGCCATCTGCATCAATAGCCAGTGCTACATCTACACGGTCATTGATTATTAAAGGAACATTATATTTTGCTGTTATTTCCTTAACTTTAAGTGCTAAATTATAAAATTCTAATGTTTCTGCAGTTTTTTCTCTAATTTGAACTACACTAACTCCGCCGAGAATAGCATCCTGAATCGTTTTTAAAAATTTTTCTTCGTTTTCACTGTTGTCTGTCACTAAATAAAGTGATAAATCTATATTCTTCATAATATCTCAATTTTTGATTCATTTGCTAATTCTTCAGCATCAGTTTTATATAAAGCATCGATTAATAATGTTCTAAATGATCCTGTTCCTAAATTTTCTTCATCAACTTTAGCTCTGGCTTTTTCACCTGCTTTATTCATTGCAAGTATTGCAAGTAAAGTTCCATCAAAGGGATTTGTGGCTCCTATGCAACTTCCAACAATAGAAGATAACATACAGCCGCTGCCGGTTATTAACGGCATCATTTCATCGCCGCCGTAAATTGCAATAGTTGTTTTTCCGTCACTTAAAATATCGATAGGACCACTTGCCAAAATTACTGTATTTAATTTTTCTGCAGTTTTTGCAATTATTTTTCCATTTGCTTTTAAGTTATCTTTTGTTATAATATCATCGTTACAGACATCTACTCCTTTAGCGGTATTTGTTTCGTCTGTAACATTAAATAATTTAGCTATTGTTTTTATTTCAGTTATGTTTCCGCGTATTGCAGATATATTATAATTATTTATTAAATCAATTGTTGTATTATTTCTCAGTTTACTTACTCCGACTCCAACAGGGTCTAAGGTTATTGGTATGTTTGTTTTATTGGCTTGTGCTGAGCTGATTTTCATTGCTTCAATTTGCGGGTGCTTTAATGTTCCAATATTTATTACTAATGCATCTGAAATATTAATAATTTCTTCAACTTCATCTAATTCTTCAGCCATTATGGGTGATGCTCCAATTGCAAGAATTGCATTGGCACAATCATTTACTGTAACAAAATTTGTTATGCAGTGTGTTAAGGGGCATTTTTCTTTAACATTTTTTATTAAATCTGGTATTTTTTCAAGTATTTTTTCTTCTTTATTTGTCATAATTATTAATTATAAATTTAATTTTATATAAAAATGTTGGTCAATCTTATTTTTTTACAACCCTGTTAATTTAAGAAATTTTTGTGAAATTAATTTTTTTATTCACCTCTTCTTTGAGTTGGAGGGAATTTGTTATTTGGATCTTTGGCTGTTCTGTCAGGATTCCTATCATTT
>Ga0310695_10008970_pt1 | contig 15250 bp, 17 predicted proteins | sample RumenRJG_04DNA_FD_203882 | JGI IMG/M metagenome (GOLD analysis project Ga0310695, IMG submission 203882) | Bovine rumen microbial communities from Lethbridge, Alberta, Canada - RJG_04 (v2) (version 2) | ecosystem: Host-associated > Mammals > Digestive system > Stomach > Rumen | place: Canada...
ATTTTATAGGCAGCCGCAGAGTGACTTTTGACATGAAACTTGAAAATGCCGAAGATATACAAAGCCTTTTTTCGATGACTCCATACTACTACAGAACCGGAAAGGCTGAGCAGGAACGTCTTGCTGCACTTAATGAACTCACGACAAAAGCAGACTTTGAAATTTTAACTTATCGCAAAAAATAGGAGGTATTTTATGCGTATACTTATCACAGGCGGAACAGTATTTGCAAGCAGATATACAGCCGGATATTTTGTCAGTAAGGGGCACGAGGTCTATGTACTCAACAGGGGCAACCGTCCACAAGTTGAAAATGTTAACCATATTTGCGCTGACAGATACTCACTGGGCGATACTCTTAAAAAGTACCGGTTTGATACGGTTTTAGACGTTACTTCCTACAATGAGAACGATGTCAGGACGCTTCATGAAGCACTCGGAGATTTCGGAAGCTACATTTTTATCAGTTCCAGTGCTGTCTATCCGGAGACTCTGCCACAGCCTTTTCGTGAGGATATGGTGTGCGGACCTAACAGAATATGGGGCGCATACGGCGAAAACAAGCTCGCTGCTGAGCAATTTTTACTTGAAAATGTACCGCAGGCATATATTCTCCGTCCGCCGTACCTCTGCGGACCAATGAACAATCTCCACCGTGAAGCGTTTGTATTCGAGTGTGCAGAGCAGGACAAGCCCTTTTATGTACCGAAGGACGGCAGTCTTCCGCTGCAATTCTTCCATATAGGTGACCTCTGCCGCTTCATGGAGATATTGCTCGAAAAGCAGCCGGCAGGGCGCATTTTCAATGTCGGAAATCCCGAGCCGGTGACTGTGAAAGAGTGGGTGGAACTTTGCTACGATGTACTCGGAAAAAAGCCGGAATTACGCTTTGTGGAAGGCGATATACCGCAGCGAAGTTACTTTCCGTTCTATGACTACGCATACGTGCTCGATGTGACACGACAAACTGAACTTATGCCCGAAATTACACCTCTTTCACAGGTACTTGCGGAATCGTATAAATGGTTTTCAGAAAACCGCGACTTGATAGTACGCAAGCCGCTTCACGAATTTATAGCAGATAATTTTTAATAGGAAGGACTTTTAACTATGGCACTTGACGGAGCATTTCTCTACGCGGTAAAAAACGAGCTCCAGCCGTTGATTGGCGGTCGAATCGAAAAGATACACCAACCCTCGCGTGAGGAAGTAATCATCTCCATACGCACACGCGAAGGCTCGAAAAAACTCTTTATATCGGCAAATGCTGGTAGTGCAAGAGTGCATATCACAGCTCGTCAGGTAGATAATCCGCAGACACCGCCGATGTTCTGTATGCTCCTGCGCAAGCGTCTCGGAAGCGGAAAACTCATCGCAGTCCGTCAGGACGGACTCGAACGAATACTTTTCCTCGACTTTGAATGCGTGAACGAACTCGGTGACGTCGTGACCGTTACGCTTGCCTGTGAGATAATGGGTCGCTGCTCGAACCTCATAATTATCGACCATGAGGGCAGGGTAGTTGACAGCATCAAGCGAGTTGACGAAGAAATGTCACGCGAGAGGATAGTCCTTCCGGGAATGAGGTACACTCTGCCGCCTCGTGACGACCGTCTCTGCTTCCTCACAGCTGAACCGGAGGAAATAGTTTCACGACTGCGCGAAGTTCCTCCTGCGGAGCTTTCAAAGGGACTTATCCGCGTGTTTGAGGGCATATCACCAGTACTTGCGCGTGAGTGGACTTTTTTTGCCGGCAGGGGCGCGGAGCTGCGCAGTGACACAGTCGAAGGCGACCAGCTCGACCGTCTGCTTTTCGCTGTGAAGCGTACAAAGGAACAGCTCCTTTCAGGCGAAAACTGCTTTACAGCAGCGAGTGACCGTGACGGAATGCTCAAGGACTTTTCATTCATACGGCTTAATCAGTATGGGAATCTCATGATAACCAAGGAGCTGCCGAGTGCGTCGGAGCTGCTTGACTTCTTCTATTTCGAGCGTGACCGCGCAGTTCGCACAAAGCAGCGAGCTAATGACCTTTTCAAGCTGCTTGTTAACCTTACCGAGCGTACATCGCGCCGAATATCGGTGCAGCAGCAGGAGCTTGCAGCCTGTGCCGAAAAAGATACCTATAAGCTTTGGGGAGACCTGATTTCTGCGAATATATACCGTATTCAAAAGGGCGACGCAACTGCAAAGGTAGAGAATTTTTATGCCGAGGACTGTCCCACTGTCGAGATTCAGCTTGATATAAGAAAAACTCCGGCGCAGAATGCCCAGCATTATTATTCCGAGTACAAAAAGTGTGTTACAGCTGAGGAAAAGCTTGCCGGACAGATTGAAAAAGGCGAGGAGGAACTCCAGTACCTTGACAGCGTGTTCGACGCTCTGACACGAGCTGAATCAGAAAATGACATAATCCAGCTGCGGCTTGAACTCATTGAGCAGGGCTATATCCGTTCAGGCGGAGGAAAGTCTAAACCGCCGAAGGCACTGCCGCCGATTGAGTATAAATCAACTGACGGCTTTACGATTCTTGTCGGCAGAAATAATCATCAGAATGACCAGCTTACGCTGAAGTTTGCTGAAAAGACCGATATATGGCTTCATACGCAGACTATCACAGGTTCGCACGTTATAATCGCGACAGACGGCGAAACTCCGCCCGATAAGACGATAGAGGAAGCCGCAGTAATAGCCGCAGTCAACAGCAAGGGAAGAAATTCAACGCTTGTGCCTGTGGATTATTGCCTTGCACGGTATGTGAAAAAGCCGTCGGGAGCAAAGCCTGGAAAGGTCATTTTCACCAATTATAAGACTGCTTTTGTAAAGCCTGATACTGAGCTGGAGCAGAGTCTTCGCGTATGAGACTGACTGCGGATTTTTTCAGGCGTGACGTTCTTGAAGTTGCACCTGACCTTGTTGGAAAAATAATTGTCCGCCGTCTCGATGACGGTACTGAACTCCGTGAGCGTATTGCCGAAACTGAGGCTTACCGCGGTGAAGAGGACAAAGGCTGCCACGCATCAAAGGGCAGGACTCCGCGCACGGAGGTACTATACGGCAGAAGCGGTTCGATATACGTCTATCTATGCTATGGAATGCACTGGCTGATGAATGTCATAACAGGTGAAACTGGTCAGCCGCAGGGAGTGCTTATCCGTGCAGGGGAGGTACATAACGGTCCTGCGAAGCTTACGAAGTATCTGCAGGTCGATGGAAGTTTTAACGGCGGAGATTTCAGTACAAGTGATAAAATCTGGATAGAGGACGACGGTTTTCGTCCTGAGATAAAGACTGCGCCGCGAGTTGGCATCGACTATGCCGGCGACTATTGGAAAAGCATTGAATGGCGGTATATAGCCGGAAAGGAGTGACCGTGTGAATATACACTGTACAGGATATGGTTCTGTTTACGGCGCTGATTATACCTACAGCCGCAAAGTGCAGAAGGGTGTTTACATGCTTTTGCTTGCGAAGAGTCCTATAAATTATGTGTGCAGCGGTATGGAGCTCACGCTTCCGGCAGACACTTTTTTCCTGTTTGACGGCAGCAGCAGTATAAAGTATTCGGCAGCGGAGGAGTATCTCATCTGTGACTGGATAGAATTTGATGATGGCGGCGATTCTGAGTTTTTTGAGCAGCTTGAATTGCCGTATAATATGCCTGTAGGTTTCGCTGACACAGATTTCATAGGCGAGCTTATAAGAAATATCACATCGGAGTTCTATTCACTCAATGGTCACAGGCTGAAAATGACCGATGCCATGCTGAAAACTCTGCTTTTCAAGGCGGACGAGGTGTGCCGTGTACGTGACAGGGTACAGCCGTCGGCAGCAGAGCCGCATTATGGAATGTTGATAGAATTGCGCGAGAAAGTTTACCGTTATCCGCAGAGAAAGTGGAATGTTGACCTGATGGCTGCGGATGTAAATATGTCAAGGTCGTATTTTCAGCATATCTACCGCGAAGTATTCGGAGTATCGTGTATGTCTGATGTAATCAACGGCAAAATTGAGAAGGCGAAGGAAATTCTCAGCGAGACCGGCTGTACAGTTTCGCAGGTATCAGCGATGTGCGGGTACGAAAATGAGGAACATTTCATGCGTCAATTCAAGAAAATCGTAGGAGTTACCCCGACTGGCTACCGGAAAAAAAGCTGAGCAAAGCTATGTCTGGCAAGTTAAAAAGAGCTATCCGATACACCGGGCTTATGCACACGCTGTTTGCCTTGGAGGACTTATACGGCTTCAAGATCGACCGTCTGGACGGTGAGATCTGTATCCGCATCAACAGGCAGAACGGTCCGAACTTTGCAAAGATGACAGGTCTGCTCGAACCGTGGGAGGAAATGGCTCAGAAGTACCGCAATGGGGAGATCAGCCGTGAGGAGTATGATCAGTGGAGGTACAGGTATCCGAGGTCGGAGGCGGAGCGGAATGAAACTGAGCGAAGGGCGATGAAAGAGGATAACAATGGATAAGTGCAGATGTCACCATATTCCCAAAGAAGGCAGCTTCAAAGTCGGAGCGGAGTATGAGTATTCCTATATCATTGACGGTATATATGTGATCGATGATAACGGCAACAGGTTTGATTTCAACGATTATACTTTTCTATGGTATTTCACAAAGCTGTAAAAACAAAAAGAGCTATCCGATTCTAACTTGAATCAGATAGCTTTTATCTTTTCAGACAGAATATTTATAACTGTTGCCGATAATCGAGAAATGTTGCCAAAACGTTGCCATGATAAAAGTCTGATAACGGCATTTGGCGTGTTTACGCCCTATTTTTCGGGGTGTTTATTATTCCCACTCCACAGATTTCGCCTGATACTAAGCAAATTTGTTTAGGCAATTTGTGCTGTGGTATCTCAGTTATACATTTTGCTCTGTATAATAATGCCCACTGATGCCGAGTTATCATTTTTTTAGCGCCATGATAACAAAAACCAGCGACTTATAGGAGAATATGTGCCCGGTGGCTTGCTCCTTATTTGGTATTATAGCGCAGATTGGGGCGGTTGTCAAGGGGGAGATTATACTAAAGTGACTTTTCTATTTTGTATGACGGTGTTTGGTCTCTATAGTCAAATGCCTGGCTGATATCTACGTTAGGATACTTTTTAAAATCCTCCCATGTAACGACGTAGATATATCCATTGTCAATATTATCTTTTAATATTGGAAACAAGTCATCTTTGTCATAATAATCGTAAGAACCTTTTTTATTTGGAAGGATCACTGCAAGTATAGCGTTGTTATGACTTGTTCTGTCGTTTCTTGTAGTTTCCCTGAGAGAATATGATATTTCCCAAGGAATCCACTGTGATTTCTGCCATTTTCCTGGCTCTTTCATATTAGGCGAAATTAGTACTATCGTAATCGTACTATCATAAATCTTGTCTTTTAGATGATCCCATATATCATCTTCATTCCAAGAAGAAATATCTTCATCGCTATTCTCGCCTTTATAGATATCATCATCATCCAAAATAGTGTCTTTGATATAGTTCACATAGTCACATGGCCAAGTTGGCGAGGTGACTCCCGACAATTCTTTTACATCGCTGTCTTTATACTTGTAAGAGACGAATATCTTTCTGCCCATCGAACTCACTCCTTAATATAGGTTACTTTGTATTATCTCTATCACACATCGTATTAATTTGTCTATATCAGTTTCTGTTTCTAATATATCAATGTATTTTGACAAATAATCATAGTTAGCCATATCTTTTTTTACAGTCTCTAAAATTGTCTTAGCTGCGTACCCGGTAGAACCAATTGGAATAATAATATTCCCTTTTGATTTTGCAATTTCAAATTCTTGCATACATCCATTAGCTTCAATTATGCTTCCAGTTTCTGCATCTTTTTTGTTTCCAAACATAAAGATAGATACTCCTGTTTCCGCTAACATTTCTTCTCTATACTTTTTCCACTTTTCAGCACGTTCAGTTGGATCACTAATATTTTGAGGAAATGGGCGAAGGCACAGATGCTCATCAATATGTCTATATTTCTCAGTGTAAATCACATCCAACGCTCCGTTAATGACTGCAGAGCCGATTCCAAGTCCAAATCCAGAAGTGATACGACAATCCTTGCGAACTAATACACCCGCAAGTTTTCCAGCTAATTCTTCAGCCGTTTCTTTACTCCAGGGATCAGAAAACGCATCAGCGCTTCCAGATATAAATACCTTCTTCATCTTATAGTTTTTTTCAAGGTCACGAAGGATTTCAGTTATTTCATCATATTCATCGACAAAAACAGTTTGAATACCATAATTCCGGAGGTTTTCTTCTTGTAAATCCTGTTTAGCTCTATTATATCCATACTCTTCCAAATCAGTATAATCTGATTGCTGGACTCTTTTAAAAAAAAAGTAGTGAGTAGAAATGTTTTCTCCCAACAACGAACGAATTTGGCTGAGAATATAATCAATATTTGGATCTTCAAAGCTAAAACCAATAAACAAAAAGACTTTTGATACCAAATCCCCTTGTAAAGCTGTTCTGAATAAAGGACGATGATTTTCATAGAGATCATAATCTTCTTTCGTCAAAACTGCTTTAGCAGGATTATTTACATCTCCATGCATTTTATAAACAATTGCATCTCGATCTGGTTTTATAACTGAAAGCTGCTCAGATTCGGATTTAACATCGGGATTACGATTTGCTGCTTTAATTCCATTTTCAACTATCTCATCATAATTTGTGGTCCAGTATGTGAATATAGGAAGACGTGTAACGATTCGCACATTTTCATTAATTGTAACATCCTTAGAAAAAGCATTCATGATAGCTTGATTTATACTTGTACGAGTACCTCTTTGATTCCGATAATACTGAGCCACAGACAATAAATCATGCTCTTTGTTAACATCAAGATTAATACTATCTGCAAGCGGTTTGAGCAAACCTTTCCAATCCACAAAACCTGATGGCCTGGATAATCCAGCTCCGGCAAATATAGCAGCATTACCTTCCTGAATAGCCCTGGTATACTCTCGTATAAGTTCTTCTTTTGTAACTGCCATAATAACCTCCTGCGTTATTTATTATGCTTTTTGGCGGCTGCTTCAATCCAACTTCCGAGATTGTTATAACCATCTTGAGCAATGTAGTCATATAATCCATCGCAAATCTCATCAAAATAAATGGAACGTCCATTTCTTGAGCCAATTATAGTGTGCGCATTTCCTTTAAGTGAAGTGCTTTTAGTTACCATATCCTTAACGTTATGGATGAATACACCGATGACCGCATTTCCTCTATTAATGCTTTCGCATATTTCATATTTAACAAAAGGGCGATTTAGTGTTTCGCTTCCAATAAGTACAACGGTAACTGACGTGCCATACAACTGTGAATCAATCCACTTTTTAACAGCAGAATCGCCTGTCCTTTTGAGCTTTTCAAATTCTGCTTTATCTGTAAATCCTGCTGCTTCCTTTCCTTGTGTTACCCAACTGTTTCTGACAACCATTGATCTACTGATATCATTCTGATAATGAAAACTAAAAAACACCTTACGAGACATAATAACCCTCCTGCTCATATTATTAAACGTATATAAAATAATCCCCCTGAAACAACACAGTTATCCAGTATATCTACATTATACCACAATACCCGTATTATTTCAAGAGAATTCAGCTATATATTCTATTATTCCTGCCCCGACTTCTTCAAATTACAATCCCTGCACAGCATCTGCAAGTTCTCCGGAACGGTCTTGCCGCCTGCGTGCCAAGGCGTGATATGATCGGCGTGCATCTTCTCGAAATCGAAGTGTTTTTTGCATATTGGGCAGATACCTTGCTGCTGTTCATAGGCTGCTCTCTTGTCATCGTCATCAAACTGACGCAGACTGAGAAACTTCTCCTTGCCACTCAGCAGATACTCATACACTCCGCTTTTCTTGGTGATTTCTTTGTCTGCCATGAGAGCGGATATTTTTGTCTCCAATGCCGCAGGATCAAGCGAATCATTGCCGTACTGATTGAACAGTAAGCCCCATTCCAAACCTTTCATTTCCTTGCGATATTTCGGAAAGATAGTCTGCACCCATGTAATAACACTATTGAAATACAGCCACAGAGCGGAAGCGTTGCTGTCGTGCTGATGAGCTGACATATACTCCTCGATGCCGATGCCTTCACGGGCAGCAATCCACTTTATCGCACGTTCAAGATATGCCTGACGGTTCATTTCTCCATTGAGATACTTATTCGCCGTTTTGTATGCAACACAGCCGTTCTTGCTGAAATAACGCTTTGCATCTGTAAGCCACGAGCCTGTGTAGATAGCATTGCGAAGCTCCTGGGCTGTCAGTACCGCTCCTGCGATATTGATCGTTCTGAACCAGTCGAGCTTTTCCTTATCGTTTCCCTTGCAAACATATATCATCAGCTTATAACTGAGAAATTGCTGCTGTTCATAAGGTGTGAGATTTCCAAAAGTACGGGGCTTTCCGTCAATCAGCATAGAAAAATCACCGTTACAATACTGACAAATACTGATTGTCCGCTGCTGACCGTCAAGCAATTCGTAACCGCCCTGCTCGTCCTCTACCCAATACATCACATTCAAAGGAAAGCCTTTGAAAACAGTATCAATGACGGCATTACGTTCTCTTTCTTTGTAGACGAACTCTCGCTGAAACGCAGGACGAATATTGAGCTTTCCGCCGAAGCCGACTACACCGCTTTCATCATTATCCTCATAGCCGTTGAATATCTCTGCTACTGTATGTTCTTCCAGTCTGATCTCCATAGTTACCCCCGCTTTCTAATAAGAATTCTTCCGAATTTGAGCTTGCCGCCTATATACGGACCATCTTTACCAGTGCTCGAAGTAATACCAGCCAATCCCTTGATGTTTCCTGCAATCAGACCAACAATCTGGAACTGCTCTGGATTATATTTATCCATAAAGGTGATTGGAACGCCCATAACGCCTGCGTAATCAATTGGAATTTCACTTACCTTATCCACATTGATTGCATCGTAGTTATCATACTTCTGATAATCATTCTCCGAGTAATTTCTGTATAGTATCAAATCTTCATGACGCTTTTGAATATCTATATTGGTATACCAACAGATATTTCCCATACTACGCCATTTTTGCCCGTTCTCATCTATCCAGAAGCGTGTTTCTCTCGGCTCATAGCTATCAGGAACGGTAAAAGCCATATCTCCGAATTTGTAACCTAACCATACCTTATTATCACGCAGCAGTGTAAATATCTCTTTATATGTAATCGCATTCTGGTTTCCAATGATAATAAACTTCTTATCATATTCTATCAACTGCGCAACATACTCCCGAAATAAAGAAAATGGCGGATTAGTTACCACCACATCTGCCTCTTTCAGCAGGGTGATGCATTCGTCAGAGCGGAAATCTCCATCACCCTGCAATAGTTTGGGTGGATTGTTTCGGAGCATAGACTCAAAATCATCAAGATCTATCGCTCCGTCACCGTTCTCGTCACGAACCTCAGTAATTTCAATCTTATAAGGTTTCTTTCCCTCTCCAACGCTGCCGATTGGTTCGGGCTCTCCAAAGAAAGTCAGCTGAGAATACATTACAGGTGATGTTGCATAGCAGGTAGCAATCAACTTCTTTAGACCGAGAGCATTAAAGTTCATAGCAAAATACTTGACAAAGTTACTCTCAAACGGATCGTCGCAGTTGCAGAAAACTATTTTATCTTTAAAAAATGACTTGTAATGTCGTAATTCATTTTCAACATCAGCAAGCTGAGTATAAAACTCATCTTTCTTAGCTTTGCTCGCTTTTCCCAAGCTACTATTCTTACTTGCCATATCGCACCTCCAAAACTTGCATCTACTGAAACTTTTTGTTCTAAAACTTTCGTATATAGAATATATTATAGCACAATCTATCGAAATTAGCAAGTATATTTGGGTATAATATTCCAAAAGAGAAACTTGGAGGTGAGGCAAGTGTATGATCTTGGTGCTTTGATAAGATCATTACGCAAGGAACGGAAAATAACGCAGAAGAAGCTCGGAGAAATGCTCGATGTTACTGAGGGTACTATCAGCAAATATGAAGCTAATACCATGACACCGCCATTTGAGACACTTCGCTCTATCGCCAGTATCTTCAACGTTTCAATGGACACCCTATGCGGTATGAAGCATCAGGGGACACTCTCTACTCACGGGCTGACCGAAGCACAGACCGAGACTGTCAAAGCCCTGATCGATGCCTATCGTATCAAAAACGCTCAGACGGGCAGGCAGCTCACGCAGGAGCAGTTTGCGGTGCTGGGGAAAATCACAGTCGAGCTGACAAAATAAAGCCGAAGGACTCACACAGAATCCTTCGGCTTTATCACTTGAAATAAGAATGATATTATGGTATAATAAGCGAAAGCCAAACAGTATATGAAAAGAGGGATTACATGAATAACAAGGATAGAAAAATCTTTTGGGAAACATTGACTTCCTTAACAGGTCAGAACATTCCAGAAGAATGTAGAAAACTAACCGAAACTATAAAGTACCCGAAAAAACTATACCGATTTAGAAAAGCTGATACAAATAGCCTTGAAGCAATGCGTACCAATCGTCTGTTTTTTTCTTCTGCTGAGTATTATGATGATCCATTTGACTCGTTTTGTTCAATTAACTGGAATACTGTAGAAAATGGAATATTAAATGCTCTGCTTAATCCACAAAACCTAAATCAGTTAGCGCTTCTACTCAATATTCCAGAGACTAGGCTTTCTCAGTTTTTTAATTTTCGCAGTATAGAGGATTGGACAACATTAGGAACAAATATCATTGATACAACCAGAAAAGAAATCCAAAAAAGACATCGTTCAATATGCTTTACTGAAAAAGAGCTTAACGAAGTCCTATGGTTAAAATATGCTGATAATCATTATGGATTTGCACTGATGTATAACATTACACCAGAGATGGTAACTCGCCCTCAAAATGCTGAAATGCCTTTTTCTCATCCTAATTATTCTCTATATCCCATATATTACTCAAATCAAACGTATGATGCTACGGACTATGCACGGTTCGTTGCAATTGATTCTGCTTTGAAAAATTATCATCCCGATTTTCGTAAAATGATATATAGTATTCTACCTTCACAATGCTGGCAATATGAACGAGTATGCCTTATCAAGCATAAATGCCACGAATATGACAAGGAATGGAGAATTCTACATAATGATTTAGATGGGAATGGTTCAAAGTTCATAACATTTAAGCCTAGTGGAGTAATCATCGGTTTGCGTACTGAAAAGCCAACCCGAGATTTAATTATTGCATTAGCTCGAGAAGCGGGGATTCCTAAAATCTATGAATGTTTCATTGATAACAATAATAAATTGAATAAAAGAATAGTGAAAGAAAGCTGAGGGATTTTTCCTCAGCTTTCTCATTTTGTTTATAGATTTTTTACTTCATCACACATACACCATAGCCGCATAAATCGGCTCTCTCGCACACAGGCGATTCATATTTTCCAGACCTCTCGCCTTTGCAAGATCACCGACCGCCACAGCTCTGAGATACTCTATATCATTTTCGAGCATCATTCCGACCTGGCGTTCTATGGCTTCCGCTACGGAACGGTCGAGCTCGGTCAGGTAGCTGAGAATCGTACCGTCGTTGACGAGCTTTTTCAGCCTTGCAGGACGGTACTCCGCCGAGTAGTGCAGGTGATACTTGATGTGATCGGAGCTGAATGTTGTCACGCTCGGCTCGGCATCGGGTGTGTTGTGGGTAACGGTCAGGGCATCGGTGTCAAGCAACCATTCGGGCTTGTTTTTTCCGTTTATCTGAACCTTGTCTTTGCTTCTGATAATCATAGTGTATTCCTCCTTATTCCAGCACATTCTTTCTCTGTGCCATATTTAATCTTGTGTGGTTGTATTCGTCACGCAGACCGTGAGCGTCGATGACTGTCATAGCCTTTTGCAGACTGCGAGTAAGCTGTTCCTCTCTTGTGATTCGCTGGCTCTCGGCGTTCATTTTCTTTCGTGAGAAGTAGTGGGCTTCTTCCTCTTTCTTTTTGTAGGCGGAAAGCTCCGAGGAAACTGCTGCAAGCTCTGCTTTTGCTGCATCACGTTCCTGTACGGCAGTATCACGCTCATTTTTAAGCTTCTGGGTGTTCTTCTGCATAGCGATATATTTCTTTGCAGTATCACTGAGCTTGTCATAATCCTCTTTGGAGAGCGTGACCTTCTTGCCGAACATAGACTCCTTGGTTTCAATGCTTTCGATCTCGCTGATCTTCACTTTCTTCTGAGAAGCCGAAGCCAATTCCTGACGAACGCCGTCAAGCTCTGTCTCGGCTGCTTCGATCTCCTCACGGAGCTTCTCAGCCTTGTATTTGGAAACGCTCTTGTGTTTTTCATGTGTGCCGAGCTTTACCCATTCGATACCGTGTTCGAGCATGAGCTGTCCGATGTGCTCTTTCTCCTGTTCGAGCCACGCCATAGTGATGGTATTGGAGATGCCCTCTCCTTCAAGCCCCTGCTGCCGTAAAGCTCCGGTCAGAGAGTTGCGGACACGCATTCCGTTCTTGCGTTTTTCATCACATACCGGAACGAAATCAAGGTGCAGATGTGGGGTGCTTTCATCCATGTGGATCACAGCATTGAACAGTATCAGATGGGGATTCCTCTCCTCAAAGCTGCGGGCATATTCTTCAAGCACCGCAGCCGCTTCTTTACACATATCGGAATCCACTCCGGTATCATCACGGTTGCCGACCTGGAATATCGCTTCATGGAATTCTTTTTCCTGTCGGCTGTGGCGGATATGTTCCAGATAATTTGCGATCTTCCGGTCACGTCTTTTCTGTTTTTCGTTATACTCTGCAAGTGCTTCATCGAACAACTCATGATAGAGCGTTTTCAGAGAACGCTGACAGATGATTATATCATCACGGATCCTGTCCTTATTGACATTTTCAGTTATGATAGAACGGTTGTTGTGGTTGAGGTCTCCACGACCGAAACAGCCGCTCAGAGTTCTTTGTACTATACGATCACTCTCCTTATGAATATGCAGCTGATGCGGCTGAGAAAATGGATGAGCCTGCACAGCAGGCGATCGGTGCGGAGCACCGAATAATTCGGCAGGAGCCGAATTAGCTTCTGTTACTCTTGGCAAGAGTAACGCAAAGATACTTTCGACAGCCGAGCAACCGTCTATCAAAAGTATCTATTGCGCCCTGCGGGGCTTTTATCGGCTGACTCAGCAGCCGAAATGTGGGCACAGGAATCAAAAATCGTTACCGCAGTTTTTGCAGAAATCGTATCTTCTGAAAAGAAAATATCTGCAAATATCCGCATTACATTTTTTGAAAACCACAGTCCCCGTGACGATGCGTGTCGATGGTGACGGTCTTTTAGAGACCTCACAAACATCGTCACGACCGTCACACATCGTCACGCTCAGTAGCTCGTGGCAATAAAGTTGGCTTTTTCTTCATCGGTCATATCGTGAAAAGACTTGTTTCCGCTATCACCTCTGACATGACACACCGTTGCTTTAGGATCGCCATCAACAGGCTGATACTGAAACTCGTCCTCGGCAGTATCATCAGTATCGGATTCCGGCTCAACTATGATAGGGTGATCCTTGTCATAGCGGAGCATGATCTTCCTGCCCTTGTGACTTCTGGAATTGCTGTATTGCACGAAGTACAAATTGTACAGCTTTCCTGCATTGACATTCAGTTTCAGCGAGAGAGCATTCGGCTTGATGTCAAGCTCCAGCTTTTCGATCAGCTCGGTCGCCGTACCCTCCCAGGTCAGATTGTCCGCATTGATGAATCCGCCTATCGCTTCAAGCACAGGCTCAGGCGGCTCCGTGTATTCGGGAGACTTCTCTCCGCTCAGTTCCCAGCACAGCGTTTCTTTGTTTCTGCTGAGCATAAACTTCTTGTCGGGCTGATCTCTGCCAGACACCTCAATAGTAGCATCACCGTCGGAACGCTTATTCTTGTACATGATGAACGCTCCGTCCGCTGCTCCGAGTAGACCGTTCGTGCCGGAGATGCGGTCGAAATTATCATCGGACTTCTGCTTGCGGGTGTGGTGAACAAGTATCAAGCAGATGCCCGTCCTGTCCGCAAACGCTTTCAGCCCTGCGATAATATCGTAGTCACGGGCATAGCTGTAAGTGTCGCCCTCTGCTTCACGAACTTTCTGCAACGTGTCAATGATGACGACCGAGGTTTCGGGGTGTTCGTTCAAGAACGTGCCAAGCTGATCGAGCAGTCCCTCATTCAGCGACTTGGAAGCAACTGAAAAGAAAAGATCAGGCGTTGTTTCCGTTCCGAACATTCGGTACAGACGCTCCTGCAATCTGCGGTAATCGTCTTCGAGAGCGAGGTACAGAACCGTACCCTTGCGGACGGAATAATTCCACATCGGCGTTCCCGAGCTGACATGATAGGCGATCTGAGCCATCATGAAACTCTTGCCGACCTTCGGTGCTCCTACGAACAGGTATGTGCCGGGGTAGAGGAAGTGGTCAATGATCGGCGGTTTGCCCGGATAGACCATCTCGTAAAGCTCCGGCATCGAAACAGTCTGCATAAAGCCCGGTGCGGATTCACGCTCCGCCTGAGCCTGTGCCTGCATTTCCTGTTCGTACTGCATCTGAGCCTCGAACATTTCCTCGGCTGAGGGGTTGAAATCCTCCCCGTAATCTGATATAATACCATTATAGTTGTTAAGTGACTGCTCTGCACCTGCGCCAACAGGTGCGTCAAGAGCGGTCATTTCTCTTTCTTCGGTCATTCTCTATCTCCTTTCAGACCATTCAGAGTTGCCCCGATGAGCTGTATCGTGGACAGCAGCTCATCGTCCACAGCAGAGCCATTCTGTATTCTTCGCAGCTCACCAAGGACTTCCGCAAGCTGATTTTTCAGAGCCTTGTAGACTCTCGGATTGCCCTGCACGACTACATCACGGCACAGAAGCCGCTTCACGATGTAGTCCTGCTTGGTCAGTCCTGAGAGTGCCACAGCCGAGTTTATCAGCTTGTCTTCTTCGGGCGAGACACGGAAACCGATGGTTCTCGCCCTGAAACGTCCCTTGCTGTCAAGATTCTTTGCTGACATTAAAATCACCTCCCTTCTTCAGCTCACCGAGCCGATTCGCCATCTCTTTCTGCTTGGACGGGAACAGATGTGCATAGCGATAGGTGATCTCGATGCTCTCATGTCCCACA
>Ga0310695_10008972_pt1 | contig 15246 bp, 14 predicted proteins | sample RumenRJG_04DNA_FD_203882 | JGI IMG/M metagenome (GOLD analysis project Ga0310695, IMG submission 203882) | Bovine rumen microbial communities from Lethbridge, Alberta, Canada - RJG_04 (v2) (version 2) | ecosystem: Host-associated > Mammals > Digestive system > Stomach > Rumen | place: Canada...
AGATTATCCGCGCCATCTACAAAGAGACGAAGCTGAAGTGCAACTTCAACGCGAACATGATTGCCCTTCAACCGCTCCCGAACGGCACGCTCCGTCCGCACGCCTATCGGCTCGACGAGATGATTGACGCCTACATCAAGCACCGTGAGAGCGTCGTAGAGCGCAAATACAAGTTCCTGCTCAAGAAGGCCGAGGAGCGCAAGCACATTCTCGACGGCCTGATTGTCGCTGTCAATGCCATCGATGAGGTCGTCAAGACCATCCGCCATTCGAAAGACGCGGGCGAGGCGAACGACAACCTCTGCAGGAAGTTCGGCCTCGACAAGGTGCAGGCCGCCGCTATCCTCGACTACCGCCTCCAGAAGCTCACAGGTCTCGAAGTCACGAAGCTCAAGGCCGAGCGCGAGGAGAAGGTGCGGGAAATCGCGAAGTACAAGGAAATCCTTTCGAGCGAGAAGAACATCCTCGCCGAAGTCCGCAAGGACTGCAAGGACATGCTTACGCAGTACGGCGACGAGCGCATCACGAAGATTACTGCTGCTTCGGGCGATGACGAAGGAGAGGACGAGGAAGACGCCATCGAGGACAAGGAGATGGTCGTCACAATTTCGGACACCGGCTATGTCAAGAGCGTGCCGCTGAGCGAGTTCAACTCCCAGAAGCGCGGCGGGAAAGGCGTCAAGGGCGTCAAGGCCGCGAACACGGACAGCGTGAAGCAGATGATTTCGACGAACAAGAAGAACCTGCTCCTCTGCATCGGCAGTGACGGCAGAGCGTACCGCCTGCCGGTCGCGTCCATCGAGGAGACGAACAAGACCGCGCGCGGCCAGTACATCAACAGCCTCATCGAAGCCGCAGGGGATGTCACGGTCGTTGCCGTCATCGGCATCGAGCGGAGCAAGACCGACAAGGGCGTCGTCATCTTCTTCACGGAGCGTGGCGAAGCAAAGAAGATTGCGATTTCCGACCTCATCTGCTCGCGCCGGAGCGTGCAGGCGGTCAAGGTGAAGGACGATGACCGCATCATCAATGCCGTGTATTCCGAGACAGAAGACGGACTCGCCTATGTCGCGACAGCGAACGGGCGGCTTCTGAAGTTCAACTACGAGAAGTTCCGTTCTCGCGGGCGTGCCGCAGGGACGCAGCGGTGCATCAAGGTGCTGGACGGCGATTATGTCGTGAGCGCCGACATCATCCAGCCGGAGGACAGCATCCTCACCATCACCAACACGGGCATCGGCAAGAAGACGCCAGCAAGCAGCTATAATCTGAAAGGCGTCGGCGGGCAGGGCGTCCTGAACTACAAGACCACGCAGGAGGTCACGGTTGCCGCCGTGCTCACGGTCAAGGATGATGACGATATCCTTGTTGCCTGCGACAACGGCAAGCTCATCCGCGTCCATGCCGACGCATTCCGCGACATGGGCCGGAGCAGCAAGGGCGTCATCCTCGTCAACCTTGAAGGGCACGAATCGGTTGTCGGCGCTTCGACGGTCATGCGCGATGACAGCGGCGATGCTTCTGATGCAAACGATGCAGGAAGCGCAGGAAAATCCGAACAGTAAGGCTACCGAAGAGAGAAAAAAGGGAGGGAAGGAAACCCTCTCTTTTTTGTTGTCACAGGTGATGCTTACTCTTTAGCAGGTTTGCGATACGGGACGCCATTCAGAGCAATGGCGAGGCAAGCATTGTAGTATGCTGCCACTCCCGAAAGAACCGCGCCGACGAAGAGTACGGCGTCCTCTGCTGGCGAAAAGCTCCACCAGCAGACTGCGAAGAGAATTGCGAGGCAAATCGCCCACGCAATCGAAATGCAGGCGGCGATGCCTGCGACCAAGTACAGAGCATGAGTGATGTTCTGTACGGTCTTATCCGTGGTATCGAGCTTAGACGCTACGAAACCGATGACTTTCTCGACGAAATTGCTCCTGAACATAACTACTCCTCCATTCGAAATAGAAACCAACTCATCTGAGCCAAAAGATACCCATTTTTTCCGTAGAAAAAATTGCCCGAATTCCGCAATTCGAGGATGTTTTGTGGTATCATAGAGACACAAGGATGTGTTGTTTTTCCAAGGGGGGCAAAAAATGAATGTTCCAGCACTGGTCGGATGGGTGGCAGGGCTTTTTTCTGGCTCTACGCCAGATGTTTTCGGGCTCGTGAAGCTCTGTTTCGTCACGAATGCAGTCTTGCTCAGCATCTGCCTGTTGCTCTATGCTGTCCGCGAGGCACTGATTCGTGCCGCTGCCATTAAAGCCCGCGAGCCTGCCGGGGCATCGCCCATTGTCCGCAGCAAAGACGAGGACAACAACTCCGACTGATGATGGGTATAGTAGGAAACAAAAAAAGGGAGGCGCAATGCCTCTCTTTTTTTTGTGGGAGAAGGGGGATGATTTTACTCGACTGGTTCGGTCGATTCCTCAACCTCCTTCTGTTTCTTCTTTTCAGCTTCCTCTTTCTCTTTTGCGGCAGCTTCCTTCTCTGCGCGGCGGAGAATCGCATTTGCGAACTCCTTGCGCTCAGTTTTCAGCTGAACCGACTCGGTGATGTAGTAGCAGATGCTGCCCAGCAGACAGCAGAGAGCTGTCGAGAAGAGGGTGAGGAAGAACTCACCCGGAAAGAATAAGAGGTACTCTGGTCCGACAAGACAGAGCTTGCCGACCCACCGCAGCATGATGAATGCCGCGATGGCGAAGATGACGAAGGGCAATCCCTTCACCATTCCCGTCAGGATAGAAACTTCTTTTTCTTCGTTGATGTTGAACATAATAATACTTCCTTTCTGTATAGAAAAAACATTCAACCTACCTAAAAGATAGAGTATCCACGGAAAAGCAGAAATTTCTCCGATTCTGTCCCCGATTTGCCCGCGCATTTTTCTTTTGTGCTACGATAACCATGAGCAGAAAAAAGAATCGTTCCGGATTTGCCCGAAACGAGGAATTCTGTGGATGAGATTTTCGAGGCCAGCCCAGAGCAAGGATGCATCGGGTTGACGGGCGACACGGATGTTGCCATAATAGAGACAAGGATGTCCAATTCCAAGGAAGGAAGGTTTTTATCATGTTAGAGACTATGGTATCGATGATGGATGGAGGGTTCCGTGTTCTTACCGGGCTTGAACCGACGACGTTCAACGTGTGCAAGGTGGCCGTATTCACGTGCTTAGCTATGTGCATGCTGTCCTGCCTGCTCGTTCCGTTCGAGCGCTGGATGATGCGCCGTTCGCTCAAGAAGATGTACGAGGAAGAGCAGGGCTGACCTGCATCCGTACAAAAAAAGAGTCGCTGATAGCGGCTCCTTTTTTTGTGTCTCAGAACAGGTTACTCGACGCGTACGGGGCTGACGACCATGACGCTGCCATCACTCGTGACGAACTCCACAGGGGAGATGCCAAAATTCTGGTTCGTCGGGTCAGCGAGGTTGAGTACGACATGCTCCGGAGAGGCGTTGATGCCTTTTACGAAGAAGTCGTACGAGAAGCCGACGCGTTTTCCGTCGAGTTCCGTCGCTTTCTCGGAGGCATACGGCACATCCATCTGGATATGCCCCATTTCCTTATCCTCAGTGTAGAGGGTAAAGGACTCCTTGTGGAAACGAACCTCGAGGATGTTCGATACGGCGGTTGCCATGATTTCGATGGCCTTCATCGCTTCCATGAGCTTCCCCTTCTCGACCGAAACGGTCGTCGGGTATGCCGCGCAGCGAGAGGTGATGCTCTCGTATGGTGGCATCCCCGACATATGGTTTGCCACAAGGTACGAGTAGCGCTTCCCGCTCACGATGACGAAGCGGTCGGTCACACGGAAGTGGGCCAGACCGTTATCATTCTCCGGGAATGCGATTTTCCACGCCGTCGGGGACGTAGCAACCGCGAACTCCTTGCCAGCGGTGACTGGCAGCTGCATACGAGCGAGCGTATAGTTGTCGGTTGCGTTGACCGTGACGGTACCATCCTTTGCGATGAGCCCGACGAACGGAGTCGTGCTCGTTGCCGAAGTGACGGCGCACGGGAGCACCTTCTTCTGGACGTTCTTCAGAACGTCCATCGGGAGGTCGAACTCCGTGAGCGCAGGCGGGACTTCCACTTTCGGTTTGTCTTTCGACGCGCCGATGCGGATGTCGAACCGCATGTCCTCTCCAGAGCGGATGCAGAGAATTGCATCGCTCCGGAACGTGAAAGTCGCCGGTTTGTCTTCCGGCAGGACATTCACCACTTGGGTAAACAAAGCCTGCGGGAAAAGATATGCTGGACTGGCATCTTTCTCTTCGATGTTTGTCCAGAAATATCCAACGTTACCAGACCCGCTTGCGTAGATGAGAAGGCATCCCTTCTCATACCAAGCGACAAGCTCGCCCTTATCAAGGGCGGACGGCACAACATTGCGCGACAGAGTCGCCATGTTGCGTTTCAGCTCTGAGACATTGCTGATAGTGATGATTTTTTCCATATTTATCAATCCTTTCTTTGAAACAAGAGAACAATCATCGTTCAAACTATGGCAAGAAAGGAACAAAATGGCAAATAAAAAATCCATTGCTATGTTTTGCATAGCCGCGTATCTGGCTGAAATTTTATGAAAGGCAGAGCAAGCCATGCGAAAGAAACAACAGAAACTCTATCTTGCACTAGCAGCACCGTTCTTGGCGGGAACTCTGCTTAGTCCGACCGTCTTTGCGGAGACCAGTTCCGACGGGTTCTCCATTATGGATGACTACGAATGGGCGCAGTACCGGAAATCCTTCGAGGGTGAAAGCGAAGGCTCGAAAGACAGTTCGCTGAAGCTCAAGGCGAACGCTTCGAGAGAAGACGTGCAGAAATACGTCAAGGCGTCGCTCAACGCGAACAAGAAGCTCGATCAGAACATCAAGATTCGTGGCAAGATGACGAACGAAGACGGGACAGCCCGCGTCGCCATCACCTACTACGGCCCGAACAATTCCCAGAAGAACATCGTCGTGGAGATGGGAAAAGATGGCGTTGTGTATGATGCCAACACTGCGATGAGCGACCAGCAGCTCCAGTCTGCGTACGACGAGATTGTCTACGGCGGCAAGAACGAGATGTCTGTCTTCGACATCATTTCCGTCAACGATGTCCTGCATTCCACGACAGGTGAGTACATGCAGAACGTCGCGAATGCCATCGGCATCGACACGACGACGGCAACCAAAGCTGCTGCCGGAGCCGTATCCCTTGCCGGGGTCGTCATCCTCGGCGCAGGCGGGACTTCGGAGCAGAAGACGTCCGTATTCCGTAGTGCCGTCGCCGAAGCGAAACGGAAGCAGGAAGAGAAGCGCAAGGCAGAAGAAGCGAAGAAGGCGAAGAAAGGGGGCGGCGGCAGCCTTACCGGTTCGACCGGGAATGCGGAGTACGACTCGCTCATCACGCAGGCCGCCAAAGAATACGGTGTCCCGGCCAACCTGCTCTACTGCATGCTCAATCAGGAATCCGGCTTCGACGCGACAGCCGTCTCGCCATGCGGCGCCATCGGTATCGCCCAGTTCATGCCGGACACGGCGGCGAGCCTCGGCGTTGACCCGAGCGACCCGTCCTCGGCTATCCCAGGAGCGGCGAAGCTCCTGCGCATGAACTACGACGAGTTCGGAAGCTGGGAGCTTGCCCTTGCCGCCTATAACGCAGGCTCCGGAGCGGTGCAGGAGTATGGCGGCATCCCGCCGTACGCGGAGACGCAGAACTACGTTTCGTCCATCATGAGCGCGTACCAGTCGATGCCAGCACCATCTTCCTCTTCGAGCTCCGGCGGCATTTCGTCGCTCGTCGACAAGGCGTTCCAGTATACCAACGGGCGGCAGAGCCCATACGGCTCGGTCGGGTGCGCCGATACGGTCGCCTATGCGGGCGCCTTCTACAACGCCGACCTCAAGGAGGAGTACCTGAACGGCGTCGCAAGCGTGCCGACGCTCGTCGCCGACCTTGCGGCCAAAGGGTATGCTGTCCGTGATTTCGACGGGTTCGCCGACAAGGGCGACCTGCTCATCTATGGCGATGACGACCATGTCGTCATTTCGGACGGAGCGGGCGGCTGTTTCGGCAACAGTTCCAGCAGCGGATATGCGCGGCATTATCGGGACGCAGCTTACGCATGGGGAAATGGTGAGCTGCCGACGAAGATTGTGAAGATGGTTTGATTTTGTGAGGTATATTTTCTATTCTAGTTGATGTATCTTGCTTCGAAGAAAGGACGATTACTACAGGTGAAGTTTTCAACGAAATTATGTACGTTAGCTTGTGCGGCGGTGGCTTTTCTGCCAGTTACGGGGATGGTATCCGCGTCGCCAGCGTTCATGCTGAACCAGAATATCCGTATGGGGAGCTTCCAGAACAATGGGAGCACCATCACAATGACGAGTGACAGCGCAAATCAAGAAAACAAAGCGGCATCCTTCGGCCTGCTGCGCACGAAGAGCCTTCAGCCATCGATTGCGGATTTGAGCGGCCTTGACAGCAGCTCACAGAAGCAGAAATACTTCTCCGACGTAGATACGGCATTTGCGGTCGCAAACGGCCGCCGCAGCCCGTACGGCTCCGTCGGCTGTGCCGAGACGGTGACGTATGCTGGTTCGTACTACAGCCCGGCGCTCAAGGAAGCCTTTGATGAGGGCATTGCGTCCGTGCCGGGTCTCCTGAGTGACCTGTCGGCGAAAGGCTACGACATCGAGCCCTTCAACGGCTACGCGAACAAGGGCGACCTGCTGGTCTATGGCGATGACGACCACGTTGTCATTGCCGACGGGCATGGCGGGTGCTTCGGCAACAGCTCGAGCCGCCTTCAGGCGATGCACTATTCCAATGCGGCGTATGCGTGGGGGAATGGCGAGCTGCCATCGAAAGTGGTACGGATGTCGTGAAAGCAGGGATTCCAGAAAGGGCGGCTCATTAGTTCCGGTAATCGACAAGGACGGTATCAATGCCAATAGCCATGTTGTCCGCAATGTGGCCGATGGCGAAGTTTCCGCGACGAGCAAGGATGCGGTGAATGGGAGCCAGCTCTACCACAGCGTGCAGGCCCTCAAGCATAACATCAACCAGACTGCCGCAGGCGCCGCTGCCATGGCGAACCTGCATCCGCTCGAGTACGACCCCGACGACAAGGTGAGCATCGCGGCGTCGGTCGGTTCCTACAAAGACCAGCAGGCGCTCGCCCTCGGCGCATTCTACCGTCCGGATGCGAAGACGATGATTTCTGTCTCCGGCTCGCTCGGCAACAATGACAACATGCTCGGCATTGGCGTCAGCAAGAAGATTGGAAACAGCACAAAGCCGGTCTCGACGAACAAGCAACTTCAGAAGGAAGTCACGGCGCTTTCGTCGAAGAATACGGAACTTGAGAACAAACTGAGCGCTATGTCGACGGCCTATCAGGCATTGCTCGAGAAGGTCGACGCACTTGCGCAGAAGATAACGAAATGAGGAAGAACCATGCGTTTCACCCCCGATGAGAAATTCTTGGAGTTTCCGTGCTCCTATGTGGGTACAGGCTGTGCGTATGAGGACATCTATCAGATGCCATTCGCGCCGGATTTGCCGGAAGGGCTCCGTGAGGACGGGTATCTGTCGCTTGACGGTGAGGACAAGTTCCTGCGGAAGTTCCTGCCGGTACGGAAGAAGCAATATTTCCGCCGGAATGAGCGGATACCGCTCCGCGAATTCCTTGCGACGAACACGGAGAAATGTGCCGTGTGCGTATACGGGCACTTTATCTACGTCAGCGGTCATGACTACTGGTCGTATTTCGACAATGAGGACGACATGGTGGTCTGCGTGTGGTACCTGAAAGAAATTTGAACTAAAATGTATGAGAGTCGCGCTTGCGACTCTCTTTTTAAAGAAATTATCGGAGAGCGGCGTAAAACCCCCGCCTTTAGGCGTGGGGATATAAGCCGCGCCCGCCGACTTTGCGCAAGCAATGGAGGCGGGCTATTCTCCGATTTGCACATTCTCTCGAAATCTCTGCTATAATTCTTTTAGACCAATAAGAAAGGAGGTGTGCATGCATGGATACTCCAGAAGAAAACGGCAAGAAAAAGAAACGGAAACCTTGGAAACAGGCTCCCGATAAGACCAGCACGGCCTACAAATTCCGCATCTATCCGACAGAGGCGCAGAAGCATCAGATGGCCCGCACTTTCGGGTGCAAGCGGTACGTCTATAATCATCTGCTCGATATCCGTCAGAACGAATGGAAAGCGAACCATCACGGCATCACCTACAAGGAGAGCAGCCGCATCCTCACGGATATGAAGCACCGCAAGGAGACGGACTGGCTCAACAGGGTGGACAGCATGGCCCTGCAGGAATCCCTGAGAGACTTAGACCGTGCGTTCAAGAATTTCTTCAAGAAATTGGCGAAATACCCGCGCAAGAAATCGAAGAAATCGTTCGCCCAGTCTTACCGAACGAGGAACCAGACGGGGAATATCCGCATCGTCGGCAAGGAAATCTGGCTGCCGAAGCTCGGTGCTGTGAAAACCAAGCAGCATCGGACGTTCAGCGGCAGGATTCTCCACGCTACGGTGGTTCGGACAGCCGATGACAAGTATTTCGTTTCTCTCTGCGTCGAAGTGGACAAGTCTGCCTACTTTCAAGACATGAAGAATACCAAGAAAATCGGTATCGATGTCGGACTGAAATCTTTCTATGCAGACAGCGAGGGCAATGTCATTGAGAATCCGAAGATTTTCGATAAGCTGCACAAACGCCTGAAGAAGGAACAGCAGAAATTAGCGCGGACGAACAAGAAATCCGCCAACCATAGGAAGCAGCGCGTCAAGGTGGCTCGTGCCTATGCGAAAATCAGCAACAAGCGGAGCGATTTCCTGCACAAGAAGACCCATTTCCTTGCGACGCACTACGGCATTGTCGCCGTGGAGCATTTGCGCATCAAAGGGATGCTGAAGAACAGCAAGCTCTCGAAGGCTATCTCAACGGTGGCTTGGGGAGAGTTCTTCCGCCAGCTTGAATACAAGATGCCGAAATACGGTGGCAGGCTACTTAGGGTAGAAACGACCTATCCATCAAGCCAGACCTGCCACGTATGCGGATACAAGAACCCGCTCGTCAAGAATCTGGATGTCCGTGAATGGGATTGTCCGAAATGCCATGCACACCATGACAGGGATTTCAACGCGGCAAAGAATATCCTTTCGCACGCGCTGGATATAGATGCTCGGGCCTCCTCGTGAGGTCTGGGCCAGTACCTCGGGACACCGTGGGGAATTTACGCCTGATGGAATTCCGACCTCTAGCTTAGTGCCTAGCGTATCTAAGTCAAGCCGGGACGATGAAGCAGGAAGCTCTCCGCTGGGGGTAAGAAGCCCCCGGCTTTAGCCGTGGGGAGTATGTCACTCTCTGTTTATTACTCCTACTACATGGACGATAATGTCTTTGGGAAAGACTCTTTCGTCGTAGAAGGGACGGAAGAAGAAGTCTCTGCGTACTGCGACAAGAAGAATCTTGCCGCCAAGTATTTAACGGGGCAGGATGCTCCGTTTGACTACAACTATGTAGAGATTTCGCCTTCGACGTTAGACGAAGGCGAAGAACCAGCCCTTGTAGCATACGTCTATGAGGGACGGAATTATCCGTCCATCCGAATCTCGTCGGAACGGCTCGAGGCTGGTGCTCCGGCATCAGTCTCGAATCAGGAGCCATTCTATCTTGATGACAGAGAACCACGTCTTCAGGCGCGGTTTGTCATTGTTCCGGAGAAGGACGAGCCGAAGAAAGACCTGCTCAAGCGTGCGCAGGCCATCGGCGAGAAGATGATTGCGGAATACAAGGAGGCACACAAAGGAGAATAACAAAAAAGGGGAGCTTTGGCTCTCTTTTTTTTCTTTTCCCTGTGTTCTTCCCCGATTTGCCCGCGGCAGAAACAAAACCTCTACAATGGAAGGAGAGAAAGAAGAAAGGTGGTGGTTTATGTTGAAATGGGTCAGTCATCAGGTCGTGACGACGACAGCAATGCTTGCGCTTACTGGCAACCCGTTCTTTGCGGTATTGACTGGCGGGCTTTCGCCTCTGCCGGACAAGATTGATTTCCTGTGCGGCGGGCTGGGACGGATGCCGTTTCATCTGTTTCACCACCGCCAGCACTCGCATTATTGGCTCTACTGGTTCCTGCTGGCGATGTTCTCGTACTCTTATATGGTGCAACGGGGCCTCCTGCTCGGCAGATTCTCGGCCTACGGCGGCGTCACGCTTTTCTTCCTGCAGGGGAATGCAGAGAATGCCCTAGAGTTCCTACTTCCGAATCTCCTGTTCTGGGCGTCCATCGCCAGCCTGTTCCACATCGCGGAGGACTTCTTCAGCGGGATGGGCGTGCCGCTGATATTCCCGACGAAGATTTCGCCGCACATCCAGCTCTATAAGGGCGGCGGCCCTTCAGAATGCCTTGTCGCCGCCCTTGCGGCCATCGCGTTCCTGTCGCTGTATGTGAACCCGACACCGTTTCAGGAAACGATGTGGAAGATATTTTTCGTGCATTTCCACTGAGATTTCGCAGGGAGCCGCGCTTTCCTGCTATGTTTGGGTTAGATAATTGTTTTTGAAGGGGTGACATTTATGGCGGATACCATCGCCGCAGAAAACCAGATACAGTTCGAAGGCCTGATTGATTCCATCCGGTATGCGGGCGATGGCGGCTTTGCCGTCCTGTCCGTGCGCCCGCTGGAAGACAGCCTCGGGATGCGGTACGTCACCGTAACGGGGACGATGTTCGAGCCGCACAAGAAAGACAAGATTGACGTTGAGGGCGCGTGGTTCACGCACCCGCGTTTTGGTCTGCAAGTGAAGGCATCCCGCATCCAGCTCGTCCTGCCGGATACCGATGAGGGCGTCTACGCGCTCCTGAAGTCGAAGAAATTCCTGCCGGGCATCGGGCCGAAGACGGCGCGCCTCCTTACCGACAAATATGGGACAAGGATTTTCGATGTCCTTGAGCAGAATCCGGACGAGCTCCTGTCGGTGAAAGGGATTTCGAAGAAGAAGCTCAAGAAGATTCTCGATTCCTATGCAGAGAAACGGGAAATGAAGCAGATTCTCCAGTTCTGTGCTGTGAACGGCATCCCGCAGAGCGAAGGGAAGAAGATTTATGAAGTCTACGGCGGGTCAGCCGTGACGATTCTTTCCCGCAATCCGTATATGCTCACGGAGCCCAACAAAGGCGTGCATGGCATCGGGTTCAAGAAAGCAGACGCGATTGCGATGAAGCAGGGCATCCCGAAGGATGACAAGGAACGCATCCGCCACGGCATCCTCTATGAGGTCAACGAGCTCACGGCGAAGAAAGGGAGCACGGCAGTCTCGAAAATGTCGCTGATTGATGGCGCGGCAGAGATGATGGAAGTCTCGCCGGAAGATGTCGGGAAATGGCTCGGACCGATGCTCCAGGACGGCAAGCGGCTCATCCTCGACACGATTGGCGGCAAAGAATTCGTCTGGGATGTCTACGTCTACAACATGGAGCAGTACATCGCGCAGCGCATCTGCTGCCTGCGCGACACCATTGGGAGTGCACGCATACCGCGCGACCTCGCGCATGCTCTGGACGTGGCCGAAACACGGGACGGCATCAAGCTCGCCGATTCCCAGCGCAAGGCGCTCGAGACGACCATCCGCAACAAATTCAGCATCATCACGGGCGGTCCGGGCGTCGGCAAGACGACGATTACCCGCTGCCTGATTTCTATCCTCGAGCGCGAAGGGAACCGCGTCCTGTGTGCCGCCCCGACCGGACGGGCGGCGAAGCGCATGGCCGAGGCGACGGGGCACGAGGCGAGCACTATCCACCGCCTGCTGGAAGTCGACCCGAACACCGGCGGTTTCAAGCACAACCGCGAGCATCCGCTCAAGGGCGATGTGTTCATCTTCGATGAGTCCTCGATGATTGACAACTACATCATGGGCTGCCTACTTGACGCCATCCCAGACCGTGCAATGGTCGTGTTCATCGGCGACGTAGACCAGCTCCCGTCAGTCGGTGCAGGCAAGGTGCTCGAGGACATGATTCGCTCGAGAGCTGTCGCCGTGAGCCGCCTGAAGACGATTTTCCGGCAGGCCGCGACCAGCAAGATTATCACCGCCGCCCATGCCGTCAATGCGGGGAAGATGCCGGACATTCCGAACAATCCGGATGATGATTTCTTCTTCCTCGAGACCGATAACTACATCCGATGCGCGAGCATGGTGCTGAAGCTCGCGGAGTATATCCCTGAGAAGTTCCATTGCGACCCGTTGATGGACGTGCAGGTACTCTCTCCAAAGAAGGCATCCGAGGTCGGCACGGAACGGCTCAACATGCTCCTTCAGGAGCAGTATAACCCAGAGGTCAAGCTGTTCCGCGCGCAGCAGATGGCCCGTAACAAGCAGAAGAAGCACATCGACCTGACCGCCGAGGACCGGAAGGCGCTGGGGACGGTCGTCCGAAGCCCGATGATTATGAGCCGCGACTACATCTTCACGGTCGGCGACAAGGTGATGCACGTCGTCAACGACCGCCAGAAGGAGATTTATAACGGCGAGGTCGGCATCGTGCAGGATGTCTTCCCGGACGCGAAAGCCGAGGATATCTGCATCACGGTCGAATATCCGGATGACCGAGGGTTCAAGAGGGAAGTCGGCTACACGAAGGACGAGCTTGCCCGCGAGGTGACGCTCGCGTATGCCTGCACCATCCATAAATCCCAAGGCTCCGAGTATAAGTACGTCATCATCCCCGTCATGCCGACGTTCTCGATTATGCTCCAGCGGAAGCTCATCTACACCGGCATCACGCGCGGCAAGAAGATGGTCATCCTTGTCGGGAGCAAGGAATCGTTCGGGTTCGCTATTACGAACCACTTCCGCGCCGCCGTCGGCACGCGGCACACGAAGCTCCAGTATTGGCTTGAGCACCCGCTCGAGATAACGCTCTGAACTTATGAGCCCTCCGGATGAGGGCTCTTTTTGTATGCGTCCCCGATTCGCCCGCGGACCGGTTTTTCTCGCTATACTTAAACTAGCAGAAGGAAAAACGAGCGAAAGGAAGGACGATGCGTCATGTATGAAAGAAGAGAGAATCCCGATTTCTCGTGGAGCAATTCGCGGAAAGAGATGTTCGATGACTGCAAGCGGGCGTACTACTATCACTACTACGGCTCGCATAACGGATGGGAGAGCGGCGCGGACTATGCCGCATATCAGGCATACCACTTGAAGAACACGCTCTCCATGCCGCTTGCGTTCGCGAAAGGCGTGCAGCATGCGGTCGGCCGCTTTGTCGGCGTCTATCAGCGCCGCGCAGCAGGCGACAGCGCAGAAGAGATGAAGGCTGGGGATTTCACGAGAATCGTCAAGGAAAGCCTCCATGCCGCCTGCATGAAGGCCGCAGACAAAGCCGGATGGCAGGCCCGCCCGCGCCAGAACCCGATGTTTCTCGAGAAACTGAACTACCATGCTGGGCTCAAAGCTCCGGCGGTGCAGGCGGTCATCAAGAAAATCAAGGGCCAGTTCGATGATATTGCGAAGAACTTTTTTGCGTCTCCGACGGTGAAGGAGATTCAGGGCGGGGCAGAAGTCGTCGAGAACTACGAGGATTTCGGGTCTGGCTCATTCCTGATGGGTTCGCAGAAGAACAGCAAGGTCATCTTGAAGGTATGGGGGAAGGCTGATACCGTCCACAAGAAAGACGGGAAATATATCGCGACGCTGTGGCGCACAGGGACGCAGCCGAAGGATGAAGCCGCAGAGCGGTTCCATGCCGAGGTCATCATCATCTATCTGTGCATGAAATATCACCTGAAAGGGACGGATGGCCTCGTACGCGTGTGCGACCTGAATACCGGCAAGACGAAGACCTATGCGTTCAAGGACAAGGCGGAATACGAGAAGGCGCTGGAGGGAATCCGTGACAGTGCCGGAATGATGGCCGGATATCTGGAGAACAAGGATATTACGGTGAACAAGGCATTGCCGATGAACAAGTTCCCGCAGAAGAAGAATCACGAGGACTGCCGCTCGTGCCCGTTCTTCCTGCTGTGCGTGCAAGAAGCGCAGAATAAGAAGAAGCCAGAACCAGGAAAGAAACCGGAGCCGAAGAAAGCGGCGTGAGGTGGAAAGCCTGTACAGAAGAGGAGAGCAAATCGCTCTCCTCTTTTTGGTATCTTTTGCAGAAAGGAGGTTATACCGTGAATTATTTTCTGTGGGCGAGAATCATCTACGCCCTCCCGTTCCTGATTTTCCTCTTCACGAAAGGGAAATCTTTTCTGAGCCCGGAATCCGATGCGTTCCTTTATGCAGGCGTCTGGCTTAGTATGTTCGTATTCAGCCTGATTTTCTTCCAGCTTGCGAAGAAGGAGATGCCGCGCCTTCTCGTGCATTTCATCTTCATCGTCGAATGCTTCCTCTATTACCGCATGGCCGCCACAAGCGGGGAGACCGCGCTGCTCTTGATGGCCGTCGTCGTTTCCGCGTTCTATGCGATTGACTGCCTGCGGAACAGCCTCTTCTCCATCGGCCTGCTCCTGCTTGAGGCGTACCTCGCCCTGTATCTGATGCAGCCGGTGTTCGGGAACGTGTCGGATTACGGATGGTTCGTCGTCATTGCGGCGCCGTTCTTCTGCCGTGCGATTCTCTGCATCATCGACGAGAAGAACGTCGATGTGCGCACCGAATTCGTCGAGACGACCGTATGCGATGCGACCGTCGAAGACACGGGCCTGATTGACAAGCTCCGCCGCCGCGCGAATCTTTTCTCCCTGAAGAATCGGAAGCTCCATGCGGATGTCGAGCGGGCGAAGAAAGAAGCCGAGAAGCAGAAGCAGAAAGCAGAAACCCTGAAGAATTTCGACTGGACGAAGCAGGAAATCAACAAAGACATCGCGGGCAAATACTTTGCGCTCATCGGCGGCATCCGCACAGACCTGTCAGCTCCGCTGAGCACGAACATCGACCGCATCCTGCGCGTCTATGCGTCTTTGACGGACGCTTCTTACTCTGCGGTGGTTGTGAAGGAGCCGCCAGCCGAAAAGGGCACGGCATATTCGCTTTCGCTCATCAATTCGTACCAAGCCGACCTGCAGATGGAAGTCAGCGACGAATCGGTCATCGAGAATGAAGAAGTCTGGAATGCGATTCTTTCTGTCATCAAGACGCCGCAGATGAAATACTTGAAGCCGACCGGCATCTCTCACATCTCGAACATCGTCTTGACGCCGATTACACGCGGGAACGATGTGCGCGGC
>Ga0310695_10008973_pt1 | contig 15244 bp, 16 predicted proteins | sample RumenRJG_04DNA_FD_203882 | JGI IMG/M metagenome (GOLD analysis project Ga0310695, IMG submission 203882) | Bovine rumen microbial communities from Lethbridge, Alberta, Canada - RJG_04 (v2) (version 2) | ecosystem: Host-associated > Mammals > Digestive system > Stomach > Rumen | place: Canada...
CGCCCTGCTTTCTTCGACGCTTTCCTGCTGAAGGCGCCGTTCATCAAGGCGGTCATGCTCCCGCTTTACGGGTTCCTGTTTTTCTGGGCCAAACTGTTCACGAAAGACGATGCGCTCGCATGGAAAGCCGCAGATAACCCGAAATTCGCGCCGGATGATGAAGCCGTGATGAGCACCATGAAAGAAGATTACCCGCTCCTCTATGCCGCCATCGAAAAGCGCGGCGAGGCAGCAGATGATGATTATGCAGAAGCGGCTGAGTACGCGAAGAAAGTGTTCACCGATGCCTGCTTCGACTTCCGCGAGCTGGTCGCCTATGCGTGCATCGCCATGCTCATGGTGACTACGCTCCTCATGGCGGCGGTATACCTGAACTAGACCTCCCCGATTCCTTCCTGCCTACCGCAGATATGGTATATTTCGTGTATGAATCATGAAAGGACTGAGCCATCATGTTGGACGAAGACATTTCCGCATTCTTCGAAGGCGAAGAGAAACCAGTACGCAAAGTGAGCCGCCGCGCAAAGACGCGCGCCTACAAGCTGAAGCAGCGCTACCGCTCCGCTGAAGAGCTTTTCCGGACGAAGCACGATGGGCGTTTCGATGAAAGCACAAACACTGTCGTTCCTGTTCCGTATCGCCACTATTACGAGAATGTGGCGTATTTCAAGCGGAAGGCCCACAAGACGGTGCGCCGGTTCCATGGACGCGATGAGGACGGGTTCGAGATGCCGATTCCGGAAGGCGCGGCATACCGCAAGCTCTACGATTACTGGTGGAACATTACCTGATTCTGCTCGAAAGGAAGGCGGTGCCGAAATGAGCCTGTACTCTGAGAATATCGGGCTTGCCCGTCAGGTCGGATTCGGCCGCGCTTATGCGTGGTCGGACTGCGGCTCGTATGATGACTACGGCTATATCCCGAGAAACCGCACGAACTACAGCCGCATCTACAAAATCAAGCACCGCGACAAGAAGAACACACGGAGGAAGCAGCTCGAAGCCGCGTTCCAGAAGAAGGAAGCGCAGAACGATTCTCTCTGTTCCTTCCGGCCCGCCTGATGGGCGGGCTTTTCCTTTCGATTCCGAAGAAAGAAGGCATTACCATGCAGAAACGATGCATCATCGGCGTCCTGCTCGCGTGCGCCATGCTCTTAGGCTCTCCGACCAGCATGGCCGCGACGAAAGATGCCGACATCTTAGGCGTCCCGCAGGCGCAGTGGCAGGCCGATTTGAAGGTGGTCGGCGGCGACTACACATTCTCCAATACTTTCCTTGATGAGGTCGCCGCTTCCCAGAGCAAACTGGAGAAGCAGTACGGCGCGGAGCATTTCGAGAAGCTGAACAGCCGTCAGGAGAGCTTCCGGATGCAGCGCCGCAACAACCCTCTCCTTCACCGGCACACGCCGCGCGCCCGCTCGAGCTTCATTCTTGACCTGAAGCTCGACAAGCAGGACTACAATCGGCTCATGAAATACATCCCCCTGCTCGGCACGTACTACGGCGAGCACCATATCGCGCAGATGCTCCCCTACATCGCATACTGCCTGAACTACGACGTGAAAACCAGCGAGCTCGAGTTCTACCTGAAAGAGTTCATCCGTCGGCAGACCCCGCCGGATATCGCGTGCAGCCGCCTCTATTCGCTTGCCGAAGATGGGACACTCTGAGATTCCATTGCAGGAAGAAGCACTTTTTGTCTATGTTTCAGGATAGAAGTGTTTCTTTTTGTTTGGAAAGGAGAATTTCTATGTCTTTTGATTTCGCGGCATTTGATGCCGCAGTCAACGCCCACTACGGGTTCATCAGCGGACTCCTTGAGAAGGAGTGCGGCTGCCGTATCGTCCATGGCTCGCCCGGCGATGCTTGCATTTCCTTGATGTGTGCCAATCATGGCAACACACAGAAGAACGCGAGCGGGCACTACCTGCACTGCAACGACCAGAAAGGGGCGTGGAAGTGTTTTAAGTGTGAGAACGAGGGAAACCATATTGCTTCCGCTGGCTATGCCGTGGAAGCAATCATGGAGTATAAGCACATGGACAGGAAGGAGGCGTTCCGGTATCTTGCGGAACAGGTCAAGTTCCAGTCCAAGACGGACTACGAGTATCGGGACACCGATATCAGGAGCATGTACGTCAATGCTTGTCATGACCTTCTTGTGGCGCACAAGAACGAATCGCCCTATGCCAACGCGTATCAATACCTTGTCGGTCGCGGCTTCACCGAAGCGACCATCAAGAAACATCGCATCGGCTACGTCAACGGGTTTGCCGCCGTCAACGCCCTCCGAAAGAAGGGCATCAACGACACGCAGCTTGAGCGTGCCGGAGTGCTGAACCGCTCGAAGAAGAGCGGCAAGCTGTACCCGTTCTTCACGCATCGCGTCGTGATGATGACGGGCTACAACATCTACGGGCGAGCAATCGACCCGCAGAACACGCTTCGTCACCTCTACACCCGCGACCACAATTCCATCTTCAACGAGATGGTGCTTGGCCGCGAGTGGGACGCTGTGTTCGTTGTCGAAGCCGCATTCGACGCCATGACTATCGAGCAGTACATCCACGAGCTCGGTGCGAATTGGTGCGTCATCGCGACCTGCGGCACGAAAGGCATCAAGATGAACGACCTCATCGAGACGCTGAAAGGCGTCGTCCCTGCGGAAGTGATTTTGGTGCCAGACGCAGACCCTTGGTACGAGAATGGACACCGCCACGCTGCGGGCCAGCGTGCTGGCCTTGCGAAGGCCCGTGCGCTCGAGGCAGTCGGGTTCCGCACCCGCATCGTCGTCCTTCCGGATGATTCCGACCCGAACGACCTTTCAAAGAAAGGCGTTCCGGCGGCGCAGTTCGAGACGATGGTGAAGCGTGCTTTGACGCCTGCCAAATTCTCTATCTACTGCGAGGCACACTACCACGTGCTTCGCGAGCATAGCGGGAATGTGGGATTCTTGAATGCAGTCCGCAAGGAACTCATCAAGTACAAAATCCACCTTACTGCTGAGATTGTCGATTACCTTGCCCTCCTCACCGGAGAGACGAGCTACGACATCCAGCGGTACATGTTCCCGTCGCTCAAGGAATCGGATGCTTTGGATTATGTCCGTGGTGAGGTTATGCGCGGGAAATCCTTGAATCAGGTATTCGAGGAGATGAAGCGCAAGCTGATTGTGCAGATGCCGTCCTAACGAAAAAGTCTTCCTGTTTCGGGAAGGCTTTTTGTTTTTTCTCCAGAACCAGTCCGGATTCTTGCTACCTTTTGGACAGATTTTTGAAAGGAGTGTCGGATTTGGAATTCGGACAAATACTTTTTTTCTTCGCCTTCGCGGTCGCCTTGGCCGCACTCAGCATCATCACGACGCAGGCGATGAATTTTCTCGCGCTGGCATGGCATGAGGATGGCCCTGTCTTCCGTAATGGGAAGTTCACCGCGTTCTGGGAGCGCGTGACGACAGAGAAGCCCCCCTATTGGGTCGCCTTCGGCATCGCCGACAGCAGCTTCGCCGTCCTCATCCTCGAATGTTTGGCCTGCCAGATTCTGTTCCTTGCGTTCCTGTTCGTCTACGGGATTTCGCCGGAATGCGTCTTCTTCCTGCTTCTCACTTTCTTCTTCGGCGTGGCTCTGGTCTCTGACCTCGCTTGGCGTGAAATCCCTCATGAAGGGAACCACATCATTGCCATCTTGGCTATCGTGAACGTCCTCTTCTTCGGGAACCCGCTCGGGAACCTTCTGCTCGGCCTTGTGCCAGCCGCGGCGGTCCTCCTGGTTGCAGCAATCCTCTACAAGATTTTCCCTGAGAGAGGCTTCGGCGTCGGCGGCGGAGATATCCGCTTCATCGCATCGACAGGCATGCTGATGGGTTTCCCGTTCACCGCCATCCTCCTTACGTTCGGCAGCTTCGGCACTATCCTCGTCTACTTCGTGAAGTACCTGCATGACCGCAGGAAAGGCGTCACGACGTACGTCCCGATGATGGTCGGCTTCACTATCGCCTACCTTGTCATGCTCGGCACGCACTACCTGATTCCAGTTTCTATGGATATGATTCCGATGCTCAGCCTGCTCACCAGCATCGGCGTGCACTGAGAGAAAAATGGAGAATTTCTGAAAAAGGCCTTGCATGGGCCTTTTTTGTCTGGTATACTTGAACTACACCATCGGTAAACCTGCACATCAGCCCGTACGGGTTTCGCAATTCCGTTCCCCTTTCTTTCTGAAGCAGATTTTCTATTTTTAGCCTGAAAGTTTGTCTTCTTGCAAGAAAGGTGGTTAATTATGTTATGCCAAAAGTTGTAACAGACAAAGAGTATTTCCGCTATATGGAAGCGGATATATTCCAGAATCCGGAATCATCTTGGCTCGAAGTATTTTGCCAGAGGGCCATGATGATTCGCGGCTACTCCGTCCGGAACGTAGCCCGCATTCTCGCGCAGTTCCCGCAGGCAACGTATGTTGCCGGGCGGCAGCAGTATGAGGAATCGGGAATCTACGTACTGAATGGTGCGACCGCCATCCGCATCTATGCTCCTCTTGCCAAAGGAGAGCAGAAGACGCGGACGTATTCAGCGGTTGATGTCTACGACATCAGCCAAACCTCTGCTCGGCATCGCAGGACGCCGCGGCAGCCATCGCCCGCAGAGCACTTGAAGAAGGTGTGCCTGCTCGCGAAAGCCGCAGGGCTTTCCGTCGTCAGCGCCGATTTGGTGTCCGGCGCATGGAAGGTGTTGGAGGGGAATGTCCTCTACATCAAGGACGGCATCCCCACGCAGATTGCAGCGCAGCTCGTCGCGCAGGAGCTTCTTCGACTTGCCATCGAGCAGGAGCATCCTGAGCTTGCATGGCTTGCGACCCAAATATCGGTCGTTGCGAGCTACGCGCTCGAAGCCTCCTACGGGTACGAGGTCCCGCCGCTTGCGCACACGTATAAGATGACGTTGTGCACGAACGGCCGACTTTTGACCTATGTAGACATCGCCGTCCGCACGGCGAAGCGCATGGCCCGCCAGTTAAAGAAAATGTAATCCATTGCATCTTTCTGAAGCCCCGCAGAGAGCGGCGCGAGCCGATTTCGTGAGAAAATTGGACAACCGTCCTTTTTTCTTTGTCGTTTTTTCAACGATTTTAACTTTTAATATTAATCGTTATTTTTTACTATTAGAGAATCGCGAAGGTCAGAAATTGATGCAACCCCCTTGCGCATGTTCTGCAACTCTGTTACGATAGGATTAACAAAGGGGGCGAAAGCCCTATACCAGCTCTCGCGCAGGAAGAGAGGCCTCTCCCTCTGAAAGGCCCCCCCTTGCCGCAGTTCATTTTTTTTCACGGAAGGAGCGTTGTCATTGTTAAAGAAGCAAGGCGACAGCCAGACTAACCACGGAACGGATATCTTCGACCTCGATGACGACGAATGTTTCGATTCATTCGCCCGACCGGATTTTCTGAAGCAGGCAAACCAAGCCAAAGCACAGAAAACCGAAGCCAACCCTCTGCCGAAGCATGAGGTGCTGGAAGCGCCATCGAAACCGAGCCACATCAAGCCCTTCGACATCCACCATCCTTACAGTGCATCCGACTTGCAGTTTCTGTGGATGACGGAGGACAAGAAAGACCATCAGGATACGGAAACCGACAAGAATCCGGAATCTTCGGGATGCCCTTCGGGAGAAGTCCTTCTTCAGCGGGCACTGAACGTCAAGACCCTCACGAAGGAAGAGGAGGACGACCTCATCTACAAGGCGAAGTTCTCGGAAGACCCTTTGGAGCGGGCGGTAGCCCGCGATGAGCTCCTGACGCGCAACCTCCGCCTCTGCCTCCGCATCAGCAAGCAGTACGCGCGCATCTCGAACTACAAGCCAATCGAGCTCATCAACTGGGCCTGCCTCGGCATGGCGCACGCGCTTGACAAGTTCGAGTTCAAGAAAGGTGCACGGTTCAGCACGTACGCGAGCTTCTGGATTAAGCAGGACATCTCGCGCGGCATCGCGAATTCCAAGCGTTCCATCCGCGTCCCGTATAATATCATAACCGAGCAGAACCAGCTCAAGAAGTTCTGCCGCGAGTTTTCCATCAAGACTGGCGTAGAGCCAGAAGATGAGGACATCTTAGACTACTTCGGTTGGAATGCAGACAAGCTCGAGTACATCCGCAAGGGCATGGTTCCTATTTCTTCCGTAAACCTTCCGGCGACCGACGGCGATGAGACGATTCAGGATTTGATTGAGGATGAAGGTACGAGCGTCGAGGATGAGGCTTGCTCCAATATCAAGCGCGAAGTCATCCTCCGCATCATCGACGATACGCTCGATGCGCGCGCGAAGGATGTGCTCCTGAACCTGTACGACTTCAACGAGGGCCGCTCGCTCAACCGCGACCAGCTTGCCGAGAAGTATCACGTGACGCGCGAGCGCATCTTGCAGATTCGCGACGAGAGCATCTCGAAGCTCCGCCATCCGGCGAAGAGCAGCAAGCTCCGCGGCTTCCTCCATTAATACATCCAATCTAGTAATTATACGAAAAAGGGATGCCGGTTCCGGCGTCCTTTTTTCGTGCGCGAATTCTCCCCTTCCCTCATCGATTCCTCCTGATTTTCTGCGGCTTTATGCTATCTTTTGCTCATGAATCAGAAGGAGGTTAATTTATGCGACGAAACTATTTCCGTGCCATCATGCTGCTCATTGCATCCGTCGGCGTGCTGGCTATCCTGTTCGCGTCGGAGCTCTGGGTGAAGTCGAACATCTATCATCCGGACGCGGCGACGACCATCGTCAACGACACGACGCACAAGCATACGCAGGCATACCTTATCGGCAAGATGCAGGTCTATATCGACAAGACGTACCGGATGGACATGCCGATGTGGACGCTGTTCGTCAATGGCGAAGGGATGGCGAACCGCCCGCAGAGCTTCAAGGCCATCGAGCCGGGCGATGCTTCCCTTTCGCTCAACAAGGATGATTCTGACATCAACGAGAATCCGTTCGTTGTCCGCCTGAAAGTCAAGAACCTGTCCTACTCGCCGGTCGACCTGAATGCGCAGAACTTCAAGATTCGCACAATGAGCGGTGAAGTCATTGCTCCGAACAAGGCATGGCAGAACAAGCTCGCTCAGGCAGGCTTCTATGCAGGCGCTGGCGACAAGACGCAGCTCGGCCCGAATGAGGAACGTATCCTGTGGCTCGTCTATGGTACGAAAACGGCTTACGTTGAGCCGGGTACGGTGCAGCAGGAATATATGCGCATCAACTACGATTCCGATGTAGACTGGCTCGCGACGAAAGTCGAATTCCCGTTCAACTACACGGATGACACGATTATCGGCAACTATGCGTCCGAATACCAGTACCGCTACAACATCGGCTTCGCTCTTGCGCTCGTCTGGATTGCTCTCTGCGGCACGTTCTACTACCGCAAATCGAAGAATATGCCGGACGGCTACGAAGAGGACGATTACGAGGAATGACAAAAAAGCCCCACCCCGCATGGGATGGAGCTTTTTTGTATATAGTATCAGGGGCAATGCCCCTGTTTTTTTTGAACAAAAATGACGGATTTAAAATCACCGGGCTCGTCACACCGTACCTACTCAGCAACAGCCGAAGCTATAATCTGCAAATGCCTCCGGCCGCATTCCGGCTGGATAGACAAGCTCCAGCGACTTACGCATTCAATCCCTCCCGATAGCGTTTCTTGAACTGCATCAAGTTCATGATTTCTGCCTGGTCGATAGCGGATAGTTCCGAGAAGGTTCGGGCAAACATCGCAGTTTTCTCATCGGCGGGTGTCTTCCCATGTATCAGGTCATCCATAGAGACACCATACAGATGGGCAAAGCCTGCTAACTCTTTGGCAGACACCTCGCGCTTTCCTGACTCGATGGCCACAACCGTTGTACGCGACATTCCCATTTGCTTGGCCACAAACTCCTGCGTCAGGTGCAGTGCCTTGCGTGCCTCTTTTAACCTTTCATACATTTTCATACACCTCCTTCTATTACCATAGTAACATCTTTATCAACAATGTCAATTTGACATACTCCCCACGGCTAAAGCCGGGGGCTTCTTACCCCCAGCGGAGAGCTTCCTGCTTCATCGTCCCGGCTTGACTTAGATATGCTAGGCACTAAGCTAGAGGTCGGAATTCCATCAGGCGTAAATTCCCCACGGTGTCCCGAGGTACAGGCAAGCGCCTTTCGGCACTTGCTGATATAGATGCATGTGGTTTTTATGCATCTATATTAAGTTTAGTAAATTATGCGAGAGAATGTGCAAATCGGAGAATAGCCCGCCTCCATTGCTTGCGCGAAGTCGGCGGGCGCGGCTTATATCCCCACATCTAAAGGCGGGGGTTTTACGCCGCTCTCCGATGAAAAATTTTTCGGTCAAAAAAGAGCAGCATTTTCGCTGCCCTTCCCGTCAGAATTTCTGATAGCGCAGGTTCTTGATGCGCTGCACGCGGTCGAAATCGGAGTCCTCTTTCGGGAATGTCCGTTCGAGCGCCTTCTGGAAATCGTCCTTGCTGATGTTCTCTTCTTCGAGAATCGAGTCAACATCCTTATGCGCTTTCACGTACCGGCTCTGGAGCTTCGTGTAGTCATCTTTGGGCAGGAAACTGTGCAGGATATACAGGTTCTCGATATCCTCTTTCGTATTCCCCTTCACCATCATGTCCACGATTTCGTCCTGAGAGAGCGTGCAATGCCGCTTGAGGTACGAGATATCGCGTTTTTCCTGCTCACTGGTTGTGAACGTCTTGTGCTTGATGACGCTGGCCTCTGCCGTCTGGACTGGCTGACAGATTGTCCCGCAGAAGCCGAGCGTGAAAGCGGCGAGGACGCCCGCCGCAAGAATCTTGTGTCTCATCTAAAATCGCCTCCTGTCCCAAAAAATAGCAAGCCCGCCAAATTGCTATATTTTGGGCGATTTATGGAAGAAAGCGAGGAATTTTTCTATATGAGACTATCCAAGAAGGAAACAACGGCGCTCGGCCTTGCTCTCGTGCTATCCTCCGCTTCGGCAGTCTATGCGAGCCCGTTCTCAGATTCCATCGGCGGCTTAGCCATCAAAGACCTGTCATCCGCCGAACAGGAAACCCCGCAGGACGGCTTCGGCTCATTCCAGATGCCGAAGAACGATATCGGCAAGCTGAACGTGTCGGAAGATGTCATCGACGATTACACGCGGTCGAAGAACAAGCCGGATTCGCAAGAAGTGGCGCGGCTCAAGAAGCAGCTCACGGAAGTCGTGCATGCGGCGAATGAGATGGACTACGAGAAGGTCCTGCTCATCATGGAGCATCTGCGTGCAGAGCATCCAGAGAGCCGCGTCGTGCTCAAATGGCTTGCCATCTATCAGAACTGGTCGGGAAGATATGAGGAAAGCCTGCGGAACTTCGATGCGCTCCGCAACAGCGACCCGCTGAATGACCGGCTCACCGACTTCATGGCGCAGTATTACATGACGGATGACCGCCGGAATCTCGGCCTCGATGCGGCAAAAAGCCTTGAAACGCTGAAGGCATTGGCCGAAAAGGAAGACGCCAACCGTTTCGTCGGCGATATCGACAGCAAGACGCTCGCGAAAGCCCTCGTGTCGTATCAGGAATTCATGCTTACGACGAAGGACGGGACGCAAGGCATCACGCCGACAGGCAGCAAGGCGCTGGATACCCTCTGGAAGCAGATTCCGAAAGAGAAGCAAGCCCATCTTGACAATTTTTACGGGTACAACATCGACGCATTGACGCCAATCTATGCGTCGTTCTACCACAGAAAGGATTTGGCCGATGAATACGCAAAACGACAAGATAAACGGCAGCAGCGCCTCGCCGCAGCCGAAGTCAAGAAGCAGGTTAAGCCTGCGGAAGTCAAAGCTCCTGCAGAAGTTCCTGCCGGGAAAGCCGTGGCTCCGGACAGCCATTAAGGTCGCCTTCGCGGCCGTCCTCCTCGGCCTTCTCTATGTCGGCCTAGTCCGGTTCAGCACGGGACAGGCGAACCGTGCCATTGACGAGAAGATGGTCGGCTACTTCAACGCGCTCGACAAGCAGGACTACGACGCCATGCGCGGCTACCTCTACCCGACGGACAACGACGCCTACCTGCTCGACATCCTGCTGAAATCGAAGACCGTCGGGACGACTTCGGTACGCCTACAGAAAATCTATCCGGCGCTCGTGAACGGCGACCTCGCCGTTGTCGGCTTCGAGTCTTCGACGAACGCAACATTCAACGGCAAGGACTCGACCATCCGCGAAGTCAACATGTTCTTCTTCCGCAAGAAGGACGGCGAATGGTACATCGCGAAGCCGGAAGACCTCTCGAATGTGCCGGAGCAACGGATTTCCGGCATGATTGACCGGTATACGGGCGTCATGAAGGAAAACATCACGGCAGAGAGCATGGACGCGCAGATTGAGTACAACCGCGCCTCCTTCCGCAACCTGAAGAACGGAGGGGAGCAGCACGAATAAGGTTCCACTCATCCAGAACATCACGTTCCTTGTCGTCATGCTCCTGTTCCTCGACCTGTTCCGTGGGCACATCCTTCTGAGCGTCCTCGCGTTCGTCCTGTATGTCGGCTACGTCGGATACTGTTCGTTCTTGGTGAAAGAACCTGCCGCAGAAGAGCCAGAGAAGCCGGATGAGAACCTGCCCGCTGTTGTAGAGAAGCAGCCGGAGATTTCCGGCCTGCTCTACGACGTCCTGCATCTCAGCTACAAAGGGTTCGACAAGGCATCGGCTATCCAGACAACGCTGGATTCGCTTTACGAGGAAGACCACATTCTGTATATTGCCTACTACGAGCTCGACAAAGAGAAGGACGAATACGTACTCCAGAAGACAGCCGGACTGTCTCCGCTCAAATTGCAGGAGCGATATCCGTCCGGCATCGGCATGGTCGGGCAGGTCGCGACGACTGGCGATTACATCTTCGCCGACAACCTGCTCGAGAAGGAGACAGACCCCGTGAAGCGGCATCTGTTGCATGGCATGGACTCCCTGCTCAGCATCCCTGTCAAGGCGAGCGGAGGCGGCCAGCATGGCGCTCTCTACATCGGTTTCCCGAAGGCAGACGCCTCTGAGCAGAAGATGAACATCACCCTGTTCGGCATTGCAGCGGAAAAGCTCGGCAACGAGCTCGACAAGCAGGACACATTCTCCTACGTGAAGCAGGAGAGCCAGCTCGACAAGCTCACCGGGCTCTACAACCGGCAGTTCTTCGATGCGGTCATCGAGAGGGAATTCCAGAAAGCGAAGGAGCGGAATACTTCGCTTGCCTACATTCTCCTCGACCTCGACTACTTCAAGCAGATGAACGACACGCACGGCCACGATTTCGGGGACAAGGTGCTGGTGACAGCCGCGAACATCTTCAAGAAGAACGTCCGCGAATCAGACTTCGCCTGCCGGTCGGGCGGCGATGAGTTCTCCATCATCATCCCGAAAGCCGACAAGGCATCCGTCTATCCCATCCTGAAGCGCATCCGCGCAGAATATAGCAAAGTTGTTGAGCAGGAACATCTCTATGCCGAAAAAGACGGCAAGCCGATAAAGAGTTCGCTCTCCATCGGCGTCGCGGTATTCCCGCACAAGAAAGCGACATCGGCAAAAGAACTGATAAAGCTCGCCGACCTAGCACTCTATCACGTCAAGGAATCCGGGAAAGATAATTTCTGCTTCGTGAAGTAAAAGAAAAAGGCAGCCATCTGGTTGTCTTTTTTTGTTGGATACGCGCATCCGCATATTCCTTGCCTTTTGAGCATACAAAAACCACAAGGTCACTTTCGGTAACCTTGTGGTTTTTTACTTTCTCTGATTACTCTTCATCGTCTGCTTCTTCCGGCTCAGCGAAGTCTTCATCGCTTACATTGTCGATGAAGAGGTTCGTTGCGTAGACCGTCAGGAAGCCGAGAACGTAGGCCATGACGAGAGCCTTGATGGGAAGGAAGATGAGCGGGTTGCCGTTCATCGTGTGAATCAGGAGAACCAGCACCGCATACATCAGGACAAGGCCGATGAACAGGAACAGGAGCACCTTGCGGAAGTTCGTGAACACGAAGTTCAGGACGTAGGAGAAAGTCTCCTTGAACACCGTGCCGATTGTGCTGATGGAGACAAGGCCGAATACCAGCCACGTGATAGCCATCATGTTCAGGACGAACGTCAGCAGGTTCAAGCTCACGCCGAAGATGGAGACCTGGAACAGGCCGCCCGCCACGGCGCCGATGACCGGAAGCACGAACTGGTAAATCAGGAAGAATGCGATGATGACGGCAGCAGCCGACGGGACGTAACTCTTCCATGCTTTCAGCGTCTCGCCCAGTGATGGCGCATCCTCGTCCTGAAGGGACGCGGTGAGCTCGCCAGCGGCTACCTGATACGCCGCCGCATAGAATACGATGAAACCGGCAAGGCCGACGAAGAACATGACCAGCGACACAGCTAAGTCAGCCTGAGAAGAGATGCCACGGTTCATGCCGTATGTCGCAAGGAGCATGAAGATGGCGCTGAGCAATGCGACGGGAAATTCCTTCTTGAAATTCCCGAGCTTGAGTGATTCTTTAAACAAGTCAAATCCCCCTTAGTCTATATTTTGGATTCTTTCCAAAAGGTAGCAAAAGAGCCCGTTCCGGCGCAAAACCAGAGCAGGCCCTCTTTATCAGAAGCTCTGTCCGATACCGAACAAATACTTGACGTTCTTGCCGTCCGCTTTTGCGGCATCCAGACGGAGCACGCCGAGAGCGGTCTTGATGCGGAGGCCGAGACCCGTCGCAACCTTGAGGTCGTTGTTGATTTCGTCGCTCCACGCCTTGCCCGCATCCACGAACGCGACGCCCTGAAGCGTGTCGTTGAAGTCGTGGCGGAGCTCGACCGTGCCGAGTACCGACTTGTCGCCGCGCTGTGCGTCCTCTTCGAGGCCGCGGACCGTATCCGAGCCGCCGATAGTGAACTGCTCGACACCCGGCAGCTTGTCCGGCGAGTAGTTGAATTCTGCGCGGCCCGCGAGCGTGTCGCGGTTCGTGAGCTTTTTGTAGCTCTTCGCGCTCATCAGGTACTTCGTGAAGTCCTCATCAGAGCCGAGGGCTTCCATCGAAGAATTCACCGCGCCCTCAAGGACAGTGCCTGAGCCGTTCGCCGAGCGGCCATCATAGACGACGCCGAGCGTCACCGAATTCTCTTGAATGCTTCCAAGCTCCGGGCCCTTCTTCTGGTCGCTTACATCGACATTATCGGCGCGGAAGTTCGCATACATGGCCGTGCGCTTGTCACGCGAAATCGGCTTCGTGTACCCGATTTCACCGCCCGTATGGTTCTCCGTGTATTCGTAGTAGTCATTGTCGATATCCTTGTCGGTCTTGAAGCCCTTGATGTAGAACGACGTGTCCGAATGGCGCCAGTATGGGTCGGTGTAGGTGAGCGAATAGTGGTCGCGTTCCGTGCCGACGCCGAAATCAAGGTTCAGGGACTTCGCCGTGCCGCCGAGGTTCTTGTCGTAGATGCCGCCGACTGCTTCCGCGCCATAGGTGTCGCTGTACGCGCCGCCGATGTTCCAAGCGCCGGTGCTCGTCTCCTTTACCGTGACGATGAGCGTTACTGCACCCGGCTTGTTCGGCACGTCGGCAACATCAATCTTCACGCCGCCGAAGTAGCCCGAGTTCGCGATGGAATTGTAGAGGCCCTGCAAGCGGTCGTTGCGCAGATAGTCGCCAGCCTTGATGTACGGAGCCGTGAGCTTTTCAAGCACCCACGTCTTCGTCTTGTCGTTGCCCTGATAGACGATGCCGTCTACCTTCGCTTCGCGGACGAGGAACGTGACAACGCCGTCATCGTTGTTCACGCCGCTTACGACCGCGACGTAGCCGAGCTTCGCGTAAGCCGTGCGGATGCGCTCCATGTCATCCTTCGCGGTCTTCTGCGAGAATTTCTCGCCCTTCTGCGTCGCGATGGCGGCAAGCAGCTTGTCCGACGGGATGAGCGTGTTGCCGGTGAAATTCACGGACTGGACTTCTGCCAGCTCCTTCACCTCGAAGACCACATAGAGCTCGCCGTTGTTCATCATCGTCTTGACACGCGTAGACTGCGTGAGCCCTGCGTCAGCGATGGCCTGCACGTCTTGAATGACGGCATCGCGGTTGTATTCCTCGCCGACTTTCGTGTGCGTGACGAGCTTCAGGAATGTATCCGATGGGATATCCTTGTTCCCGCTGATGAGGATATGCTTGACCGTGCCGGACGTGACCGGGACGAGCTTGCTGATGGCCTCTTTCTGCGTATCCGGATTCACAGCTTCCGGCGCAGACTGTTTAGTTTCGTCCTTCTGGACGGCCTGCGGATTTGCCTTCTCGTCCTGCTGTTCCACAGCTGTCGGCTTCTCTGCCGCAAGGACAGGGGCGACATTGGAGAGCGCGACCGCACTGGCCGCAAACGCTACAATCTTATTTTTCTTCATTCGTACCACCGCCACAAAAAAATGACGGTGCCCTCCTTTCCCGTTCTCGTGATGAATATGAGGTTGAAAATGCTGATTCATGCAAAAGGTAGCAAAAAAGGAGCCCTTCGGGAGGGCTTCTGAAAATTTTTTAGTCACCATTCGGCAATTTCGACTGCTGATTGAGCCGGTCAAGCTCAAACAGGCAATTGCCGAGATATTCCAGCGTATCTTTCGGACCGTCCTCATGTTGCTTGTATTGGAGGACAATCGTGTAGAGCTCCTTCGCGCGCTCCAGCGTATCGGCCTGCGACTGCTTTGCGCCATCGCGTGCCGGACGGTAAGACTGGAGCTTGATGATGTCCTCTTTCAGATACCGCGCATACTGCTCCATATCACGGTCGAAGTCACGGTAGGTCGCGGCTACATCGAAGTTCTGCCGCGTGAGATTCGCGAAGGTGCGCTTGTACTGCCGGAGCACCATGCCTTTCGATACCATGTCATTGATGACGACGTATTCGCGCGTGCCATATTGGTATGTCGAGTCAGCAGGCATTTCCTGAGACAGGCTGTTCGCTTCCGGCACGTCCCGAGAATCCTTCGATGGAGCTGACGGGGAATCCGTCACCGCCGCGAGGAAGGAGATGGTGCCGATAGCGAGGAAGACAGCCACAATCACGTTCTTTTGTGTCTCTGTCAAGATGCGTCACCCCTGTCTTTTTTTCTTCACGAACCAGCCAATCGTAGCCGCTGCAAGCACGAAAGCAAGGATTGCTGGAACTGCCGGCGAAGGCTCTTCCTGCTTATCCTCTTTCTCT
>Ga0310695_10008974_pt1 | contig 15243 bp, 12 predicted proteins | sample RumenRJG_04DNA_FD_203882 | JGI IMG/M metagenome (GOLD analysis project Ga0310695, IMG submission 203882) | Bovine rumen microbial communities from Lethbridge, Alberta, Canada - RJG_04 (v2) (version 2) | ecosystem: Host-associated > Mammals > Digestive system > Stomach > Rumen | place: Canada...
ACCGCCCGGTGCGTAACCGCTCCAAAGACCTCTGCGCCGCCTACGCCCGCGCCGCCATCGAGGACTCCGGCTATCAGGAGATGACGCTCTCGTCGCTCTCGACCTCGGACTACCGGCCGCTGGTGGCGCTGTGCGACGAATTGGAGCCATTTTGCGAGCGCAAGCATCTGAACCTCTCGCTGCCGAGTCTGCGCGCGGACAACTTCTCCATGGCGCTGATGGAGCGGCTGCAAAAGGGGAGAAAGACCGGCCTCACCTTCGCGCCCGAGGCGGGGACGCAGCGGCTGCGCGACGCGATCAACAAGAATTTGACCGAGGAAGACCTGCTGGAATCCTGCCGCCGCGCGTTCGCGGGCGGGTACAGCGCGGTGAAGCTGTACTTCATGTTGGGCTTGCCCACGGAGACGGACGAGGACGTGGCGGGTATCGCCGACGTTGCCGCCCACGTCATGCACGCGTGGCGCGAGAGCGCGACCAACAAGAACCGCGGCGTCCGCATCACGGTGTCCACGTCGTGGTTCGTGCCGAAGCCGCACACGGCGTTCCAGTGGGAGCCGCAGATTTCGATTGAGGAATACGAGCGCCGCGTGGCGCTGCTGCGCGAGCGCATCAACACGAAAACCGTGACCTACAACTGGCACCCGTCGCCGACGAGCTTCATGGAGGCGGTGATCTCCCGCGGCGACCGGCGGCTGTGCAAGGTCTTGGAGGCCGCGCACCGCAAGGGCGCGAAGCTGGACGCGTGGGAGGACTATTTCTCGCTCCAGCGCTGGATGGAGGCGTTCGAGGAGTGCGGCCTCGACCCGCATTTCTACGCCAATCGCCGCCGCGAACACGGCGAGATCATGCCATGGGCGCACATCGACGTGGGCGTGACGGACGCGTATCTCATGCGCGAGCACGACCGCGCCTATGAGGGCGTGACCACGCCGGACTGCCGCACCCAGTGCAACGGCTGCGGGGCCAATTGCCTGATCGGGAGGGCGTGTGATGGCTAAGCTGAGGCTTTTATTTATCAAGGAGAATCAGGCGTCGTACATCTCGCACCTCGACCTGATGCGCACGTTCCAGCGCGTGTTCCCGCGCGGAGGCTTGGAGCTGAAGCACTCGCAGGGCTTCCACCCGCACCCGCTCATCTCCATCGTCCTGCCGCTGCCGGTGGGGCAGAGCAGCGAGTGTGAGTTGCTGGATTTCGAGGTCGAACAGGACATTGACGGGACCGGCGTCGCCGATATGCTCAACCCGGGGCTTCCCGCGGGGCTGCGCGTCCGGGACTGCTACCGCGTGGAGCGTCCGGCGAGAGATTTGGCGTTTCTCCGCGCAAGGCTGGAACTCGACTACGACCACGGCGTCCCCGACGGCGCACTCGAGCGGCTGCGGGAGCTGTTCTCCCGCGACGAGGTCTTGGTGGAAAAGCGCACCAAGCACAAGGACTTGACCCAGATCAACGTGGTGCCTCTCATTCGCAGCATCGAGTGGTCGGCGGGGGAGAACCTTGTTATCGCCGACGTTATCGTGGCGGCACAGAACCCGGGGCTGAATCCCGCGCTGCTCGCGGGCGCCGTTGCGGCGCAGCTGCCGGAGCTGGCGGCTGACTTTGCAAGGGTGAGAAGGCTGGAGCTGTATGATGGGAACATGCAGATGTTCCGCTGAAGGACGGTTCCTGACACCATTTTTTCTCTTTTCTTGAAAGAGAAAAAACGGTTTCAGACTTCCAAAAAAGAGAAAGCGCTTTTGCGGCAGCGGTTATGAAACTTGCTGCTGCGAGGCGCTTCTTTTGCGGTGTTTTCCACCGCTGCATTGACACTGCAATGTGTCGGCTGCCCGCCGACACGACCTTGTATCGTACAGAAATGCCTGCCGCGTACCTTGGGATAAACGAACGACGTACCAACTGCCGCCTCGATAAAAGGCGGGGCCGGCCGGTGCCCGGCGGTCGAGGGAAGTCAATTCGACGCTCGGACAAAACAGCGTCCCGTACTGCGAACAACCCATCTAAATCACCAAACACCCACCCCGAAAAAAGGAAGTCCAGAAACCATAGGTTTCTGGCGGCCTTTTGGTGACTTTTCCGGCGGCGGAAAAGTCACTCCGCCCGCAGGCGGAATCTCCCGCGAAGCGAAGTCCGCCCGCAGGCGGAATCTCCTTCTTGTAATTACCAACAATGTGTGGTAAAGTATCGGATGCTAAAATAGGATAAGTATGGAAATGATCTCAGAAAGGCGGAATCCCAATTTGAAAATCGTAGTTCTCGCGGGCGGGCTGAGCATGGAGCGCAACGTCTCGCTTTCCTCCGGCAATAAGGTCTGCCGCGCCCTGCGCGCGCGGGGCCATCAGGCCATTCTGGTGGATATGTTCCTGGGGCTTGAGAGCTATTCCGGCTCCATCGACGACATCTTCGACGCGCCGGACGGCCTGTGCGGCGACTATCGCGTCGCAAGAGAAGAACCCGACCTTGCCGCTGTGCGCAAGAGCCGCGGCGATCAGAGCGCCAACCTGTTCGGGCAGGGCGTCATCGACGTGTGCCGCCGCGCGGACGTGGTGTTCCTCGCGCTCCACGGCACCTGCGGGGAGGACGGGCGCGTGCAGGCGGCGTTCGACCTGCTGGGCATCCCCTACACCGGCAGCGGCTACCTCGGCTCCGCCATCGCCATGGATAAGGACCTCACCAAGCGCCTGGTCGCGGACGAGGTGGTGACCCCGCGCTGGCGCGTCGTGACCTACACCGAGGAGGAGGCCGACGCGCTGGCGGAGGAAACGCGCCTTCCCTGCGTGGTGAAGCCCATCGCCAACGGCTCATCCATCGGCGTGTCCATCGCCAGGGATTTGCCCGCGCTCAAGGCGGCGCTCCACGCCTGCCTCGCCTTCGGCAACCGCGTGATTTTGGAGCAGTACGTCAAGGGCCGCGAGATCCAGGTCGGCGTCCTCGCCGGTACCGCCATGCCCTCCATCGAGATCATCCCCAAGGAGGGCTTTTACGACTACGCCAACAAGTACCAGGCGGGCGCGGCGGAGGAGATCACCCCCGCCCCCATCCCCGCGGCGTGGGAGGAGAACCTGCGCGAGGCGGCGGAGAAGGTGTTCCATACCATCGGGCTGTCGGTCTACGCCCGGGCGGACTTCATCGTCACCGCCGACGGTACGCCGTACTTCCTCGAGATCAACACGCTGCCCGGCATGACGCCCACGAGCCTCGTTCCGCAGGAGGCGGCGGCCATGGGGCTGAGCTATGAGGATCTGTGCGAAAAAATCGTGGAAGAATCCCTGAAAGTGAGGAAAAAGCTGTGAGGGAGATCACCTTAACAGAGCTTATTAACGCAGTACACGGCGAGCTGCTGCAAGGCGGCGCGGCGCGTATCTCGAGCGTGTCCACCGACAGCCGCACCGTCCCCGACGCCGCGCTCTTTATCCCCATCGTGGGCGAGACCTTCGACGGCCACCGCTTCATCGACAACGCATTGACCGCGGGCGCGGCGGGCTGCCTGTGCGCGAGCGTTCCGGAGACGCTGCTCCCCGGCAAGTTCTACGTCAAGGTCGCGGACACGACGGTGGCGTACAAAGACCTCGCGGCGTGGTACCGCGCGCAGTTCGACCTGCCCGTGGTGCAGGTGACGGGCAGCGTCGGCAAGACCACTGCCAAGGAGATGATCGCCTCGGTGCTGTCCCAGCGGTACAAGACCCTCAAGACCGAGGCGAACTACAACAACGAGATCGGTACGCCCCTGACGCTCCTGCGCCTCGACGAGAGCTACGAGGCGGCGGTCATCGAGACCGGTATGGACCGCGCGGGACAGATCCGCTACCTCGGCGAGATGGTGAAGCCCACGGTGGCGGTCATCACCAACATCGGGGATATGCACATCGAGTATCTGGGTTCGCGCGAGGGTATCTTCCGCGCCAAGTGCGAGATTTTTGAGAACCTCGCGCCCGACGGCGTGGCGGTGCTCAACGGCGACGACGAGTGGCTGAATAAGGTCTGTCTGGCGCAGGAGATCGTCACCGCGGGCACGATGGCGCACTGCGCCGCGCGGGTGACGGACGTGGTGGATCGCGGCATCGACGGCGTGAGCTGCGTCGTGACCACGGCCCGGGCGCGGTACGACCTGCAAATTCCCGCGCCGGGGGCGCACATGATCTATCCCGCGTCCATCGCCGTCGCGGTGGGCGAGGCGCTGGGGCTTTCGGTGGACGAGATCACGCGCGGCGTCGCCGCCTACGAGCCCGCGGGGGCGCGGATGCGCGTGGTGAAGCTCCCCGGCAACCGGAGGCTGCTCGACGACTGCTACAACGCCGGCCCGCAGTCCATGGCGGCGTCGCTGCGCGTACTGGGCGGCAGCGAGGGCAACACCGTCGCGGTGCTGGGCGACATGGCGGAGCTGGGCGAGCTGACCGTGAGCGCGCACCGCGAGATGGGGCGGCTTGCGAAGGAGCTGGGCATCGGCAGGGTGATCGCCGTGGGGCGGAAAGCAAAAGACCTTGCCGACGCCGCGAACGGCGACTGGTACGCCACGGTGGACGAGGCGCTTCCCGCCATCAAAGCGGCGTTCGCACCGGATACGGCGATGCTGGTCAAGGCGTCGCACTCCATGCATTTTGAAAAAATCACAGAGGAACTCACAAAATGATAGATCTGAGCGTCTCGGGACTGGTCAAGTCCTTCGACCTCGAAAAAAACATATTGGACGGCCTGACCTTCCAGATCGAGCGCGGCGAGCGCGTGGGGCTGCTGGGGAAAAACGGCGCGGGCAAGACCACGCTGTTCCGCATCCTCACAGGTGAGCTGCGCGCGGACGAGGGGGACGTGGTCTTCGCGCCGGGCCGCCGCGTGGGGCTGATCTCGCAGATCCCCGTGTACCCCGACGGCTACACCGTGGAGGACGTGCTGCAAAGCGCGTTCGAGCGGACGCGGCACATGGCCGACGAGATGGCGGCGCTGGGCGAGAAAATGGCGAACGGCGACGAGAGCGAGGAGACGCTGCGCCGCTACGGCGAGCTTTCCGCGAAGTTCGAGGGCCTCGGCGGCTACGACACCGAGACCGCCGTCAACAAGGTCGCGAACGGCTTGTCGCTCGACGCGGACATGCGGACGCGGCTTTTTGACACGCTCTCCGGCGGGGAAAAGACCCGCGTCAATTTAGGGCGGCTCATTTTGGAGGACACGGACATCCTGCTGCTCGACGAGCCGACGAACCACTTAGACCTCCACGCGACGGAATGGCTGGAGGACTATCTCGCGCACTTCCGCGGCACGGTGCTGGCGATCTCCCACGACCGCTACTTCCTCGACCGCACCGTGACGCGCTGCATCGAGGTGCTCGACGGCAAGGCGGAGTTTTACAGCGGCAATTACAGCTTCTACGCCGTGGAGAAGGAGCGGCGCTATGTTGAGCGGATGCGGCGGTATGAGAAGGAGAAGGCGGAGATCGACCGCCTTTCCGAGACGGCGCGGAAGATGCACGAGCACAACACGGAGCTGCTGCACAAGCGGGCGTTCTCCATCGAAAAGCGCATCGAGCGGATGCGCGCGACGGACAAGCCCACGCGCGAAAAAGCCCTCACCGCGCAGTTTGTCAGCCGCGAGTTCTACGGCGACGAGGTGTTTGAACTCAAGGGCGTGGAGAAGTCGTTTGGCGAGCGCACACTGTTCCGCGACCTTGATTTACAGGTCACGGGCGGGGAACGCATCGCGCTCATCGGCGACAACGGCATGGGCAAGACCACGCTCTTAAAGCTGCTGCTGGACGAGGAATACCCCGACGCGGGGAAGATCAGGTTCGGCCCGTCGGTGCGCACGGCGTATCTGCCGCAGATCGTGCGCTTCGACGTGCCGGAGCGCAACCTGGTCGATACGATGCTCTGGTCGCGCCGGGGCGCGACGACCCAGTGGGCGCGGGATCAGCTGGCGAAGTTCCACTTCCGCGGCGAGGACGTGTTCAAGCAGGTCAAGGTGCTCTCGGGCGGGGAACTGAGCCGATTGTACCTCTGCACGATCATGGATGAGGCCGTGAACCTGCTCATCCTCGACGAGCCGACCAACCACCTCGACATCGCGAGCCGCGAGTGGATCGAGGAGGCGGTGGAGGCCTACGACGGGACGCTGCTGTTCGTCAGCCACGACCGCTACTTCATCAACCGCTTCGCCACCCGCATCTGGGAATTGGAGGGCGGAAAAATCACCGACTACCGCGTGGGCTTCGAGCGCTACCGCCGCATCAAGAACGAGCTGCAACCCGCCGAGGAAAAGAAGAAGGAAAAGCCCTTGACAGAGAAGAAGCCCAAAGGCAACCAGCAGTCCGCGCGGCGGCAGCTCACCATCGTCGAGCGCGAGATCGCGGCGCAGGAGGCTGCGATCTCAGAGCTGGACAAGCAATTGGAGGCCGCGGCGACGGAGTACGGGAAGTACGCCGCGCTTTACGACGAAAAGACCGCCGCCGAGGCGAAGCTCGACGAGCTGATGCAGCGCTGGGAGGCGCTGGCGCAGGAGGCGGGGGAATGAGAAAACAAAAACTGCTCTGGTACGGCGCGGCGGCGCTGGCGCTGCTGGGGACGCTGTGCATCCGCGTACCGGGGCTGCGGTTCTCGGCGGCGCTGCTGTGGTGCGGCTGCTTTGCCGTGATCGCCTACGCCGTGCTGGAACGGCTCTCGGCGCGCCGCCGCTGGGCGCTGTGGGGCAAAAACGCGCTGCTTGCCGCGCTTTGCGCGGGACTGGCGTTTTTCGCGCTGCTCGAATCGAGGGTGATCTCCGGCGCGCGGGACGACGCGGCGGAGGGGGCGGTGTCCTGCGTCATCGTGCTGGGCGCGGGCGTCAACGGCACGGAGCCGTCGCTGATGCTGTGGAGCCGGCTGGACGCGGCGCTTGCCTATGTGCGCTCGCGGCCCGACGTGCCCATCATCGTCACCGGCTCGCAGGGGCAGGGGGAGGACATCTCCGAGGCGGAGTGCATGTACCGTTGGCTGACGGCGCGGGGCGTCGACCCCGCGCGGGTCTGGAAAGAGGAGGAGGCCACCAGCACCCGCACCAACTTCGAGCGCTCCTACGATCTCATGGCGGAGCGGGGCGTCGACCTCTCCAGGGACTTTGCCTTCGTCACCAACGACTACCACATTTGCCGCGCGAAGCTGCTTGCCGGGCTGCCGCAGGCCCGCGGCGTGGCGGCGACGCTGCCGCGCGGCGCGTACTACGACGTGCTGACGCTTAACTACTATGTGCGCGAGGCGTTCGCGCTGGCCAACGAAATGCTATTCAGGATGGATTTGGACGTATGAATTTTGATGTGATCTGCATTTGCTATTCCCGCACGGGCAAGACCCGCCGGGTGATGAACGAGATCGCCGCCGCGCTGGACTGCGAGATGGTGGAGATCTCCGACCACGTACAGCGCACGGGCGCCCTCGGGGCGCTGCGCTGCGGGCTGGACGCCATGCGCAAAAAGACCCGCGCCATCAACCGTCTGGTGACGCGGCGTCAGCTGTGGGAGTACAAGCTGGTGATCCTCGGCGCGCCGGTGTGGGCGGGCCGCTGCGCCAGCGTCATGCGGGCGTTCATGAAGCGCCGGGGCTTTGAGATCGACGACGTGGCCTATGTCATCACCCATTCCAGCGAGGAGCCGTACCGCGAGGTGTTCGACCAGATGGATATGTACGTCAAAAAGCCGCACCTGACCGACGTGTCGCTGCGCCCCGGCTCGGCGGGCTATATCTTCTGGCGCGACCAGTTTTTGAAGGCCTGCGCGGACTATCTGGGCCGCGAGCTGCTGCCCATCCCGGAGGAGAAGAAGCGCACGGAGCCGGCGCCCAGCCGCCTGCTGGACGACAAAGGGGAGCCGTAAGCCATGTGGGAGAAACTGCGGGAATTGGAGCGCCGCTACGTTGAGATCGGCGAGCTGCTGGAGATCCCGGACATCTACGGCGACAGCGCGCAGCTCAAAAAGCTGACGCGGGAGCAAAAGGAGCTCGAAGCCGTGGTGGAGGCCTACCGCGCCTATCAAAAGGCGGAGGCGACCATCGCGGAGTCGGAGGCGCTGCTCTCCGACCCGGAGCTTGCCGACATGGCGCGCGATGAGCTGAAGGAGGCCAAGGCGGCGCGTGAGCGGCTCTATGATGAGCTGCGCGTTTTGCTGCTGCCCCGCGACCCCAACGACGGCAAAAACGTCATCATGGAGCTGCGCGGCGGCGTGGGCGGGGAGGAGAGCGCCCTGTTCGCCTACGACCTCTATCGCATGTACTCCATGTACGCCGAAAAGCGCGGCTGGAAGATCGAGCTGATGAACTTTAACGATACCGAGCTTGGCGGCGTCAAGGAGGCCGACTTCGTGGTGTCGGGCGACGGGGCGTACTCGCGATTAAAGTACGAATCCGGGGTGCACCGCGTCCAGCGCGTGCCGGAGACGGAGTCCGGCGGGCGCGTCCACACCTCCACCGCCACGGTCGCGGTGCTGCCGGAGATGGAGAGCGTGGACGTCGATCTTCGCGAGGAGGACATCGAGATGCAGGTCTACCGCTCCTCCGGCGCGGGCGGACAGCACGTCAATAAGACCAGCTCCGCCGTGCGGCTCATCCACAAGCCCACGGGCATCGTGGTGAGCTGTCAGGAGGAGCGTTCGCAGGTGCAGAACCGCGCCAAGTGCATGGCGATGCTCGCGAGCAAGCTCTATGAGATCGAGCGAGAGCGCGTCGAGGGCGCGATCACCAGCGAGCGCCGCGCCCAGGTGGGCACGGGAATGCGCAACGAGCGCATCCGGACGTATAACTTCCCCCAGAGCCGCGTCACCGACCATCGGCTGACGGGGGAGAACAAGAACTTCAACATTGATAACGTCATCAACGGCGATCTCGACCCCGTCATCGACGCGCTGACGATGCAGTATCAGGCGGAGGCGCTGGCGGCGGAGAAGGAAGCATGACGACACAGTATTTTACGATCACCTCCCCGGACGACGCCGTGCAGATCGCCGCCGCGGCGTCGATTTTGCGGCGGGGCGGGCTGCTTGCGATCCCCACCGAGACGGTCTACGGACTCGGCGCGGACGGCCTCAACGAGGACGCGGTGCTCCGCATCTTCGAGGCCAAGGGCCGTCCGCAGGACAACCCGCTGATTTTGCACATCCCCGACGCGAGCTGGCTTTCGCGCTACTGTGTGAACGTGCCGGAGACGGCGTACCGCCTCGCGGAGGCGTTCTGGCCCGGGCCGCTGACGATGATTTTGCCCAAGGCGCCCATGGTGCCGCTGCGCACCACCGGGGGGCTGGACACCGTCGGGATGCGCTGCCCCGACCACGCGGTGACCCGCGCGATCATCGCCGCGGCGGGGGTGCCTGTCGCCGCGCCGAGCGCCAACACCTCGGGTCGTCCCAGCTGCACCACCGCCGCGCACGTCCGCGCGGACATGGACGGCAAGATCGACGGCGTGGTGGACGGCGGCGACTGCGCCGTGGGCGTGGAGTCCACGATCATCGACCTGACCGTGACCCCGCCGCGTCTGCTGCGTCCCGGAGGGCTGCCGCTCGAAAAGCTGCAAGCGGTGCTCGGCGAGGTCGCGCTCGATAAGGCCGTGACGCAGCAATTGTCGGCGGGGGAGCAGCCCCGGGCGCCGGGTATGAAGTACCGCCACTACGCGCCGAAGGCGCCGGTGACGGTCGTGACCGGCAGTCCCGCCGAGAGCGGGCGCTATCTCCGCGCGAACGTTCCCGACGGCGCGGGCCTCATTTTGTTCGACGAGTATGCCCCGCTGTTCCCGGCGAACGTGGTGCGCACCATCGGCTCCGCGCGGGACAAGGCGGAGCAGGCGCGGCGCGTGTTCGACGCCCTGCGCTCGTTCGACGACACCGACGTGACCGAGATCTACGCCCAGTGTCCGGACAGTGAAGGACTTGGCCTTGCCATCGGCAACCGCCTCAAAAAGGCGGCGGGCTTCCACACCGTGGACGCGCACGACGGCAAATTCGTCGTCGGCCTCACGGGTCAGACCGGCGCGGGCAAGACCAGCCTGCTCCGCGCGCTGGCGATGCAGGGCGCGTACACCGTGGACTGCGACGCGTTTTACTATGAGCAGCTGCGCGCCGACGCGGCGCTGCAAGGCGACCTCGACGCGGCGTTCCCCGGTGTGCTTTCCGGCGGTGAGTTGGATCGGCAAAAGCTGGGTAAACTGGTATTCGGCGACGTTGACGCGCTTTCGCGCCTCGATCACATCGTGCGCCGCCACCTGCCCCGGGCGGTGGCGAAGGCCGTCGCCGCGTCGGCGGCGGGCGTCGCCGCCATCGACGCCATCAAGCTCATCGAGAGCGGTCTCGCCGCGCTGTGCGACGTGACGGTGGCGGTCACCGCGCCGGAGGAAACGCGCATCCGCCGCGTCATGACCCGCGACGGCATCGACGAGACCCGTGCCCGCGCAAGGGTACGCTCGCAAAAGGACGAGGCGTTTTTCCGTGAGCACTGCGACGCGGTGTTCGTCAACGCCTACCCGACCTACGCGGAGGCGGAGGCCGCGGCACGGGAATTTGTGAAAAACCTGCAAGGAGGAACCATAGATGGCAAAGAAAAATGAATTGGCGGAGAAACTGCTCTACCAGCCCAAGAACGGTTACGACCGCCTCAGCGCCGCCGAGGAAAAGGCGATGAACGCCTACTGCGAGGACTACAAGACCTTCCTCGACCGCGGCAAGACTGAGCGGCTGTGCGTGGAGTACTGCGTGGAGCTGGCGGAGAAGAAGGGTTTCAAGCCCTTCGTCCCCGGCAAAAAGCTCAAGGCGGGGGACAAGGTGTATTACAACAATCGTGGGAAAGGCATCATGCTCGCCGTCATCGGCACCGAGAGCCTGGAGCACGGCGCGAACATCGGCGCGGCGCACACGGACTCCCCGCGCCTCGACTTAAAGCCCCGCGCGCTCTATGAGGACGCGGAGATGGCGTACTTCAAGACCCACCACTACGGCGGCATCCGCAAGTACCAGTGGGTGACCATCCCGCTCGCGCTCCACGGCGTCGTGATGCTCGCGGACGGCAGCGCCGTCACCGTTCACATCGGCGAGGAGCCGGGCGAGCCGCAGTTCATCATCAACGACCTGCTGCCGCACCTCGGGCGCGAGCAGAGCAAGAAGCCGCTGGGGGAGGCCATCCCCAGCGAGAGCCTGAACGTGCTCATCGGCTCGAAGCCGTTCGCGGACAAGGAGGTCAAGAGCCGCTTCAAGCTGGGCGTTTTGCAGCTGCTCCACGAAAAGTACGGCGTCACGGAGGAGGACTTCATCTCCGCGGAGCTGGAGGTCGTCCCCGCGGGCAAGTGCAGCGACGTAGGCTTCGACCGCAGCTTCATTTCCGGCTACGGCCACGACGACCGCGTGTGCGCCTACGCGGAGCTCTCGGCCATCTTCGACGCGAAGAAGCCAAAAAAGACGGCGGTTTGCATCTTCGCGGACAAGGAGGAGATCGGCTCCGAGGGCGTCAGCGGCATGAAGTCCGCGGCGTTCGATCAGTTCATGGGCGACCTGTGCGCCGCGCAGGGCGTGGAGCTGCGCGAGTGCTACGCCCACTCGTTCTGCGTCAGCGCGGACGTGACGGCGGCCTACGACCCCAACTTCGCCGAGGTCTACGACAAGAAAAACGCTGCGTTCATCAACTACGGCGTGGGGCTTTGCAAGTACACCGGCGCGGGCGGCAAGTCCGGCGCGTCGGACGCCAGCGCCGAGGTGGTGGGCAAGCTCCGCAAGCTCTTAAACGACAACGGGGTATTCTGGCAGATGGCGGAGCTGGGCAAGACCGACGCCGGCGGCGGCGGCACGGTGGCGAAGTATATGGCGCAGCGCAACATCGACACCATCGACGCGGGCGTCCCGGTTTTGAGTATGCACGCCCCCCGCGAGACGGTCGCGAAGCTCGACTGCTACATGACCTACAAGATGATGAAGGTCGTGTTTGAGCAGGGGTAAGGATATAGCAAAAGGGAGAGGCTGCGGCCTCTCCCTAACCCTCTCGGGGGTCATGGGCGTGTTTTGGCTGGGAAAACAAAAGCGTAGTTTTGCGCGTCTTCCAATGCGTCTTTGAGAATCGTTTTTGCTTTTCCGATGTTTTGCGCTTCCAGTTCTTCCAGCGCAAGCTGCATCTGGTTTGTCAAAAAGTTGAATACGGATAACTCGCGTTCCATTTTTTCACCCCTTGTTATGCGTCAAAATTTCGTCAATTCTCCTTTGCAGTATAAAATGACGCTATTATTTTGTCAATACTTCGTCTGGAGGTTGACAAAATGACGGATAACAAAAGCAGATACACGCTGCGCGTGGAACAGGAACTTCTGGACAAGCTGGGTTACATCGCGGAGTTTGAGGGGAGGACAAAGAACCGCGAGTTGGAGCAGATGATCAAAAAGCGCATTGCCGCCTTTGAAAAAGAACACGGGAAAATCGAATTCAGCTAATCCCCCAGAGGGATTCCACAAGGGAGAGGCTGCGGCCTCTCCCTTTGGTCGTTTCAAGGGGGTGTGGGGGGAAATCGAAATCCCCCCACGACTTTCTCTTTGGCGGGCGACACCGTTTCTCTTTCGTAGAAAGAGAAATGGGGTCGCATATCTTTCAAAGAATAGCAAATCCTACCTGAAAATCCATTCAGGAGGCAACGCCATGATCTACGGCAGCAAGAAGGAAACCAAAGCATCCACCCCCGAAGAAGAAAACAAAAATAACCCCATCCAGCCGCTCATCGACCTCGGCTCCACCACCCTCAAAACAAAGCACGGCAACATCCACTGCCTCACGATCGTGGGACAGATCGAGGGGCACATGACCCTGCCGGGCGGCGCCAAGGCCACCAAGTACGAGCACGTGCTGCCGCTGCTGGCGAATCTCGAGGCCAGCGACGAGGTGGACGGGGTACTGTTCCTGCTCAACACCATGGGCGGCGACGTGGAGGCGGGACTCGCCATCGCGGAGCTGATCGCGGGCATGACCAAGCCCACCGTGTCACTGGTGCTGGGCGGGGGACACTCCATCGGCATCCCGCTGGCGGTTGCGCCAAGGCGCACGTTCATCGCCCCCAGCGCGTCCATGACCGTGCACCCCATCCGCATGAACGGCACCATGATCGCCGCGCCTCAGACCTACCACTATTTCAGCCGCTTGCAGGAGCGCATCGTGCGCTTCGTCACGAAAAACTCCCGCATCACGGAGGAGAAGTTCACCGCGCTGATGATGGCGTCCGGGGACATGGCGGCGGACGTGGGCAGCGTCATCTACGGCGAGGAGGCGGTGGAGTGCGGATTGATGGATCGCATCGGCACCCTCTCCGACGCGCTGACGGAGCTTTATACCATGATGGAGGCGGCCCCCTGATCGGGGGCTGCTTTTTTGACGAAAGCTACAATCTCGTCAACCGGTTTTGTGCAATATGTAGAAATTTACTAGATTGAGGGACATCCGGTGGGCATTTGTGGGTGATTTGATGGACGACGTGTGTTAGAATACTTCCAGAAACTGAAAATGACTGGAATATACAGGAAATGGAGGAACAGCATATGGCAATCAACAAGGATTATTTCAAAAGAGATTTTCAGGCTGTGAGCGAGGAACTGCCGAAGTACGACAAAGGGGCGGCGCGGTACAGACTCAATACCCAGTTGTTTCATTACCTTGGCATCAACGAAAGGAAGACCGAAAAGGGAGTCGATGAAAACAACACGCCGCGGATTTACGAAATGACCGCCGAAGGGGAATTGAAGGACCCCTTCGCGGATGGCTCCACGATCAATTCCGACAGCTTTCTGGACAAACTTGCCCAGAATAAGATACTGATGTTCCCCTCCGGTGAGAAGTACCCCGTGCAAATGAGGTTCCGTGGATCGGACTATGAATACAGCAGACCGCTGGAGAACCTGCCCGTCCCGAAGCCGCGGAAGCCGACGCTGAGCGGCTGGAAGCGCTTTGCCAACGCGATCACCTTCGGCGCCGCCTATCGCAAGGATAAGGCGGAGTACGACCAAAAGCTGGCGTCCTATCCTCAGCGTCTGGAAACGTGGGAGAAGAACAGGGCGTCCTTCGACGAGCTGGCCGACAAGCGTACGCCGGAGCTGCTGGACAAGGAGACAAAGCAGTATGAGGCGGAGGTCACGCACAGAGATGAGGAAGAACGTCAGGCGAAATTGGAGGCGGAGCGCAAAGAGGTTCAAAAGAGTTACGACGACCTGCAAAACGGCAAGCTGACCGCCAAGGTCGATGTGTACCGGAACACCCTCAAGGAATACTATGGCCCCACGCCGGTCTTTCACGAGGAATTCTGCGGCACGGGTGCAGATAAGTCCTATAAGAAAGAGCAGTTTGACCAGCTTCAGGACTACGCAAAGAGCGTGGAGGGCAGCGGGATCAGCGCCGATGAGTTTACGGCGCTTTCCATGTTCAAAACCTTCGACCCGGAGATCGGCGGAAAATACGATCCGGAAGGCAGCATCGGATTGACGCCGGAGGAGTCCGTCGCATCTAACATGTCGATGTTCACGGATACGGTGAACGGAAACATGACCAGACCCAGAGCATCCCACGGAAAAGTCTTCGGATGGGTGGTGGAGCCCGCCCGCAAGAAAACCGCGGAGGCGATCGAGGAGTACAAGCAGGGGAACCCCGAAAAGCTGGGAGAGCTGATCGGCCGGGGTATGCACACGCTCGCCAATCACTACGCCGGCCAGGAGATGGGGAACGAGCATTTTCTTTCCGTCACCTCCATGATGGGCGACGCGCTGGGCTTGCTGGAACGCGACCCGAAGCTGAGGGCGGAGGCGGAGAAAACCATGACGGCGCTGGCGGCAAAGGACAACCCGGAGGCCACGCCGAAGGAATTGAAAGCAACGGTGAAAAGGGGCTTTGACCTCGCCAACGGGCAGCGCGTTGCGCTCGATCTCACCCACAAAAACGAGAAGGCGAAGCTCATGCTCCACGCCGAGAGCCTTGGCATCTGCAAGCTGACGCCGGAGCAGAGAAAGGAATGCATCGACGACCGCCTTGTCTTTGAAACCGTGCGGGAAAATACAAAAATAGATGTCTTTATGCAACACAAGTCGGAAGCGTATCTGAATAAATCCGGTGAGCTGACCGTACAGGTCGCAATGACGGTTCCGCCCAAGGACGGCGCGACCAAGGAGCAGTTGATTGCCAAAAACCGCGCCAACGCGGCATTCAACAGCTTTGAGAACGATAGCATTCGCGCGCCGAAGGCCGTCGTTAAGATGGGCAGAGACAAGCTGGCGCCGAAAGATTTGGTGGCAGGCAG
>Ga0310695_10008975_pt1 | contig 15240 bp, 16 predicted proteins | sample RumenRJG_04DNA_FD_203882 | JGI IMG/M metagenome (GOLD analysis project Ga0310695, IMG submission 203882) | Bovine rumen microbial communities from Lethbridge, Alberta, Canada - RJG_04 (v2) (version 2) | ecosystem: Host-associated > Mammals > Digestive system > Stomach > Rumen | place: Canada...
AAGCCCCTCATCGCCGATGGTACCTGGCCCACGGGCCCGGGAGAGTAGGTCGCTGCTGGATTCACGCCCCCTACGAGGTAAACCTCGCAGGGGGCTTTTTTTATATCCTGCTTGCACGGATATACTATTTTACTTACAAATTAATACAAGATGGAATATTCCAATCTGGAACTTTGACAATCTGTCCATTGCAATTTTCTTGCACCCTATTTTATTTTTCCATCCGATTTGTAGTTTGATACAGGAAAGGCGCGCAATTCTGCGAACCCGTTTGGTATGTGAGGTTGTGTTATGGATAAGAATGAAATCAAAATCAGGAAGTTCAGTCCCATTGTCGAAACCATATGGGGCGTCCTAATTTTAGTGTCCAGTATTGTGCTGCTTTTTGTGGGGGCTAGATAGCCGAAGGCCCTCTTAAGCCTTCCAGAGGGCCGGAATAGAGCTTTGGCTATCGTATATATCCTCTGCTTCGCGTATGGGTTCTGACTTGCTCTTAAGCGGAAGCATACGGTGCGCATCTTGGTTTGCCGTCGGGTGATTCACGACGGCTTTTTTGTACCAGCGCAGTGCCAGGTTGTAGATTCTTGCGCGTTCCAGAATGTTTCCGATTGCGACATAGAGGCCTGCAAAGGCTGCGTTATCGCTATCGCTGAACTTGGCAAAGCGTTCGAATTCCTTTTCCCAGTATTCGATTTCTTCGTAGCAGGGCGGCACAGCCGATTCCGCTACGTTAATTTCTTCCACCATTGCCGTAGAAAGCTTGGGATCGGACTTTACTATGTGCTGGATGGCTTCTGCCAGGCCCTTGCGGCCCGTTGCAGTCGCAATCTTGAGCCAGGGGGCATAATAGCGTGCCATGCCGTAAAGGGCGTTCATACGCTCTAAGGATTCATTTGCGCTGGTGCATCCTGCGGCCTTGGCTTTCTTGTACCATTCGGCGGCGCGGGCGTAGTCGCCTGCATTTTCGCAAAGCTGGCCAAATTCGTTTGCCATGTTGCCATTGGAAACTTCTTGCAGGGCAGCACTTTCGAAAGCGGTTGTATCACCTATTCCAAATTTGTTTGCCTTCTGGTACATTTCGTAACAGGAATCGAAGGCGTTAGCTTGTCTAAAATAATGTGCAAGGGCCAGAGCCAGTTGCTTGGTAATGGGCGGATTCTGTACGGCATAGCCTGCCCATTCTTCGACTTCCCCTGCCGGCGGAACGACGGTAGAATCGGTGCCTGCATTTATGGCGTCGGCATGTCCCTTGGCCTGTTTAATCTTTTCAAGAGCCTTGAGGCCTGCCGGGGTAGAGGTGTCCGGAGCAGGTGCGTTCTCGATAATGTTGAGCAGAGCGCGTGCAATGGAAAAGTGTCCCTGGTTCTTGGCCATGACAAGTCGGCTGTAGTAGCTGGGGATGTTCGATGTATCCAATTGCATTTTACCCTCTTATAAAATCATTTGCATTGCGCTTTGATAAGTGCATAATAGAATTTTTTTCAGATGCTCGATCGGTTAGAGCAAGTAATCCATGCGGATATTTCGCATGCTTTCAAAAAGGTTGGCCTTCAGGGTGGAATTCCCCTTGGTGAGGCTCTTGATTTCTTCGCGGATTGATTTGCGGTGCGAAGCCTTTGAGAATTCGCAGGTGCAAGTGAACTTGCGGATATCAGCGTTTTCGGCGTACTCGATGATTTCGGATTCTTCGCAGTAGCACAGCGGACGGATGATGCTGCAGGGGTACTTCTCGTAAGGCACCATGGGCGGCATGCCGCTGAATTCACCCTTGTAGAGCATGTTCATCAGGAGCGTTTCTACGATGTCATCCATGTGGTGGCCTAGGGCAATCTTGTTGTAGCCGTTTTCGCGGGCGAACTTGATGAGTTCGGTACGGCGCTGCGTGCTGCACCAGTAGCAGTTGAGCTTGCGGCCTTCTTTAAGGCGTCCTTCTACAGCGACGTCTTTAAAGAAAAACGGAATCTGCGGATACTGTTCGGCCATGCGCTGCAAGAATTCGCGCGGAGCCTTGTCGGCAAAGTCGCTCTGGATGTGTATCGCCCCGATTTCGCAATTGGGCAAGAACTTTCCCATACGGCTTGCAAGTTCCATCAGCAGTACGCTGGAATCCTTACCGCCACTTACGGCGATAAGCACCTTGTCACCGTCTTCTATCAAGTTGAAGTCGTGGAGCGCCTTGGTGATTTTCTTGCTGATACGTTTACGGATGGCGTTGGACATAAAGAGTCGTATAAAGTGGTTTTGAAAAAAGGCCTCGCCAGAGCGAAGCCATTTTTAATTTGTTTGTAATCCGTTTGATCCTTAGTCGGCAAGGCGGAGCGGCATCAGCAAGAAGCTGAAGCCCATGTCGTCGCCAACAGGTTCGATGATGCAAGCGCCGATCGGGGTGTTCATCTTGAGCACCACTTCTTCGCTCTTGCACATGCTGAGGATTTCGTAGAAGTAACGACCATCGAAGCCGATGCTGAAGCTGCCTTCGCCATTGTGGGTCACAGCCAAAGCTTCGCGGGTTTCGCCACCGACATCCGGGTCAGTAGCGGAAAGTTCCATGTTGTTGCCGTCCATCTGGAAACGGATCTGGTGCGTACGCGGATTGGCCATGGGCAAGATACAGTGGACCTTGTCCAACAGTTCGGTAGCGTTGGCCTGAACGGTGCGTTCGAAATTCTGCGGAATCACGGCGCGGTAGTTCGGATACGGACCTTCGATAAGCTTGGAGATAATCTGCGTTGCGCCGATGCGGAACAGTACGTGGGTTTCGGTGGTGCAGATTTCGACGGAGTCTTCGTTCTTGGCGAGGCGGAGCACGAGTTGCAGAACCTTCGGGAGAACGATTACGCCGGATTCGAGGTTTGCACCTTCCTGTTCGATGCTTGCGCGGCCCATGCGGTGACCGTCGGTAGCGACCATGGAAATCTTGCCGTCCTTGGCTTCCATGAACACGCCATTCAGGTTCTGGCGGGTGTTATCGGTAGAGACTGCAAATGCGGTCTTTTCAACCAGGAATGCAAGTTCGCTGGCAGCAAGGGTAAGAGTGTTGCCTTCGACTTCGGGGAACGGAGGGAAGTCACTAGCGTCGAAACTCGTAATGGAAGCCTGGCCCTTTTCGCTCCACTTGATGCGGGTCAAGTGATCCTGCACGTCGATGCTCACGGATTCGCAGCTGGGGACGAGAGCCTTAACGAGGTCGGAGAACTTGCGGGCGTTGATCAGGGCTTCGCCATCACGTTCGCCTTCGACTTCGAGCTTGATCCTCACACCCAAGTTCAAGTCGGTAGCGCAAATTTCGAGAGTGTTGCCTTCGAGACGCAGCGAATAGTCGTTGAGGATTTGCAGGGTGGACTTATTGGGGATGGCGCTGATAGCAATCTGGAGCGCTTCCTGCAATACGGATTTCTTGATATTGAACTTCATTTATGCGCCTCTTTGGATAAGCATGGTTCCAACAAAGAAGATAACGGCAATAGCGCCGAGGACTACAATGATCTTCGGGTCCAGCGCATTGGCCTTTTTCGGTGTAAATTGCTTTGCATTTTGCTTTGCGCGTCTACGATCGCTACGGCTCATAGGAAATCTCCATTTTTTATACGCGTAAAAAACTAATTTTTTTACGGACAAAAGGAATTAAGCATGGCTGAAAAAACGCTAAATAAGATAAAAAACAAGGCGCTGAATTATGCGTCGACCGCTCTTTTGCGGGTGGAGCTTGCAAACGAGGAATCCAAGCTCAAAAAACGTTTCCAGGCACTTGGCCAAAAACTCCACGGAGCTGTTCGCGATGACCTCCTGAATACCATCAAGGACGATCCTTCCGTGGTGGAGCTTCTGGGTGCCATCGAAGAAGAAAAACGTGTCATAGAATCGCTTCGCAAGCGAATTGATAACTCCGGGTCTGAAAGTGAAGAAGCTTGAGGTTCATGTATTCCCGACCAAGACTACGTCGGGTAAAAGCTACCAGTTTTCGTTTATTGGTGCGGTAGTTGCCGTGGTGGCTGTGGTGGCCGCTATCTTTGGGTTTATCTTGTTTTCGCCAGTGCAGATCTTGGACAACATAACAAGCGGAAACGTTACGAATGTCTATAGGCAGAATGCCGCCATTAGAAAGGAACTCAAGGAAATCCGTGCCTCGGTAGATGAATCTATTTTAAAAGCCGAAGAGACCCGCGCTCTCCGCGACAGTACCTTGAAGGTCGGCGGCCTCGGTTTTGTTCTGGATGCCGCAGCCATGGACGATTCAATTATGCAAAAGCGTAAGAGCGTAAACGAAGTTGAGAGTTCGTTCAAGAAGCTGCTTACCGCCTTGGAAGGTGATTCGACGCTTGCCGAAAAGATTCCAGTGTTGCATCCTATGAAAAATAATCACGCCGTCAAAAAGCGTTTTGAAATGGTCTACGACCCCTTTACGGATAGCGAACTGCCCCATAGGGGCATTGACTATGTGGCTGTAGAAGGCGATACCGTCTATGCGACGGGTGCAGGGTCTGTAATCGAGGTTCGCAAGCATCGCGGTTTCGGACTTGCGGTAAAGATTGACCATAGCCATGATGTGCGTTCGTTCTATGCCCACTTGGGACAGGCCTTGGTTCGGCAGGGTGAACAAGTTCGCCGTGGGCAGCCTATCGCCTTGATTGGTGAAAGTGGAACCCAGTCCAGCATTGGCCTGCATTACGAAATCCGAATCGATGGTATATCTATCAATCCGGAAAGTTTTTACCTGACCAGATAATTAGTTGCTAAAACGGGTTAGACCGTTGGCGTGGTAGAATTCCACGTCGGAAAGAACCTGGTCGACCCAACTTTTGGTAAGGGGCGACTTGCTCCAGTTTTCGGGTTTGGAATTGATTTCGGGATCGGGGTAGAAGGTGGCTACGGCGTTTTCTTGACTTACGCCCACCTGGAGCATTTTTCCCAAGCGTTCCGCGCCCATAAAGACTTGCTCCAGACCTTCTCCTTCCTTGAGGGCGAGGAGTCCCTTGGAATCTTTTTGTCCACGGAAGTTGAAATTGAAGTTGGATACATGCAGTATCAGCGACATCAGTAATGCCGGATCCAGGTGGTGGATTTGCGCTGCCTCCATGACGGGGAGCGCCATGAGCTGTTCGGTATCCCAAGGTTCACCGGTATAAGTCACGATGAGGGTGTGGTTTGAGCCTTCGCTCACGATTTGTGTCTTGTAGCGCTTGCCAAGCCTTTTTTGCAGTAGCTTGTTGAGACGAATACCCCTGTTCTTGAATTGCTTGTAGCCTTTCATGGCCAGGTAGAGCGTGTCGTCCAGCCGCGTTACAATGGGAATGGTGGGCTTGTCTACGATATTGTTGTATGCGCCAATTATCAGCGGGAGCACGTAAACCAGTTCCGGTTCCGGGTGCTGCATGTTGCAATCGGTATCGACCTTGAGTGCCTGCAAGGAATCCAGTTTCATAACGGCGATGGCGGCGTAGTCTTCAAAAAGGCTTCTTTCGTCAATATTCGTTTCTGTACCTTTGGGAACCATGAGGTAGGTAATGACAATGGCTAGAACTAGTGTGACAGAGCCGATGATGGTGCGCCAGACCCTGGGAGCCTTGAAAATCAGTTTAAGCCAGCTACGTACCCTGGGACTTTTCCCAAGGTAAACAGCCAGAAAGGCGAAAATGATTGTCCACAGGATAACGAATATCACGCCTTACATTATAGCAAAGCGTGCAAATTCTATCTTTGGGGTATGCTGGATCCCTTGAAGAATATCGTGGTCATTGGTGACCGAATCTTGATTAAGCCCCTCGAAGCATCGAACAAGACTGGGAGCGGACTTTATTTGCCCCCAAGCGTTCGCGAGCATGATGCCGTACATACGGGTTTAGTGGTCAAGGTGGGGCCGGGATATCCGCTCCCTGTGACGCAGGATTCTGACGCCGTATTCCGTGGGGAATCTCCCGACGAAGTCAAGTACTTGCCGTTGCAAGTCAAAGAAGGCGATGAGGCGCTGTACCTGCATGCCAATGGTCATGAGATTGAAGTGGCGGGCGAGCGCTATGTCATTATTTCGCAGAATGCCGTGCTGATGGTCATGCGCCAGGACGTACCCGACGACGTTTCCGGAATTGAGAACTTATAATTTCCATTTGTCTTTGGCCGCTTCCAATTCGGCGCTGACCCGTTCCCAATCTTCGTAGAGCTGGTCGACTTTCTTCTTGTTGTCGTCCATGTCCTTTGCGATGGCGGTAATGGCGTTGCCGTCGCCGCCTTCGGAGGCAGTCACGAGTTTGGCTTCGAGTTCGCCGCCCAAGGCTTCGGCCTTAGCGATGTCTTCTTCGAGTTTTGCGAGTTGCTTTTCGAGCGGCTTGATAACCTTGCTGCGTTCGGCGATGTAGTCGGCGCGGGCCTTGCGGTCTTCCTTGGCGCGGGGAGCACTGGAAGGTGCATCCGTTTTCACGTCGATGTTTGAAACCTTGATGTTTGCGGATTCAGAACCGCCCGGCTTCTTTTCGCTCGCCCAGCCCACCTTCTCCAAGAAGTCGGCGTAGGTGCCTTCGAACACGCGGCACTTGCCGCCATCGAATACTACGAGTCTTGTTGCAAAGGCATGCAACAGTTCTTCGTCATGGGTCACCACCATCGCAGTGCCTTCGTAATCTTCGAGGGCGTCGATCAGGCTTTCAATGCTTTCCATGTCCAAGTGGTTCGTCGGTTCGTCAAGCAACAGCATGTTGCAGGGGCTTGCCAAAATCTTTCCGAGGAGCACGCGGCTGCGTTCGCCACCGCTGAGAACCTTTACCTTCTTTAACGCTGCATCGCCGCTGAACATCATGAGGCCTGCAAGTCCGCGGGCACGGCTCTTCTGTGCCACTTCTTCGATGGCCGAGGCGATTTCTTCTTCGACGGTGTTGTCGAGGTTCAGGCGGTTGATATTCGTCTGGCCGAAGTAGTTAATCTGCAAATTCGGATTGTGGCTGATTTCGCCGGCGGTAGGCTGCAGCTCCTTGGCGATCAGGTTTAGGAGCGTCGTTTTACCGCGGCCGTTCGGACCGATGATGGCAATGCGGTCGCCCTTGAAGACTTCCATGGTGAGGTCGGTAATCAGCTCCGGGCCTTCGCCATAGGCAAAGTGCAGTTCTTTGATTTGGAGCATGCGCTTGCCGGGGAATCCTGCTTCGGTAAAGCTGAAATCCAGGTTGCGTTCGTGAGTGAGGCGCTCGCCGGTAGCAAGCTTTGCCGCAGCCTTAATCTTGGACTGCACCATGGCGGCTTTCGCGGCCTTGTAGCGGAAACGTTCGATGACCTGTTCCAGCTGCGCCTTCTTTTTCGCCTCGTTTTCCTGCGTGCGCTGGGCGACTTCTTCTTCTTCGGCGATGGTTTCGCGGAGCTTTTCTACCGTGCCCTTCACCTTGCGCATCTTGTGGCGGTGAATGCCCACCGTGTGGGTGCAAACCTCGTCCATAAAATGGTGGTCGTGGGTAATCAAGAGCACTTCGCCCTTCCAGCTACGCAAAAAGCGGCTGAGCCAGCGCATCGACACAATATCCAAATAGTTGGTCGGTTCGTCGAGCAACAGCATGTCGGGTTCAGATGCCAAGACCTTCGCCAAGTTCAAGCGAATCTGGAAACCGCCCGAAAGGAGCATCGGACTCTTGTGCATGGATTCTTCGTCGAAACCCAGGCCGAACAGGATTGCTTCGACCTTGTGTTCTTCAATCCAGCCGTCTTCATTGGGCTTGAGCACGCTACAGGCTTCTTCGTGAACCGTGGCGTGCGTAAAGTTCAGGTGCTGTTGCAAGTAACCTAGCGTGTATTTCTTGGGAATGTCGATGCTTCCGCCGTCAATGCATTCCTGGCCGAGAATCATCTTGAAAAGGGTGGATTTACCGCAACCATTGCGGCCCACAAGCCCCACGCGTTCGTGGTCACCTACAAGCATAGAGGCGCCGTCAAGCAGCACCTGCTCACCAAAAGACTTCGAAATGTTCTGAATCTGAATCACGAGGGTAAATTTAGAAAACGAGTTTAGTGATTATAAATATGAATGTAGCGAGAAAGAAGGAAAAATAAGATGGGAGTAAAACGGGGAAAGAAAAAGCGTCGGTCCCTCCCGCATTATATTAAATGAATTTTTATTTATAAAACATTTTGTTTTTTAAATATTTTTCACAAAAAAAATATACTTTAAGATTATAGGGGTGTCGCACCCCGAAGGAGTTTGATGATGACTAAAAAATTCTATTCGATTGCAATGCCTTTCGCATTTGCCATGGCCTTCGGGCTTTCCGCCTGTTCCGACGATTCTTCCTCAGGCACGAACGCCAATACCGATTCCGGCAACGAAATCAATAACCCTGTTTCGGATAAAGAAACGTCCGATGATTCTTTTATAAACGAAGGCTGGCGCGAAGACTGCCTCGCTAAAATCAACGAATACCGCGCTACCGAAGACTTGAAACCGCTCACGCTCGCCTCCGAAGAAAAGCAGACTTGCGCCGACAAGCAGTCCGCTGACGATCTTAAGACGAACGAAGCTCACGGCCATTTTGGCGATTGCGGCGAATTCGCTCAGAACAGTGGCCCCAATTTCAGTGGTAGCTGGCAGAAGAATGCCTCTGCCGTTGCCGAATACTACCTCAAGATGATGTGGGAAGACGAAAAGGCCAAGGCTGAAAAGGGTGAAACGGAATACAGCAAGATCGGTCATTACCTGAATATGAAAAACACAAGCTACACCAAGGTTGCTTGCGGAATCGCGTTGTCTTCTGACGGTAAGACGGGGTGGTTCAACGTAGATTTCTTCTAGGTATTTTTCTTGGGGCGGATTTTTCCGGTCTTTAGCTTCTGGACATATTCCAGGTTCTTGGTTCGGTCCGCGGCAAGAGCCATTTTCTGTTTTTGCAGATAGCTGATATAAAGATGGAGGCCCTCTTCCAGGTCCATTCCGGCGGCTTCGATAATGTTGAAAAATACTCTTATGGTGGGGATTTTTTCGCCTTTTCCCAAATGTCTTATGTATTCTCTGGAAACATCACTGAAAAAGGCTATGTTCTTCTGGGTATTAAGAGTCCTTAAGAAAGCGATAAACTCTTTCATTGCATTCTTATAGACTTCGTCATCGAACATATTTCAATTTTAAAAACGAAGTCCTAAAAAACACGCCAACTATGGTTTGCGTATTTTAAGAAAAAATTGTGCTTGTACGAAAAAAATATGAATAACCGCGAATACAAAAAATTATATTGCCTTATCGTATGAAATGGTGTAGTATCGTTCTAATATTAGCGTCAATCCTTTTTGCAAGGGATATAGCTTGGTCTCCCGATAAGATGCTCGGGGAACCCTTTAGAATGCATGAGTTCGAGGCGGGGAACTTTCATGCAACGCTTGTCGATTACCCATTCGATTTGGCAAAAGATTCTGTAACACTCCGAATTCCTAAAGCAATCGTTCTTTATATCCATGGATTCAACGATTACTTCTTCCAGCAGGAATTGGCGCAAAAGATAGATTCTGTGGGCTATTCTTTCTATGCCATCGATTTGCATAAGTATGGCCGTTCTTACCGGGAAGGCGAAAAAATGGGTGAACTCCGGGATATTTCGGAGTATTACGCCGAATTGGATTCCGCCATTGCGATGATTCGCGGTATCGAAGGCGATTCTGTTCCATTGGTATTGCTGGGGCATAGTACTGGCGGCCTTATCGCATGCCTTTATGCTGCCGATCGCGAAAACGGTGCCGGCATATCTGCAATCGTTCTCAACAGCCCGTTTTTGGAAATGAATTATGTGTGGCCCTTACGCCGCCTTGCGGTTCCCGTACTTTCGGCTTTCGGGAGCGTTGTGCCTAGCCTGGGGATTCCCCGTGGTGAAAACCCGAATTACGACAAAAGTTTGCGCAAGTCGGAATATGGGGAATGGGATTATGATGAAAAGCTGAAGGTGCCGGGCAGTCTTGCTATAGATTTCGGCTGGCTCCGTGCTATTCATTTGGGGCATGTGCGCATTCAGGAAGGCTTGCGCCTTATGCCGCCGATTTTAGTCATGCATAGCGGATGCAGTTTCCGTGATGACGACTGGAGCGACGAATATACCTATTGCGATGGAGTCCTTGACGTAGAACAAATCCGAGAATACGGCCGGAATCTCGGACCCAGCGTGGAATTGGAAGAAATCCAGGGCGGACTTCATGACTTGTTCCTTTCTCGCAAGCCGGTACGCGATATCGCCTACCGCAAGATGTTTAGATTCTTGGAGTACAGGCTTTAATCGGCGCGACGTCCTTTTACATCTATTCGATGATTTAATTTGCGCACTTTCGGTTTGACGATGGCGCGTTTTTTGATTCCCGTGGTTCCCGAGAGGTCCTTTACCTCGATTTCTTCGCTCAGGAGCCACGAATCGTTGCCATCTTCCACTTTCACGAGTGCCCTGTACGTGCCCGTTTCAGAAATGGCGAGCGAAGCCTTGTCGGCGCCTTCGATCAGTTTGCCGGCCTTGTACCAGCGGAAACCGTAGGCGTCCCTCTGCACCGAGAGTGTCGTCCCGTTTTGCGCAATCTTGGGCTTTGCGAGGGTGATGTACTTGTTCACGATTTTCGCGAGTTCCTGGGCGCCCGTGGCATTCGGGTGCACGCTGTCGTCCAAAAACCATGCGGGCGTCTGGAAAAGCGTATGCAAGTCGATGATGTTCACGCCCTTCTTGATGGCGGTTTCCTTGATAACCGGGTTGATTTGGCTTACGATTGCCGTATCCATGATACCCCAGTCGCAGTTGTTGCTGTAGGGCTGCAGCGTCGCGAAAATTTCGGGGCTCGTGGGTAGATGTGCGAAGGTGTCGATTAGCGCCTCGTAATCGGCGTACAGCTGCGACTTTTCGCACTGGCCATAAAGGTAGTTGTACCTTTCGGCGCCCTCCCAGATACATTTGTCCGTGAAGTACTTGCTGTCGTTGGTGCCGAGCTCGATCACGACGATGTCGGGCGAGGAGGCGAGCGCCGCCTTGAACTTTTCGGTTGTCCAGTAGCTGGATCTGTTCTCGCCGCCTTTGATTGTGGCGCCTGCAAACGTCATGGAAGAAACACCGAAGTTCGTGACAGTGTAATCGTTCCCGAGCATTTCTTGCAGGTGGTCGGGGTATTTCTTTTCGCTCCAGATTCCGTAGCCTTCGGTAATGCTGTTGCCCACGCAGGCTATGTTGACTGAAAATGATGGGCTCGCCATGACAAGCCCTGCGAGCGTTGCCACCATACAATTCGCTTTAGATTGAATTTTTCCAAACATCCTGTAACACTCCTGTGACTTTAAATATACAAACAAAGGGGGTGGGGAAAGTCTCCCCTTCTGTCGGCTGGTGCCATAAGAAAACCCCGCGGGTATTACCCGCGGGGTTTCAGTAGAATTTTATAGTCTGCAGATTAGTACTTGTTCACAAGTTCCTGCGGGCAGCTTTCCAATTCCTGGAAGCTGAAAGAGGGGTTGTTTGCTGCCATGAGCCACTGGGCATGGAAGAGGCAGCCTGCCTTTGCATCAGGAATGTTGGCGAAAACGGTATTGCACTTGTCTTCAAGGCACTTCTGCACCGTAGCGACATCGTTCACCTTCTTGTCGCCGCCGCAATCCTTGAGGAAGCCGCCATGCTGTGCGCCGAGGTTGTTGATTCCCCAGAGAGCGGAGCAGCCGTTGAACGCGCCGACGCCACCACCCGGAATCATCATGTCGAACTGACCATTTTCCACGTCGTAACCGATGTTGGAAATCATGATCACCATCTGCTTGCCCTTCAGAGCGGCGGTACGTGCATCGGTCGTGTGGCGGCTTTCACCGGTAAAGGTCAGCAAGAAACAGGAGCCGCAGGAACCTGCATAGCTGTTACCCGGACCGGCTGCAAATGCGTAGGCGAGATCTTTGTTGATGGCGAACGGTGCCTGGCTGTTGCAAAGACCGGCGGGACCGCCGTCACAAATGCTCTTGACCATGTCATCGCCTTTTGCGAGAGTCTGTTGCTGGGCGTTACAGGTTTTTGCAATCGGGCCGCCCTTGCTGCTCCATGCGCAGTGAGGCTTGCAGCAGTCCCAGTAACGGGATCCCCAGCCCTGGCCGCTACGGCCGCCGGCCTTGATCTTGAAGTTGGGAGTGGAGCCCTGGGCAACGGAGCTACTCGAGGATTTGGGCTGCTGCTGAGAACTAGAGGACTTTGCCTGTTGCTGGGAGCTAGAAGACTTTTGCTGTTGCTGCTGGCTGCTGGAAGACTTGGCTTGCTGCTGGGAAGCGCTGCTAGCCGGAGCAGAACCACTTATGCTTTTGCACTCTTTACCATTGGGATCATGGTAGCAGTTCAATTCGCAATTATTGTTGTAGGCGTACTTTTCGCCCTTAGAGCCCGTCTGTTCTTTGTAATAATCAACGCACGTTCCCGAAGGGGCGTCAAAGCATTTTCCATTGCAGTTACTCGATGCGGCAGCGGAGGACTTCGGCTGTTGCTGCTGTTGTTCGGAAGAAGACGAATTGTTGTTTGCGACCGTTGCGGAGGAACTGTTCACGACCGTTGCAGAAGAGCTGCTTGCGACCGGGTTCGTGCCGGGTACCGTTGCACTGGAAGTCGGCGGAACGGTAGCGGAAGATGATGCCGCGGTAGAGGGCGTCAGCTGTTCGCGTGTCACGACAGGGAGATCGGCGGTATTGATATCAAAGAGGGGAGTGCCATCAAAACCTGTAATGGTTCCAACGTAGGCTCCTGTTCCGTCTTCAACAAGGGTTGCCTCGGCGATTAAATTGCCTTTGACGTCGGTTACGACACCTACGGTGTAAATCAGATACTGCTGACCGTTTGCTTCCATTAGCCAGCAATTATCACTTGCAGAAACAGTTGCGCTTGCGCTACTATTTGTGGGGTTTACCGCATTGGGATCGAGATTGTCGAGAGCGTTGGCGGCTTCTTCGGAGCAGTTCATGAACGCAAGAACGGAGCTCAGGATCAGAGCAGACTTTAGGAATTGGTATTTCATTTACATCCTCAAATTGACCAATGAGACTTTCATTGCGAAAGCCCTTCCAATTCCATCCGCGCATAAAGATAGTTAAATGATTGAAAAAATGCACGTAAAATTTTATTAGACAGTGTGTTGCGAGATGTGTGTCACATTTTTTTCTGTAACAAAAAACCCCGGCTTTCGCCAGGGTGTCTTAATTGGATTTTAGTTCCGGAATTCGAATTAATAGCGCTGCTTCAGTACTTCGGGGCATTCGACTTCGACGTAGTTGTGCATCGGGTTGCCTGCGGCCTGCATGAAGTTTGCGAGGAACAGGCAACCTTCCTTGGCTTGGCTGTCGTTGCTGAATACGCTGTTGCACTTGTTCGTGAGGCATTCCGTACGCTTCTTGAGCAGGTTCCCGCTATAGCCCACTTCTTCTTCGCAGTCCGAAAGTAGACCGCCGTACTGCTTGCCCATGTTGCCCCAGCCCATGCTGCTGCAACCGTTGAACATGCCGACGCCACCGCCCGGAATCATAATGTCGAATTGTCCCTGGGATACGTCGCCACCAATGTTGGTCGTCATGATGATGAGCTTCTTGCCCTTGATGGCGTTGGTATTTTGGTCACCTTGCGCACCGTTTGCGTTTCCGACATATTTGCCGTTGCCGGTGAAGGTGAGCTGGAAGCACTTGCCGCAGGAGCCTCCATCCGAAGCGGGCACTGCCGCGAAAGCGAATCCCATATCGTCGCAGCCGTCAATGGTAAACGGAATCTGGCTCGTGCAGGCCATCATCTGTCCGCCGGTACAAACGCTTTGGCCACCCCAGTCGGTACTTTCGGTCTTTCCCTTGTTGGTGCACTGCCTGGAATGGTAGGAGGTATTGTTTTGCACGGAGCAGTGGGGCTTGCAGCAGTCCCAATAGCGTGTGGCCCAACCGCTGCCGCTCTTGCCGCCGCTTTTCACCTGGATGTTCGGGCATCCGCCGACGGGCTTGCTGGAAGAGCTGCTCTTTGCGGAGCTGCTGGAGGACTTTGCGCTGGAGCTTGAAGATTTTGCGGAGCTGGAAGATTTGGCGCTAGAACTAGAAGACATCGCGGAACTGGAAGACTGCATCGGCTGCTGCCCGTCGGATGACGATGACAGGGGTGGTTGTACCGCCGAGGAAATGCCCGGATCGGGGTTGCCGCCTGCGCTGCTTTCGGGTGTAGGAGGTACGCTTGAGCTACTGCTGGTAATGGGATCCGGGTTTTGCGAAGAATTAGCGTTGAAAACCTTGAGATTGCTTACGTCCACATCATTGAAAATCGGAGTACCGTCGAGGCCGATGATGTTTCCGACGAGTGTCGGGGCGCCGGTATCTGGATCCGTGTTGAAAACGATGGTTGCTATTTGAGTTCCGGCTGCATCCGTTACGACGCCGTTGGGATAGATGACGTAGGTCTGGTCTGCGGAAAGCACCCATGCGTCGGATGTGACGACAGGCGGGTAAATTAAGGTGAGGCCACCGAAATTGATTCCCTGTTCGGAGACGTTGCCATCTAAGTCGTAAATGATGCCATTATAGATGTCTGCGGTGCCGATTTGGTTGCCGCTTTTGTCCAATACGATGCCAGTTTGGGTAATATAAAGGTCGTTGTAGGTGTAAGACGGTTCTTGGACAACGTATGCGGAATAGTCGACTTCCGGCCCGGTTGTTAAAATATCGTCTCCACAGTTACAAATAAAGGCTACTGCTGCTGCAGATAACAAGAACTTAAAAAATTTTTTCTTCATTGGGTCCTCGTGCTCCCGATACACCGGAACACAAAATAGCTAAAAAAATAAAGAATCAAAGTAAAAATATATAGTCATTAACAATTGTGTTCCTTGGGTGTTCCTAAAAGAGTGGATAGATTCACAAGGAGAGGCCTAGTGTAAATTTTTGCTTTGTAAAAATCTTTTTACCAAAAAAGTTGTTGATAAGTTGAAAGGGTTGTCGGGCTTAAACTTAGGGGTGTTTTTAAAATGTTGATAAGTTGGAATTAATTTAGGTGTTGATTATTAAACCTTTGAAATTACGCTAAAAACGCCACTTTTAAACTTCGGAAAAAAAGCGGAAATCCACAGGCGCGCAACGGTGAAAAACGCCCCTGGAATGGCTGAAATCCGCGTTTTTGGGCTAAAAAGCAAAAAAAATTCCTTGAAAAATTCCTTGAAATTGCTAAATTTGTTCGGCAAAATTCGCAAAGTACCGCTTCCTATGCTTTGCGAAATAACAGGAATATGCGTTTAACCCGCGCCGTTCCTAGGATTCGAAGCGATAAA
>Ga0310695_10008978_pt1 | contig 15239 bp, 15 predicted proteins | sample RumenRJG_04DNA_FD_203882 | JGI IMG/M metagenome (GOLD analysis project Ga0310695, IMG submission 203882) | Bovine rumen microbial communities from Lethbridge, Alberta, Canada - RJG_04 (v2) (version 2) | ecosystem: Host-associated > Mammals > Digestive system > Stomach > Rumen | place: Canada...
GACAACTTTTGTTTTCAAAAGTTGTCAGAAGAACCGTCCCCTTGACACGAACCCTTGACACGAACCCTTGGCACCTTTAAATCATTTGAACACCGTAGCCCAGCTTCCGAGGTCCTGTGCGAAAGCCGGATCTTTGATCACGGGAACAAGGTTTTCATCCAGCTCGCAGGAGGTCAGACTCTCCAGCATTTCGACGACCGTCTCATCCGGCGCCGGCGCGTCCACGGCCCACTTTTTCACAAGCTCTGTGTTGTAAGCCGGCGCATAATGACGGTACATGAGGCACCCGTCGTCTGCAAAGCAGAGATCGAGGACAAGGAAGGGGGGCTGTATGTTGGTGATGTGCATCCCCTGTTCGTAGTCCCAGATCTCGAGGTAAATATCGCCGTTGTCCTGCGTCAGGTCCACGGCCAGCAGTCCTTTTCCGTCGATCGCAATCTGGTTGATTGCCCCGCCGTGTTCCGTTTCAATCGTCTTATAGGGCTCGGATTCCCCGTCCCTGAAGACGAATACGGAGCCACCGGTCGCAGCGACAGCGTATCCTCCGTCGTACTCTTTATAGGAGACGATGCTCCTGCCCAGCTTTTCTTCCAGCGCATTTCGCAGAGCGTCGTCGATGAACTGATCTTGAGTGTTTCCTACCTCCTGTATCTTCGCGATGTCCGCATCTGTGACAGGCACGTCAAAATATACAGCCCTGTATTTTCGGATAGCACCATTTCTCGTCTTGGTCAAAATACTGCCGTCCTCCATCAGCACAGCGTCTGTAATAGGCTCCTCCAGCATCAGTTGTACGGATACATCATCTGCAGAATTGCCGTTCAGGATACTGATCCGGTTTGTGCGCGCCCACATGATCTCGGAGCCGTCCGCGCTGAAACCGCCGCCGACGAAGTCGTAGCGCGTATCCTTGCGGCTGGTGCCCATAGACTGTCCATCCATGTTAAAGATCTCGACAAGAGGGCCGTTATTGCCGAAATCCGTGCTTGCAAAGCGGCAGACTGCGTAGCGGTCTTCATTGGGGCTGAACATCACAGCCCGCCACGTGTAGGGGCCCGCATCCCACGCGTGATGCACTCTCCAGATGACCGCGTCCACCATCGCAAATCCGTAGCCGGACCTGACGCCGATCAGCGTATTGCTGGGCGAAGCGTACATCTGCGCAACCAGGTCCATATTATCGGTGTTGTACTGTTCCGCGGCGACTTTGGCGATGTCGAGCTCCTGCGACGGCGCGCATTCGATCCGCCCGGTGCTGCCGGGCGCGCCATAGGGCTCATACAGGTACAAAATCCCACCAAAATAGACAGCAAACCGCGTTCCGTACTCGTCCGACAGGGCAAGCACGGAGGGCTTGTATTCGTAATTGGGATTATAAGCCCGGTCATCGTTGACGTTGGTACTTACCCTGACAGGACTCGGCATCTCGTATTCAGTCCCGTCGGGCATCGTGACGACGATCGTCCGCTCGTCGGCACTTATGACGGGCTCCGCTTGCGCCTCCGGGAAGGAGAGCGCGGAGGAGTCGGAGGTGTCCTCCAGGTAGATCCAGCCCTGTTTCTGGAGTTCGATCAGGGCGCTGCGCGCGGCGTTTTGATTCGCCGGGTCGTCCCGCAGTACTTTGGCAAAGTAAGCCATGGCCTCGCTTTCGTCTAAGGCACACGATCGCTCCATACCCGCCTGGGTGTAACTGGTCAAAAGACTCTCGCGGTACTGCCTGCGCGACACGGACACTTCGTGATAGGAGAGCAGGACCACGGCCAGGATCGCCGTCAGGATGCCGAAGGCGCTGCCGATCGCGATGGCCTGCCGCCTCCGCTGCTGTTTGCGATGTCTCTGATACAGGTCGTCAAAACCGCAGCCGAGCATCGGCGCAGCAAGACGCAGAAATTCGGTCTTCAGCTTCCGGTCCCTCTCTTTTTTGCTGTCGGCTCTGACGTCGCAGCAAAGGGGCTCCAGGATCTTCCGCACTTTCTGCTGCGTGCCGTCGGGCGCCGTTTCATAGTACTCCTCGAAGCAGATCTCCTCGGGGAGCGCCTCCGCGGGTTCGCCGGACACGAGCACAGGCAGAATGCGGTCGATCTTCCCGCCGCAGTGTTCCTTGAAAGCGCGGACTTCCTCCATACACCAGATGGAGTCCTTGTAGTGCTCGGACAGGATGACGATCAGATAGTCTGAGTTGAACAAAGCGTCCTTGAGGGACTGATCCAAACTCTTGCTGGTGGGAAGTTCTGAGCGGTCCAGAAATATATACTGAATACGGTCGGTCTCACCGACGCCCTTCGGGGGCTTATAATTTTCCAAGAGCTTCTGCAGCTTCTCAGCCACATAGGAATCAATTTCAAGGTGCCTGTAGGAAATAAAAGCATTGTAGTGTCTTGTCTCTGTCATATGTTCCTCTCAATCCGGCGAGCGTTCACGTCGTGGTGTCAAAAGAGCGCAGTAACGCAATTTGGTCAATCCTTTTAGTATTATAGGATATATTGCCTGTATACAAAAGGGTTTGGACTCCCGCAACATTTTTACTACTGCAAACGGCACAGGTAAGTATATAATATGTATCAAAACACAGATTTTTTGCAGGAGAGGTGAGAACTTTATGAAAAAGACAGCGTCAAATCCTATCAATTATATAGCAGGCGCACTTTGGGCTTATTTTGTGATCGAGGAAGTTATAGGGCTGATACGATTTCCCGGTGGATTAAATATGGGAGTGATCGTTGAGATCATAGGGATGATCCTGATCGCCGCCGCATTATTCACGAAAACAAAGTATCCGCTTGCGGCGGTCGGGTATTCAATGCTCACTGTATTGTCGCTCGCAAATTTGATCCGGCAGTTCGTTTATATCTTTGATGGAGCATCCCCCGGCATATATCTCGTCAATTCTCTACTCAGGATCGTCGGATGCGCCTTTGCGGCAGCGATCATTGCTGCACAGCTGCTCAGCCGGGAGCAATGGGGCCGGACCTTGAAAGGCTTGTGGTTCATACCTGTTATAATGTTTGCCATAAGCACGCTCATTTTGCTGATCACCACTCTTATCAACTTCGGATTTGATATGTCCATCAGATACTATATCGACCGGATTCTTTCTATTGCTGCAGATGTGCTTACTCTGCTCTGGTATGCGATCGGAATCGACGGTTCCAGTCAGAATGCCTATAATACAGGCAATCCCCGAATCGGGTATGGACCAAATGGCGCGAGACCGTATCCGCAGGGAGGCCAGTATCCGCAGGGAGGAGGCCAATATCCGCAGGGAGGCGGTCAGTATCCTCGCGGAGGTCAGTATCCGCAGGGAGGAGGTCAGTATCCTCGCGGAGGTCAGTATCCGCAGGGAGGAGGTCAGTATCCTCAGGGAGGCCAGTATCCGCAGGGAGGCCAGTATCCTCGCGGAGGTCAGTATCCTCAGGGGGGCGGTCAGTATCCTCAGGGGGGAGGTCAGTATCCTCGCGGAGGTCAGCAGCCGCAGGGGGGAGGCAATAATCCGGCCGGGAGAGGATATAATCCGAACGGCGGCGGTTATAATCCAAATGGCGGTGGTTATAATCCAAATGGCGGAGGTTATGGTCAGCAGCCACAGGGAGGAGGTCAGTATCCACAGGCCGGCAGCCAGTATCCGGCCGTGAGAGGGTATAGCCCGAACGGCGGAGGCTACAATCCGAACAGTGGAGGATATGGCCAGCAGCCGCAAGGAGGAGGTCAGTATCCGGCTGGGAGAGGATATAACCCGAACGGCGGAGGCTACAATCCAAACAGCGGCGAGTATGATCATCAGCCGCAGGGAGGCAGCCCTAATCCGGAAGATGGCTTTGAAGATAATACAGTGGCAGGAAATGAATAGAGCGGGGATGAGTCTTTCCCTTCCTGCTTCGCAGTTATAGGAATATCGATTACTCTTGTGAACAAAAGAGAGGGCTGTTGCATCATCGCTGATTAATCAGCGGGGGCAACGCCCTCTTTTTGTGCGCAAATCATTGGCTTTCTTCTTTGCTTATTTCTGCTTTTTGAGAATCTGGAGGGGCCCTTCCTCAAAATCTTGACCCTGAAGTCAGAAGACCCCACCACTTTCTAAATTCCAGATTCCGGATGGGTCCTGCCGTCTAAACTCCACCATGGAATTGTCAGAAGCTGAAGTCAGAGGACTCAACCTTGAAACCAAACGCCTCCATCAATCAAATCAACAAAAAAAGAGCCCATCGCACAAGCGCAGGTCTTTTTGATGATATGCCCCTTCCTGGCAGCAAGCTTTTTGTTATTTCGCTTATCTGCCTGAAAGGGAGCAAATCATTTTACCCATTCGCTTCATGCGACAGCCCCTTTTTCGCTGTCCGGTCTTCATTTTCCCGCCTATGCTAATTGGAATTTTTATGACACTCCGGCCTTAATCAACCTCCCCACTGTACATATGTGTCATAATGACACTCCGGCCTTAATCAACCTCCACACCGTACATATGTGTCATAATGACACGTTTTGCCGTCGCTGCTCCGAACAGCTTCGTGAGCATGTTGACTGCAGGGCCGCCGTTTGAGATCAGCTTTTGGGCAAAATCCTGTACTTTGGCACTTTTTTGACCGGGGTCGCAGTCAGCGGCATCGGGCAGTTGTGCGCAGTAAATGCCGATGTATGCCTGTGCCATTGCATTGAGGCGGCCGGTGATCAGCCTTCCGCTCTTGTGGGCGGAGCAGGGATAGAGGAGAGAGTCATACCAGTGTTCTTGTTCTTCGGTCTCTGCGTTGGGAAGATCGGCGTCTCTCATTTTGATGCGCATGAACTCTTCCTGATTCCCTTCCGGCCAGGGGGCCAGCTGGGTGTCATAGAGTTCCGCCATCTGTGTTTCTTTGCCAAAAGCCCAGACCCAGTCTGCGTTGAACAAAGGCGCGTCTTTCCCGGTCGGTGCGATGACTATGGTTTCCATTTTCATCAGGCCGCCAAGAGCCATCATCCTCATTGTGCACAGATGACCGACACCTTCCACATCATAAGACCTGATTCTGAATTCCATGCCGAATTTTCGGAGACGGGCGTCTGCACCGATGTCCTTCTTATTTAATGTGAAACTTCGTTCCAGCGCGGCCATAGAAAATCTGGTCAGATTTAAATGTTCGTCCATACGATAAGCCCTCCCTGCAAATTAGTCAAAACCTGTTAAGCTGAGAATACACGAAACGGAAGCAGACAGCAAACATAAAAGACAGAAAGAGCTGTTGCCCGGCGTTCTGCGCCGATTGCACAGCTCTTATAAAGACAGAAAAAAGAGCTGTTGCCCGGCGTCCTGCGCCGATCGTACAGCTCTTTGTCAATGCGGAAGATGGGACTTGAACCCACACGGTGTACCCACCACAAGATCCTTAGTCTTGCTCGTCTGCCAGTTCCGACACTTCCGCGTATTATTTCCTCATATAAAGATTGAGGATGCAGGAGATGGGACTTGAACCCACACTATGTTGCCATAACAGGCACCTGAAGCCTGCGCGTCTGCCATTCCGCCACTCCTGCGAACAGATGCTATTCTACCGAAAAAACGTGCGGTTGTCAATGATTGATTTTGATTGATTTTGATGGTTTGGCAAGAAATCTTATACGGATTTTGCCGTGGATATTCTGCGGGTATTGAGTATATATATACATAAGACACAAAACAATGCCGGTGCAGACGCACCGCATCTGCAGAAAAGAGCAGAACTAAACTGAATTAAACTAAACTGAATAAAACCAAACTGAATTTAACTAATCAAAAACATCCGAAAATCAGAATAATAAGGAGATTGAAAAATGAGTATGGAAAACAAACTGAATGCAGAAGAGCTGAACGAAGTAACAGGCGGCGCGGCAAGAGAGGAGATCAATGTCAGATCCATTAAACCGATCTGGGTCAAGGTCACCGCTTCAAGCCTGAACTGCAGATATACACCTAACGGACCGATCGCCAAGACTTATGAGTACGGACACAAGCTCAAAGTCGACGGAATCACTGAGGACGGCAAGTGGTACAGACTGCTGATCAATGATCCCCGCGGCGGCACCTGCTATGCATTCATCTATAAACAGTATACGGAAGTTCTCTGATCATCGTTCGGGAAGAGCAGGATCACTAAACAAGATCGGCTGACGCACCGGAAAACAAATTGCCGGGGCGTCAGCCCTTTTTTTGTGCGATAAGCCGGGGGGTGCATCTTGTGCTTGCACGAAGATGCACCCCCCGGCCAACGGTCAATCGAGCAGGAGCATCCTGCTCGATTGCGATAAGCCGTCAACATTATTAACTTTACCCTGTCTTAATTATCGTAATTGTATGAAAAATTATGCTATATTAGATAGTGTGGGAAAAACTAAGCCGCCACGCCGTCCGGTTTCGGATGGATCGGGGGGAAATGGTCGATCGCGAAACCGTTCGGAATAATATTAATCATTGAATCACAGCATGAAGATCATAGCAGGAAAGTTGAGGAAACAGGGAAATGAGAAACAGACTTCTGGCCGCGCTAATTTGTGCGGCTGTTATAACAGCTGCCGGATGCGGCAGTCAGGCAGGAGGGAATAACAGCACAGGGACGGCGACAGAATCAGAAAAGGATTCCGGCGCGCAGGACGGCAATGCAGAGACAGGGGAGCAGGGCTCGGGAACGGTTGAAAGCGATTCAGACGGAAGCGGTGCCGGCAAAACAGCGGCCGGGGCCGGGATGACATCGGAATCCGCAGTGCAGCAGGAACCCGCTGCGCCTAAGGGCGAAAAGTATGTGAGCGAAGACGGCTGGTCAGTCTATTATGATGACGAGCTTGTTGAGGTGAGCGAGGGAACGGATCTGGTCGAATTCGTTTACACCGGTGAATGCAGCGGAACGAATAAGATCGGGATCCGCTATATCCCGAATACAGCCACAGACATTGTTCTTGCCGAGAAGTATATGGATGAAGACGACGATGAGAGTCCCAAGATCGAGAGAAGCGAGGGGTATTTTGGCGGGAGAACGGACATATGGTCCTTCAGCGTCGATGAGCTCCGCAGCGGAAATTCGACACACGGATACACAGCGGTGGAACACAATCGCGGCGTTCTTTTGATCGAGAGGACCGGCTATAAGGAAGCGGACGAGGAGCTGGGAACGCAGATCGCGGACACCATGTCATCGATCCTGGGCAGTTTCGAGTTCGAGAAACACGCGCCGCAGACAGAATATGACTACATCCCGGGCAAATATGAGTTGAACGCCGAAGGAGTGCGCGGAAGTGCTGAGGGATTCCCTGCAGAGATCCTTCTGAGGGAGGACCACACCGGAACATTCACGATGCAGAGTACGGCGGCCGCGGAAGGCGGGGCTGCCGGCAAAGACAAGACCGACAAAGACAAGACCGATAAAGACAAGACCGGCAAAGACAAGGACGCGTCCGACAAGGATGCCTCTGCAGAGAACGGCACTGACGCGGAGGCTTCCGCGGATCAGCGAAATATTATCTGGTACAGCAGGGACAAGATCATCAAGGAGGACGCCGTCGGCGGAAAGTCTTATTATTTCAGCATGGAGGGCGATATCCTTTATCTGGAGCAGGGAGAGGAGTACGCGGAGTACCAAAGGGATACGAGTATCAGCGCGAGCGCGGAGGCCGCGTCCACCGGGGAGAGTACGGACCCGCTTCATAATAAGAGCCTGCTGGATTTCAAGACATATGAGAGCGAGGACGGGTGGATGGTGTATTATGACCAAAACCTGATCTACGTCAATGAAGCGAACGGGACCACCGGGTTTGTCTACGGAGGATCGGCGGGCGGCACGGAGATGCTGACGTTCACGTATCACCCTTATGACACCACCGACGAAGTGCTGGAAGACATTGAGGACAGCTACAATCGATCGCAGATCGAGTTGAGCGAGGGCTTTGTCGGCGGAAATCACGGGGCATGGGGCTACACGATCAAGGTTCCCGCTGTCGAAGGCACCTCGGGCATGGGACAGATCTTTACCGCCATTGAACACAACGGGGGAACACTGCTCATCGAGAGAGTTTTCCACGCGTCCGGCGATTCTGACGAGGCGCGGAAGGTGGAAGAAGCTTTTGAGGAGATCCTGAGCACCTTCATGTTCACGGCGCATGAACCGGAGAGAGAGTACAGAGATATTCCCGGCACCTATCAGATCAATGACAAAAAGCTGGCGAAGTCCGCATCGAGTTATCCGGGAACGACACTCGTGCTGAATGAGAATCATACAGGCAAGTTTACCGGATTTGATAAAGAAGTGGATCTGATCTGGCACAGCAGAGACGGCATTATCAGGGAACCGGGCGTGAACGGCACATCGTACACGTACCGCATCGAGGATGATACGCTTTACCTGCAGATGGGTAATGAGCAGGTCGAGTTTATCCGGGACGAGAGGGAAGACGATGACTGGGACGACTGGGATTGAACCCGCGAGCAGCACAAAGGAGGCTGGAATGTACGCATTAGTGACCGGCGCCAGTGCCGGTATTGGAATGGAGATCGCGAAGTATCTGGCCGTGAAAGGATATGACCTGATCCTCACGGCGCGGAGAGAGGACCGGCTCTCGAAACTGCGCAGGCAGATCCTTCACAAGTATCCGGACAGGAAGATCCTCGTGATCCCTGCGGACCTGACAAAGAGAGAGGATTGCACGCGCCTGTTTGAGGAGGCATGCGCACAGGCGGGCAGCCAAAATATTGACTTCGTCGTCAATAATGCCGGCATGGGCGTTTACGGCCGTTTTCTCGAGACGGATCTGGAGAAGGAGCTGTCGCTGATCGACCTGAATGTGACGTCGGTCCATATTTTGTCAAAGCTGTTCCTGCGGGAGATGGTAAAGAACGGGCACGGTGTGCTGCTCAACGTCGGCTCCTGTGCGGGATTCACGTCAGGACCTACGTTTTCAAGTTACTATGCCTCCAAGAATTATGTGGTAAGGCTGACCGAGGCGATCCACGAGGAACTGCGGCAGGCAAATTGCCCTGTGAAGGTGAGCTGTCTGTGCCCCGGGCCGGTAGATACGGCTTTCAATGATAATTCCGGGGTGCTTGTCTCGGGCAAACAGATCACGGCCGCCCAGGCTGCGCGGGAAGGTGTGGAAGGAGCGCTGCAGGGGAAAATGATCGTCATTCCGGGCACGAAGATGAAGCTGGTCACAATAGGATCCCACCTGTTGGGCGAGCATTTGTCGACGCGCATTAATTACATGATCCAAAAAAAGAAAGCCGGGGAATAAGAAAATCAGGGAATTAAGAAAGCCGGGGAATAAAAAGCCGGGGAATAAGTAAGTCGGTGAATTAGAAAGCACGAGAGTGAAGAAGTATAGGGGATGCTTTATTTACATCGGGAGGTGAACAGGAGATGTCCGGTATACGGAATAAACAGCGGCCTTTCAGGCTGCTCAGGTTTTTGGCTGAAAACACCGATGAGAATCATCCGATATCCACACCGGAGCTGGTGAAGATCTTTCAGGCAGAGGATGCTCACGCTTCGAGAAAGACGGTGAAGGATGATATTGATGTACTGGTGGGAGAGGGTTTCGATATCGTTACGATCAGAAGCACCCAGAACTCCTTCTTTTTGGGGAACCGCTGTCTGGAGATCCCGGAGATCAAACTTCTGATCGATGCGGTCTCTTCGTCACGTTTTATTTCAAAAGACAAGAGCGCCCTGCTCATCGGGAAGCTTAAGCGTTTTGTGAGCAGCGGGCAGGCGGAAAAGGTAACGCGTCACCTCTATATCGCGGACCGTCTGAAGGCGGAAAACCATCAGCTTCTGTACATTGTGGATGCGGTTACGGAAGCGATCAACGAGGGAAAGAAAATACGCTTTCAGTATTTTGACTATGATGCGTCGAAAGAAAAGATCCTCCGCCATGGCGGCATATATTATTATGTCAGTCCTTATGCACTGGTATGGGACGACAATCACTATTATATGTGCGGCTTTTCGGACGACAGGGCAAAGATCATGAATTTCCGCGTCGACCGCATGTGCAGCACGCAGAAACTGGAGGAGGATGTCGTGCCGCTCCCGGAAGATTTCGATATGGAGGAGTATGTGCAGCGGCAGTTCAGGATGTTCCAGGGAGAAGAGACGGAAGTCGTCTTAAAGTGTGAAAATGACATGATGCGGTATATCGTCGACCAGTTTGGCGAGAACGCGGAGACATGGAAATCATCCGAGGATACTTTCTGCGCAAGAGTCAACGTGGCGGACAGCCCGACGTTTTACGGATGGGTATTTGCATTTGGAGGCAAGGTCAGGATCGTATCGCCGGACAAGATCAGGGAGAATTACCTGGCGATGGCGAAAACAGCGGCTGAGATCTGATCGGGCGGCTGAGTCCCTCGCGTCCGGGGATTGAGTTCCTCGAGCCCGGGGATTGAGCCCCTCGAGCCCGGGAATAGAGTCCCTTGAGCCCGAGGTTCGGAAAAAGGCAAGGGATAGCGGTCAGCACTTTGCATTTCTTGCAAATATAGGGTATTCTGAAAGGGACAATTCATTGCAGATAAATCGAACGACAAGACGGGAGATCGTATGGCAATATTGTTGTTTTTATTATGGATCATATGGAACGGCAGGGTGAGCGTGGAAATCCTCCTGTTCGGCGTCGCGCTGACTGCGGCGGTACTTTTATTTGCTGTAAAAGTACTGGGCTACAGTCTGGAAAGTGAGCGTCGAATCGGAAGGAATTTCCCGCTTTTTTTGTTATACACGGTGACGCTGATCTCGGAGATCTTTAAGGCCTCGTTTACAGTGGCGAAGCTTGCTTTTGATCCGGAAGGCAAGACGGATCCGGTGATCATAGAGTTTCACTCGGGACTCCCCACGGATTTTCAGAATGTGCTGCTGGCCAACTCCATTACGCTGACCCCCGGCACTTTCACACTGATCCAGGAAGGAGACCGGTTTGTGGTGCACTGCCTGCGCAGAGAATACGCAAACGGGATGGGGGATTCCAAGTTTATTGAACTGCTGCGCAGAGTGAAATGAGGAAATGTCATGACGGTTGAACAGGCTTATCAGATTTTATACGGAGGGGCACTGATCGTCTTTCTCCTGATGATCGGAGCGATGGTCATTCGATCCATTATCGGACCCCGCAGCACAGACAGAATTCTCTCCGTCAATATGCTGGGAACAATGACGATCTGCTCGATCGCCCTCTTGTCCTATCTTCTGGGAGAGGGATATCTGGCAGACGTGGCACTCATCTACGCGATGATCAGTTTTGTGGCAGTGCTCATGATGGCGTCCATGTTTGTGCCGTCGAAGCCCAAACAGCCCGAGTTGGACAGTATCGACACTGAGCAGGAGAGCAGCGCCGCTGAATCTTCAAGAAGCAGCGGAGCTGAAAAACAGGGAGAGGACAAAAAGCGATGATAGAATGGATTCGATTTGCAATATCAGCGGTGCTGATCATCCTGGCTTTGTGCTCTTTTGGCGGGGCTGTGCTGGGGGCATACAGATTCGGGTTCGTGCTGAATCGGATGCATGCCGGAGGTATAGGCGACACCGCGGGGATTTTCCTTGTGGTCTTATCGCTGGCGGTTGCCAAGGGACCGCAGATGGATACACTTAAATTGTTCATCCTGGTCTTCTTTTTGTGGTTCACATCGCCGGTTTCCACGCACTTTTTGGGACAGGTGGAGTATTATACGAATCCGGTCCTTCGGAAATATGTGAGAAAGGGGAAGCAAGATGCAGCTGACTGATATTGCGAGAATCATTCTTTTGATTCTGCTGATCGTCTGTGCCGTGGGCGTCAACTTCGGTAAGAGCCTTCTTCAGGCTGTGATCATTTTCATGTCCTACAGCTCCATTATGTGCATCTTGTGGGTCATTTTGGAATCTCCGGACCTGGCGATCACGGAAGCGGCCGTAGGCGCGGGTGTCAGCAGCGTCCTGTTCATGCTGACGCTGCGGAGAATTCACACGGAGGACCTGCGCGTGGAGAACCAAAACCTGGAGAAGGAAGCCGGGAACGGCGAGGCGCAGACAGAGCACGAAGAAAGCGGCAAATGATATGAAAATCTTATATGAAGAAGACACCGGCAGCAGGGAAGAACACGACCTGCTCGAAGATATCATGGACGGGGAGGAACGCCCCGACAGTTCCAGGGAAAAGGTCAAAAAAGAGCAGACGTATTATAAGAATTATGTGCGCACCTCGCGTACCGCGCAGAGGCTGATCAAAGCGGAGAACGAGGGCTTCCGCGCGTTTTTCAGCACGGTCGCGGTGTTCAGCTGCGTGGTCCTGATCGGAATGCTGCTTTTTACGATCTCCTTCTTGCCGCGCTACGGTTTTGAGAACCCGGAGAGCGCGATCGTCGTAAAGCGGTATGTGGAGCAGGGCCTTGAGGAGACAGGCGCGATCAATATCGTCGCCGGCATCATTTTGGACTACAGGGCTTTCGATACACTCGGAGAGTCGCACGTATTGTTCACGGCGTTAATGTGCGTGACGGTCCTTCTGTTAAAAGACAAAAAGAACATGCACACGAAGGAAGACGACTTCCACTTGATCCGCGACGAGAGATATCACGAGCTGTACAGAGAATCCATCATGAGAAACGTCGCGACGGTCCTTCTGCCGTGCCTTTTCCTTTACGGAGCGTATGTGCTGCTCAACGGGCAGAATTCCCCGGGCGGAGGTTTCTCCGGCGGAACGGTGATGGGATCGGGACTGATCATCTGTGCGGCTGCGTTCGGATTTCGGAGTACGGACAAGGTCATTACGAGAAAGACAGCCGGTCTGATCGCATTCTTTGCGCTGTCTTTTTACAGCTTTGCCAAAGGCTATGTTTTCTTTACGGGATCCAACGGAATAGAAAATCATATTCCCAAGGGGACGCCCGGCAATATCCTGAGCGGAGGACTGATCCTGCCGCTGGACATCGCAGTAGGGCTGGTGGTCGCATGTACGATGTTCGGCTTCTACAGCCTGTTCAGGCGCGGCAGCATCGGCGGAGATGAATAGGAGAGCAGATTATGGGAAATCTCATCGCGAACAGTACGGAAGCTGTCGCCGTCATTTTGTTCGGAATTGGCTTCACGATGCTTTTGTTTCACAGGAACCTGTTCCGAAAGCTGATCGGACTCAATATCATGGACACGGGCGTATTCCTGTTCCTCGCGTCCATGGGATATATTGACGGGCGGAAAGCGCCGATCATAGTGAACGGAGTGCAGAGCACGGAGGCGTACATCAATCCTCTGCCGGCATCGCTGGTCCTGACGGGAATCGTTGTCTCTGTCTCTGTGACGGCGATCATGCTCTCTCTTACAGTGCGCCTGTATATGCGCTATCACACACTGAATCTGGACGAGATCTACCGCATGTCCGAACATATTGAAAACGACAGGTGACAAGAGCCGGCAGTTGACGGCGGCATGCAGGTGATCGACAACGACAGGTGACGGAGGACGCGTACGTGGACTTTATCAGGAACTTCCCTATGTTCAGCGTTGTGCTCAGCCTTTTTTCAGGGGTCTTGTGCACAATGATCAGGGGCAAAAAAGCAAGAATATATACGATCTTCTATGAGTGTCTGCTCATCGGGATGTCGGGAGCTGTCCTGTGGTACACAGTGAGTACGGGGCAGTCATTTACCTATGTCATGGGTGAATTTCCGGCGCCTTGGGGGAACGAACTCCGGGCCGGCGTGCTGGAGGCATCCATTGCAACACTCTTTATGTGCGTCATGCTGTGCGCGGTGCTGGCCGGCAGGCGCTACGTAAATAAAGACATCGATGAGATCAAGATCAATACCTATTACGCGATCATCAATCTTATGACGGCGGCGGTGATGGCGATGGCCTGGACCAACGATATTTTCTCCGGGTACGTATTCCTGGAGATCCTGACACTCACGAGCTGCGGTATTTTGATCGTGCGCGAGATCGGAAGGACCACACTGGCGGCGGTGCGCTACATGATCCTGAACCTTGTGGGATCCGGTCTGTTCCTGTTGGGTGTGGTGCTCCTGTATGACATCACCGGCAACCTTCTGATGGTCCCCATGCAGCACCAGATCTCTGTGATGTACGGGATTCCGGAAGCCCGGATCGTGCTGATCATGGCGACGGGAATTCTGACCATCGGGCTCTCGATCAAGAGCGGCCTCTTCCCTTTTCATTACTGGATGCCCGATACCTACGGATGGGCGACGCCCACATCCGCGGCGATCTTATCCTCACTGGTGTCCAAGTGCTATATCTTTTTATTGATCAAAATATACTGGCGTGTCATCGGAGTCGATATCTTCATGGACATGCCCATCCGCAATATTCTCTTCGTGCTGGGTCTGTGCGGCATGATCTTCGGATCGGTATCGGCGATCCGTGCGGACAATATCAACCGAATGGTGGCTTTTTCATCCGCGGCGCAGATCGGCTATATCTATATGGGGATCGGCCTGGGCGGAACGGCCGGTTTTATGGCGGCCGTGTTCCACATCATGGCGCATTCGGTGACCAAATCGCAGCTGTTTCTGACGACACCGAGGCTTGCGGAGGTATCGGGAGACAGCCTCAAGTTCAAGAGCATGCAGGGATGCGCGCTCAGAGATCCCAACGCAGGCCTGTTCTTTTTGATCCCCAGCCTGTCGATGATCGGAATACCGATCCTTGCAGGATTTTCGTCCAAGCTGAATTTTGCCATGGCGGCAGCGGATGACGGAGGGATCAGGCTGGTTCTGGTCATGCTGGCGCTGGCAGCAAGTTCCATGTTAAACGCACTGTACTTTATACGTACGCTGATTCGTATCTATACACCCGGCAAAGACCAGAAAGCCAGGATCCCGCACAGGTGGGACTATAACGGCCCGATGATCGTTCTCACGATCGGAAACCTTGCAATGGGCCTGTTCAGCTGGGTTTTTGTCGGACTGATCGAGCAGGGATTCGGAATGTTCATGTAAAGGGAGATGGGGCAATGCTTTTTCTGTTGGCAATTTTTGTACCGTTTATCGAAGGAATCGTGATATCGTCGGTCCGGGTCGGGGATCGGTTCAGAAGCGTGCTTTATGCGGGCGCCGTGATCCTGGCGGATCTGGCGGCTGTCCTTGCAGCGCTGAACGGCACAACGATCAGACTGGCCGCGCTCTCGGAAGGCGTCGAGATCATATTTACAGCAGATACGCTGGGAAAATGCTTTCTTGCAGTGACGCTGCTTCTGTATACTTGTGTCCTTTTCTATTCTTTTGAATACATGAAGATGGAAGAGAGGATACCGTCCTTTTATCT
>Ga0310695_10008979_pt1 | contig 15239 bp, 9 predicted proteins | sample RumenRJG_04DNA_FD_203882 | JGI IMG/M metagenome (GOLD analysis project Ga0310695, IMG submission 203882) | Bovine rumen microbial communities from Lethbridge, Alberta, Canada - RJG_04 (v2) (version 2) | ecosystem: Host-associated > Mammals > Digestive system > Stomach > Rumen | place: Canada...
AAATATTATTTCAAGTGGTATTTCTTATAAAAAGTTAAGTCTTATTGAAAAAAGAAAAGGATGGATTGTTGATTTTAAACAATCTTAAATAGCATCAAAGGTTATTATGGAGCGTTTACTGAAAATATGTTTTTCTCTGCATGTGTAACAGTGCCAATCAAGATATCTGCTTCAATGTTTTATTAAATTTTTACTTCAAATATGTTAGAATGCTCAAAAAAATTCTGAGAGTACTGTAATGTTTGAAGTAAATCCTGTATTGGCAAAAATCGAAGATCTGAAGGAAAGAACAGCCTCTATAAAGGGCTACCTGGATTACGGTCAGAAAAAGGAAAGGCTGGAGGAGGTTTCTGCAGAGGTGGAACAGCCTGATGTGTGGAATGATCAGGAAAAATTTCAGAAACTCAGTAAGGAAAAGAATCAGTTAATACAGACAGTCGGCACTATAGATGCACTTGAAGCAGGCGTAGAGGACGTTCAGTCGTACCTTGAACTTGCGCAGGAGGAAAATGATCAGTCGGCTTTTGATGATGCGGTAGCTGAAGTTGAGAAACTGGAAGCCAGACTGGCAGATCTTGAATTCAAGCGCATGTTCTCAGGCAGCAGCGATCAGGCTGACTGCTATATGGATATTCAATCCGGTTCCGGCGGAACAGAGGCTCAGGACTGGGCTGAAATGGTGCTCCGCATGTATATGAAATGGGGAGACCATCATGGATTCAATCCTCAGATTGTGGAATATTCGGAAGGTGATGTTGCAGGTATCAAATCGGCAACCATCAAGTTTACCGGTGAATATGCATACGGATGGCTGAGAACTGAAACAGGGGTTCACCGTCTGGTTCGCAAGTCTCCTTTTGATTCAGGAAACCGCCGGCATACCTCGTTCTGTTCGGCTTTCGTTTATCCTGAAGTTGACGACAATATTGAGATTGTTATCAATCCGGCGGATTTGCGCGTCGATGTTTTCCGTTCATCGGGAGCCGGCGGACAGCATATTAATAAAACAGAGTCTGCAGTCCGTATTACCCATATTCCGACTAATACAGTTGTTACATGTCAGAATGAGCGTTCACAGATTGCCAACCGTGAAAGCGCGATGAAGCAGCTGAGAGCCAAACTGTATGAAATAGAGCTGCGCAAGAAAAACAGTGAAAAGCAGGCGGTTGAGGACAGCAAGTCCGACATCGGCTGGGGCAGCCAGATAAGATCATACGTATTGGATGATTCCCGAATAAAAGATTTGCGTACAGGCGTTGAGAACAGAAATACTCAATCGGTGCTGGACGGAGATCTGGATATGTTTATAGAAGCAAGTTTAAAATCAGGTTTGTAAAGATAGGATTAAACAATGACTGAACAGGTAGAAACTAAAGAAGTTCAAGACTCAGGTTTGGAATTAAATAATGTGATGCTTGAGCGCAGAGCAAAACTGGAAGCAATCAGAGCACAGGGCATTGCGTTCCCAAATGATTTTCGCCGTGATGCAATTTCTGATGAGATTCACGCCAAGTATGAAAATATGTCAACTGAAGAACTGGCTGAATTGAAACCTCAGGTAAAAATCGCCGGTAGAATGATGACCCGCAGAATTATGGGAAAAGCTTCTTTTGCTACCATGCAGGATATGGGCGGCAGAATTCAGATTTATGTTACCCGAGATAACCTTCCTGAAGGCTTTTATAACGATGTTTTCAAAAAGTGGGATTTAGGTGATATTCTCGGTGTGGAAGGTTATGTTTTTAAAACCAAGACCGGTGAATTAACAGTTCATGTTGAAAAAATCAGATTATTAACCAAATCACTTCGTCCGCTTCCGGAAAAATTCAAGGGTTTAACCGATCAGGAAACCCGCTGCCGTCAGCGTTATCTTGATTTGATTGCCAATGAAGATTCAAGAAGAACATTCCAGATCAGATCCCGCACAATTCAGGCAATTCGTAAATACCTGACTGATCACCGCTTTATGGAAGTTGAAACTCCAATGATGCAGGCTATTCCCGGCGGAGCTTCGGCACGTCCGTTTATTACACATCACAATGCACTGGATATTGATATGTATCTGAGAATTGCTCCGGAGCTGTATCTGAAGAGACTTGTGGTTGGCGGTTTTGAACGTGTATTTGAATTGAACCGTAACTTCAGAAATGAAGGTATTGATGTTCGTCATAACCCTGAATTCACAATGATCGAGTTCTATATGGCTTATGCTGATTATCATGATTTAATTACTTTGACTGAAGATTTATTCAAGTATGTTGCCAATGAGGTTCTTGGTTCTCCGAAGTTTATTTATGCAAAACCTGGCGAAGAAGGTTTTGAAATTGATTTCTCCAAGCCTTTCGAAAAGATGACTATGAAGGAAGCTATTTTGAAATATGCTCCAGGTGTGACCGAAGATGATTTGAATGATCTTGAAAGAGCTAAGGCTGTAGCCAAGAGACTGCACATTGAATTGATGGACAGCTGGGAACTTGGTCATGTATACTCTGCAATTTTTGAAGAGACTGCAGAGGAGCATCTGATTCAGCCTACTTTCATTACTGAATACCCTGCCGCTGTTTCTCCTCTGGCCCGCAGAAACGATCAGAATCCTGAATTTACCGATCGTTTTGAATTCTTTATCGCCGGCAGAGAGTTAGGAAACGGATTCTCAGAATTGAATGATGCTGATGATCAGGCTGCACGCTTCAGAGCACAGGTGGCGCAGAAGGAAGCAGGAGATGAAGAGGCAATGTACTATGACGGTGATTACGTTACAGCGCTTGAATACGGTTTGCCTCCTACAGCAGGTGAAGGTATCGGTATTGACCGTCTGGTAATGCTTTTAACCAACAGTCATACCATTAGAGATGTTATTTTATTCCCTGCATTAAGACCTAATGCAAACTAGTACGCATCATTAACATCAGTTTATTTACGGGGAACCTTCATGCTGGGTTCCCTTTTTGTTTCATGTGTGCAAATATACCATTTTCGGCGTATTTGAATGCAATATCCCGTCAGTGTAAAAGTATCCGAATACACAGATTTATGGTTAGTCGCTGATTACCGCTAATGAAATCATGGTTCTGATTGTTTTCTGATCCTGTAATAATCAGCACATATTTTTTAGCCGAATACTCATCTGCAGGGATGGTTTGCAGTATATTATCTGTTTAGAGTAGTAATTGCTAACCGGTATATAAAATCGGATGTGTATAAATAATAACCTGTATATACCTTTTTAATAAATTTGGGGATTTAAAACTTGACTTATATCCCATAAATAATTATTATTAGTTAGTCATTGCTAATTAACGAATGTAATTCGTTATTCAGTATAAAAGAGGTGTTACTATTACTTAACAGGTATGGTTTGCATATGCTACTAAAGAATTTAAAAGTCCGGGATAAAGGTACTATCAGCCGGATTAATACAACAGATCGCAGTCGCAGTCGTCGTTTAAGCGAATTAGGTTTTTTACCGGGTACAGAATTTGAGGTTTCCCACAAGGCTCCGCTGGGTTTTCCGATTGCATTAACGATACGCGGGTATCAGATAATTCTTGGTAAAGATGATGCCATGGTAATAGAAGTAGAATAAATTTGAGGTGTTAAAATGTCATGTTCCTGCGGTGATAATAAATGTAGTTCATGTCCTTGCGACGTACCACAGATCCCGAGAAAAAGAAATGTTCGTCATGTAATGCTGGCAGGTAATCCGAACTGCGGAAAAAGTACTCTGTTCAACCGTTTATGCAATATGCGCGTGAGAACCGGTAATTATCCAGGTGTTACGGTAATGTCTCACACCGGCAATTATTCTGATTCTGTTCAGATGATCGATCTTCCCGGCATATATTCCCTGACATGTTCAACCGCTGAAGAAAAAATAGCATCGGAGGAATTGCTTCATCACGATCCTGAACTTATTATCAACATAATAGATGCAACCTGTCTTGAACGCAGTCTGTATCTTACATCCGAGTTAAAACTTTTAGGCATTCCCATGCTGGTTGTTCTTAATATGTGTGATGTTGCCGAAGAGAGAAAAATCCGTATTGATGCAGATAAGCTTTCCTCTCTGCTCGGCACTGCGGTTATTCCTTTAAGTGCCACCAGCGGTAAGGGCATAGAACAGTTAAAGGAATTCCTCAACAGATCTGAATGGGAAATGCCGTCAGAGTCATATATCGGATCAGAGAGGGTTGCTGAAATATTAAAAGAAGTTGCCGGAACGGTTCCGGAGGAATACCGGAAGGATGCATTGCATTATGCAAAGAGTGCCGTGCTTGATGATCCTGTTCCTGCTTCTTTAAGCGGCAACAGGAATTTTACTGAAGCTGTCAAGGATGCAAAATCAAAAATTTCATCATTAGGTATTAACGGCTCCTCTTCGGTAGAAGTTGCAATCGCCTCGGATCGCTACAGCAGAATAGATGAAATCATTGATAAAACCGTAACAAGAGATGCTTCGGAAGGAAATAAAACTCTGAGTGAGAAGCTTGATATTGTTTTGCTTGGAAGATATACCAGCATACCGGTTTTTGTCGCTGTCATGTTCTTTGTTTACTTCATTTCGGTAAGCTGGATTGGAAGTATTGTAACCGACTGGACGAATGATACGTTTTTCGGTGAAATGATTATTCCTTGGACTCAGGAATTTTTAACGGAACACGGTACTTCTGAAATACTGAGTTCACTGATCACAGCCGGTATTATCGGCGGTGTCGGTACAGTGCTGGGATTTGTACCGCAGATGATTATTCTGTTTTTGTTCCTGTCTCTTCTGGAGGAATGCGGTTATATGACCAGGGCCGCTTTTATCCTGGATCGTATTTTCCAGTGGTTCGGTCTGAGCGGTCGAGCTTTCATTCCTTATTTAATCGGTTCCGGCTGCGGAGTTCCTGCTCTGATGACTGCGAGAACACTTGGTTCCGAAAGTGAAAGAAGAATAGCACTCTTTACCGCAACGATGATTCCGTGCAGTGCGAAACTGCCGGTAATCATAACTTTTGCCAACTGTTTATTCAGTTCCGTTCCGTTATTTGCACCAATGATGTACTTTTTATCCATTGCAGTGATAATTTCCTCTGCAACCATATTTAAGAAGTTCTCTGCTTTCAAATCATCCGGATCATCATTTTTGCTGGAACTTCCGTCATACCATTTGCCTAATGCAAAGGTTGTTATCAGAACAGTTTACGGCCGTATAAAAGCCTTTGTAATAAAGGCCGGTACAGTAATTTTTGCATCTGTAACTCTGGTATGGTTCATGTCAACTTTCAGCTTTGAATTTGAGAACGGCTTTTTCAAGGAAGCTGAAAATATAGACAATTCAATGTTGAGAACGGTTTCCGAACCTGTTGCTCCGATATTTGCTCCTTTAGGATTCAGTGATTACAAGGCTGTGGTTCCTGTTGTTGCCGGTCTGGTTGCAAAGGAGAATATCATTACAACACTGGCTGTAACAGCAGGTGTTTCCCAGAGTGCCGATGATGAGGTTGACGATGATACCATGGCAGCTGCGCTTGACACACATATTTTCCATAATGACAAGCTGGCGGCGTTCTCTTTTGTAATGTTCAACCTGTTTACTCTGCCGTGCTTTGCTGCAATAGGTGTTTTGCGAAGAGAACTTAATAACAAGCGTTTATTCCGTCTTGCTGTTTCCTATCAGCTGGGATTTGCGTATGCACTGGCTGCAATTTTTTATAATTTTGCCATGTGGTTCAAGTTTGGCGTATTCAGCGGTTTTACTGTACTGGCCATTGTTTTTGCTGCATTGATTTTGTTCCTGCTGTTGAGAAAGGGCGCAGATCATGATGACAGTATAAAGTTCGAAATGGTGTTCAATAAATAGTTTTTGTACTCATTGTCATCCTGTAAGAGGCAATATACTTATTATATTTAAGGTATTGCCTTTATTTTTTGCCTGAATCCGTGAACCGGCGTCAGCGGAACTTAATGATTCCTGCATGCGGATTACATTAACAAAATGTGATCTGTCATGATATTTTTTTATTACTTTGCGAGAGGGTATCACAATAACAATAATTTTTTCTACTGTGCTGCGGGCATATAGAGTAATATACTGATTATTTATTATAATTTTTTCATTGTTTTTTTATCATTACAGATATGGTCGATAACGGTATTTTACTTATTGTTGATGATGCCATGAGCAATCGTGTTCTGCTCAAGGCTATTTTCAAAAATGAGTATCAGATAGAAGAGGCTGCAAACGGTCAGCAGGCCCTTGATATTTTATCAAAAAAATCGGATAAGGTTGTTGCAATCCTTCTTGATTTGGTTATGCCGGTAATGGATGGCTACCAGTTTCTGGATAATTTTAAGAAAATCAGAGAATCGAGTAAAATTCCGGTAATTGTGATTACCGGGGACATGTCAATAGAATCACAGAACAGAGGTTTTTCATTAGGTATATCTGATTATATTGCCAAGCCTTTTGCAACATCGGTGGTTAAGCATCGTGTTCGCAATCTGGTTGAACTGTTTGATCATAAAAATAATCTTGAGTATCTGGTGGAAAAACAAAGCTGCAAAATCAGGGAGCAAAGTTCCAAGCTGATCAGTTCCCTGTCGACACTGGTTGAATTCAGAGATTTGGAATCAGGTCAGCATATAAACCGTATCAAGTTTTTTACCAAGGCATTAATGTCCGAGGTGGTAAGGGAGCACCCTGAGTACGGTTTTACTCAGATGGATATTGAAAACATTGCTATTGCGTCGGCTCTGCATGATATAGGCAAGATCGCAATACCTGATAATATTCTGCAGAAACCTGGACATTTCAACAACGATGAATTTGAAATCATGAAACTGCATACCCTTAAAGGTGCGGATATCATTAAAACCATCGGCAGTGACGATCCTAGCGATCCGTTTTTCAAGTTTGGATACGAAATTGCTCTATATCATCATGAAAGATGGGACGGACGCGGTTATCCGCAGCACCTTAAGGGAGATCAGATCCCGATGTGTGCCCAGGTTGTATCGGTAGTGGATGTTTTCGATGCTCTGATAGCAGAACGCTGTTACAAGACAGCATTCAGTTATGACGATGCCTACTCCATGATACTGGCAGGAAAATGCGGTAATTTCAATCCGATGCTTTTGAAATGTTTTGTAAATATTCGACATGAGATTGAAAAAATTGCAGATCAGTTAATGCACTGACAATTCTGTTTATCTTCTTTTTTAATTTATTCACTGTTTCCAAGAAACATCCCGTTTTTCCGGTTTATTTATCTATGGCACGAGGAAAACACGGCATTATGGCTTCAATACGATATATATGGTCGTAATCTGAAAATGGAATGTCATGATTTAATTTTGTATAATACCAGGCAGTCTGGCGTTAAGACGGTAATCATTACAATTATTGCAAAAACAAAGGAGTTCCGGATGTTTGGAAGAATTGCATATTGGATTTACAGAAACCCTCTTGATTTTTTTATTCCGTGGATGCTGATTGTCGGAATTTGCGGCACAATACCAGGTTATCTTTTTTTGAATCAGCATCAGATTCCTGCGCCTTCCGGGTGTTTTTACGTGAACGATTTCATGAAGGTTTTGTCTTACGACACTGAAAATTATATCCTGCGTGAAGCAAAGGAACTCGAGCATAAAACAGGGTATCAGGTTGTTGTGCTTACTGTTGATTATGATACTGAAAGTCATTTCTCTCACAATTACAACCGGTTGTTCGACGTGTGGAATATAGGAGACAAATCCCGCAAAGCTGTTGTTATAAGTGCTGTTTTTTCTAGCGGTCCGGAGAGCGACAGTCTGCTGCTGGCACAGAAGAATGCTTTGAGTCCGGGAGAAATTACCGAAAAAATATCAAAATTGCGCTGGTCCAGTGTTCATTTGAATCAGGATTCAAGAGTACGGAATATAATAAATCGTAACATAACAGATGAAATACTTTATAAATATGCTCATAAGGAAGACGTATCACGGATCAATAATACTGTAACAAATGTATTTGTTGCAACGGCGCAGGAAATTTACAAATCTCAGAATATAACACCGCCGGAATCTCTTGCGTTTACTGGCGAAAATCATGTTGCAGACGGCACTGTATCCACAGCTGATTCTGATTACATTGAAGATCCGCTCAAAGGACTGTCGGTAGACAGACTTTTGAGTTTTGAATATCTTCTGGCCGGTTTCTTTATTGCACTGATGTCCTGGCTGATTACAGTCATGATAATCGGATATAAAATCGGAAATATGGTAAAAAATAATGAAATAAATGATCTGAGTGACAGTGAACGAAAGCAGATGGATTATTTTTTTAACAAGAGAAAAAATTGGTAGAAAGCGGCTCTGATTTGCCTGTCCATTGTGCAGAACTGTTATTGAGTAATTGATTTGTATAATCTGGTAACTGGGTGAATTTTATTGTTCGGGACCGATACCGGCTGATTCATATGTGGTGCTGCATTCATGTACGAAACAAAACAGGGACGGGATATTAAACAAACCATCCCTGCATATGCCTGAAGCTGTCTAGAATTTGTATTTCTTATTTTCCTCTGCCTGCTTCTTTGCCAGTTTGTTCAAATCGGCGCAGGAATTGGTAACCTTTGCAACTTCCTGAACATTCTTTTCGGAAATTTTAACAATCATGTGAATATTCTGAGCAACCTCGCTGGTGGTCTTTTCCTGATCATCTGTTGCACTTACGATTTGATCGGAGTATTCATTAATTGTCTGCAGTGATTCGTTGATTCTGGCGATTGCTTCATTTACCGCAGATGTTTGTTCAATTGATTTCTCCATCTGTTCGGAACACTCATTCATTGAAGCCACGGCTTTTTGAACAGCTTCATGCAGCTGTTCTATAACATTTTTTACCTCGTTGGTTGATTCTTCCGATTTGTTGGCAAGAGATCTAACCTCTTCAGCTACCACGGCAAATCCTCGACCGTATTCGCCGGCGCGCGCCGCCTCGATTGCAGCATTCAATGCCAGCAGATTGGTATGGTTTGCAACGTCTTTGATAACCTGTATTACAGAACCGATGTTATCACTCATGGTATTAACGTCGTTGATCAGCTTCTCGGTATCAATCAGTTTTTCTGCAAGATAACGGGTAGCTTCGATATTCTTGTTAATAATTTCACATCCCTGCTGCACGGCGGTTCCTGCATTCAGAACAATCTGATAGGTCTGGTGAGCAGATTCGGCCATTTGGGCTCCCGTTGTTTTCAGCTGATCCATTGATGCGGCAACCTTGTCTGTCATACCCTGCTGCGATTCAATTCCTTTAACGGTATTGTTTACAGACTCAAGGTTCACCGAAGCTGCCTGATTTATTTCAATATTGGCGGTAGCAACCTGACGAAGAATGGATGCGAACAGTTTTCGCAGCTGGTTCATCTTGGTGGTCAGTTCACCGAATTCATTTTTGGCGTTGTAACCGAAGTCATGAGTGTAGTCTCCGTTCGACATCAGACCGATAGCCTTAATAATTCTGCTCAGCGGTTTCTTGATTGACACTGATACAATATTCGCAGTTGCGGATGCGATGATTATGGCGACAATCAGAGCGATCAGCTGGATAAGCTGGCTTTTGTTGAATGTGGTTGATGCGTTGCTGTTGCTTTCTGCAATAACCGCGAGTGAAATATCCTGTACCTGTTTGATACATGTTCTGATATTGTTGATCAATTCCTCTGCATTATTGGCTGCAGTTTCAGCTGCGAGCTGCTCGGTTACCAGATCAAGATGCTGACTGAGAACACCTTTAGGATCTGTGGTATCGAATACAAACGCCTTGATATAAGTACCGATGTTGTTATCAATGTCCTTGATTTCAAGACGAATATCCTTCAGGTTCATCTCAAAGTCTTTCAGGTACTGCTGATTAACCTTCATTTCCTTGGCAATCTCTTCAGGCAGTTCAGAATTAAAGGCTTTCATTGTGGAGTTTTCCATTATGTTCTGGGCCGCCTGCATTCCCAGAAAACTGTCTTTAAGAAAATAATCATCAAGCGTCGCATAGATAAGAGTTTCTTCTCTGTTCAATGTTTTTGAAAGACCAATGAATGATGCCTTTTCCTTATTGATTTTTTTGGATTTGGTCAGGATTTCTTTTCTTAAAGTCGGTAACTTTTTGGTTTCTTCTATATACTTATCTGAAAGCGCTTCCATGTTATCGATGATTTCCTGCAGAACACGGTTTCCTTCTGCGTATAATCTGAACTGTTTCAGTCCTTCTTTGTATTTTACTTTCAGATCTTCAAGAGAAGATGTCATTTCTGCAATGCTTTCCGGTTTTTTTGCGGTCACAATCAGATTAAGCTGGTTGTGAATGGAAAGAAGGTTTGCTTCAAGGGTTTTGGCTTCCAGCGCCAGAGGTGTAGCCTTGTTACTGATACGATCAAATGCTCCGCTCAGATCACTGAGACTTGAGTAGGTGATGATTGCATTGATAACAATGTTCAAAAGCAGAATGCCGAAACCGAATTTTATTACACTTATAATCGAACTGTTTGCAATTTTTCTTGAAATTGCTGAAACAACAGGTATCTTGTCGATAAAAGTCTTTTTAGGAACATACGTCTTCTGCTGATTTGCGTCGCTTTTTTTAGCATTCTCCGCTTGTCGCTTTTCTTTTATCTTTTCCGACAGAATACTTTTCTTTGAAATAATACTCATGCTTATTTCCTACTTGTGTAATATTTATAATAATTATTGAGCGGTTAAAATCTCTGAATTTCAGTGTTACTCGATTACTCGTTTTTTTATTACAGTAACAATAATGCCATACTAAAATTCTAACAACAAACAAGCCAAATTATAATAAATAACATTTTAATGTGTGTACTAGTTCTAAAATTTAAACGCTTGATCAGTTGTTGTTTTATGGCAGTATAAACGTATGCCTCAGCGTAAGAAAATTTTTTTTAGGTTTTCCTGCTATTATCGTGAAAAAGTTAACGGCTCTCCGGAAATTCCTTCGATTATCTTTCCTTCCCTGTAAACCGGATTTCCGTTCACAAATGTGGCGAAGATCTCCGAATGGAATGTTCTGCCTTCAAAAGGCGACCACCGGCATTTGGAAAAGAGCTTATCACGTGTAACGGTATTTTCACTGTTGAGGTTAACCAGTGCCAAATCAGCTCTGTATCCCTCTCTGATAAATCCGCGATCTGCAATGCGGTAGCGTCTGGCAACATTATGGGCGGTAAGTCTTACGATATCCTGGAGAGACAGCTGATGCCGGTGATAAAGTTCAAGAAGAGATATCAGCGAGTACTGGATTACAGGAATTCCTGACGGCGCCTTGAAATAGGTGTTGTTTTTCTCTGATTCTAGATGAGGTGCATGATCGGTTGCAACCAGATCTATCACATTGTTTTTCAGAGCCCATATCAGTGCTTCCTGATCTTCTTTTTTCTTGACGGCAGGATTGCATTTTATTCTGGTTCCGAGCGTATCGTAATCGCGATCGGTAAAAATCAGGTGCGGAAGACAGGCCTCTGCGGTTATTTTCTTGTCATTGAAAGGTGTATTCTGAAATTCCTTCAGCAGTTCAACTTCCTCTTTTGTTGATAAATGCAGGATGTGAAGGTTTGCGTGATATTTTTTTGCCAGTTCGAAAGCAATTTTTGATGATTCCACGCAAGCTTCCCTGGAGCGGATATTGGGATGTTCACTTACCGGAACGTCGTCTCCGTATTTCTCCCTGGCTTTCTGCTCGTTTGCGCTGATGATTTCCGGTTTTTCGCAGTGTGTGGCTATCAGAACGGGACTTTCCCTGAAAATATCTTCAAGTGCCTTTCCCTGATCCACCAGCATATTGCCGGTCGATGAACCCATGAATATTTTAATTCCCGGACATGCTTTCGGATCTGTTTTTTTTATTTCCTCAAGATTCGAATTCGTAGCTCCAAGGAAAAATGCATAATTTGCAATGGATGTGGCTTTTCCGATTTCCATTTTATGATTGAATTCAGCCTGACTGACGGTCTGCGGATTTGTATTCGGCATATCCATGAATGATGTGGTTCCTCCTGCCACCGCAGCGCGGGATTCTGTTGCAATGGTTGCCTTGTGTGTGTTTCCGGGCTCGCGGAAATGAACCTGATCGTCAATTACACCTGGCAGCAGGTACAGTCCTTCCGCATTGAAAAAAGTATCGGCATCCCTGGTTCCAAGATTGGAACCTATCTGTTCTATAAATCCGTCGGATATTTTTAAGTCGGCATTGTAAATCTGATCTTCATTAACTATTGTGGCATTCTGAATTAGTATTTTTGACATGGATGTTGCTCTCTCGAACTGTTTCATTTTGTTCAATTATAAGTAAATCTGATTTTTTTAACGAGATCAATATCGTAGATTGGACTAGATGAAGAAAAAACAGACAGATTAACTGTTTCTTTTTTCTAAAATATACTGAATATTTACTGATTGCATTCCGGAACCGGAACTGAATAAAGACAGAACGCAGGATGACTGAACTATGTATTCTTATCTCTGCAGCATGAATATCACCACGTTGGATAACAGCAGTACAGACAGTGAAGTATACAGAAACCATACCATTCTGGTTTTTGCATTGTCTGCAGTTTTTTGTGTTTTCATTTTTATTTTCCATTCGAATATTTCAACTGTGTGTAGTTTATCAAAAAAAATTTTTGAAAAAAGTTTTGACTTTTTTTTGATCGCAAAATGACAATGCAGATCACAAAATGTTCAATAGTGTGAGAGAATTCAAAGTGCATATTTTGAGCAGACTGACACCGCAGAATGGAGAATTCATAACCTGATTTGCCAAAAAACACCTATCTGTATACGGTAAAAAACATGTATTTCCACTTCGGATTTGTTTTAATCCCTATATGGTAGGATATATTCTTGCTGCCGTAGCCGTTTTTCTGAATCAGCTGACTCAGATATTTATTGATTTGGGCAGTATATCTTGCGGATTTTTCGTATTGCGGTTCGTAGGATAGCATGAAATTGGCCACCTTCTGTTTTCCTGCAAGAATGTGATTCGCAATAGCCAGAAATCCGTTCTGCGTTGAAATATAATAGGTTCCGAATAATTTACCGCCGGTGGCATTGTGTTCGGCTGTTGTATAGTAAAAGTTTGCATCAACTTTTTCTGCAATTTTTAAACCGGCTTCGTAATCCGTGTTCCAGCTGTGGGTGGCACCGATGATTTCCCGCGGAGCGTTAAAGTAAACGTAGGTAGGATGCTTTAGATTTTCTTTGATGAAACCAGGCTGATCGTTGGTTGCATCGACAAAATAGGTCAATCCGTCTATGGTAATGGTGTTCCAGGCATGAGGCTCTGTTGCTATGCCGGACCAGTAGCCCACGTTCAGTCCCGCAAGATTGCCGAGCAGATAGAATGCATCGGTAAATCCCTGACAGTTTGCTTTCCCCTCAAGGAGAACACCCTGGGCGGATCTTCCGGGAGGAAGAGCATTGGCCGCAGTTCTATCAAAATCCACGGATTTATATTCCGCCATTTTAATGATGGCATCATGTATGAAAAGTTCCCTCTGAAGGAGAGTCGGCTGCTGTCTTGCTTTATCGGCAACAGGTGTGGCCGCTTTCAGAATAGCCAGATCGGTACTGCTGAGAATGCTCATATCTCTGTTTTGTACTGCATATACAATACGGGCTCCCGGATAATACAGAGGTTTGTATATTATCCGTGTTTCATTGCTGTCTTCATCGGATGGTACATTATAAGTTGCAACAGCGGCTATTCCAGTCTTGTCAACGGCATCCAGATGATCTGGCAGAAAACCCCTGCTGTAGCGGACCGGGATAACCTTCTGCAGTTTATTTGCGGCATGGCGCATATATACAGCCAGATCCTTCATGTTGTCAATGACCGGCACATCCGGCCAATTAACATTGAACTGGTCCGTATATTTTACAGAGTCATATAATATGTCAATCATCATTCCGGGCTTAAGCGTCAAAGTCTGGTTTGATGTGTTCTGCCGGTTGTTTCCGTAGATAATGCGGATACTCCAGTCTTCGTCCTTATGCCATCTTTTCTGCCAGGGAACAGTGATGTTGTAGCCCGTGTGAAGACAGTCCGGAATATCTCTCATCAGGTTGGACCATTGCGATGTTCCTGCAGGTGCGATCAGCACCTGGCAGACATCGTCATTGGAGTAGTTGGTAATAAGTAGTGTTTCTCTTGCGGCAGCCGGTTTGCAACATATGCAGAGAAATATCAGCCCGAACAAAAATCTACAGGGTAATTTCATGGAAGCTCCTTTGAAGAAACAATCTGTTATGATTTTATCAGTTTTTGTAAAGAAAAATTTGATTTACAACATTTTTTTACAAAATGCATATTTGTATCGGAAATACACAGGTACCCCGGTCTGACCTGCAGTTATGAGCATATGGACACGACGCATGGGTGCTGCTCATAAACGCTGAAAACAAATCCGGATGCCGTTGCGTCTGCGGTGTTTCCTATCTGTATACGGTAAAAAACATGTATTTCCATTCAGGATCCGATTTAATCTGGATCTTGTAATTCAGATCAGCACCGCCTCCGCTGTGACTGTCTATGTACTCTGCTATCCGGGCAGCTGCGGATTTGACTTCTGCATATTTCGGATCGTAGGGAGTCATGAAATTTGCCATGTGCAGCCTTTCTCCTTTCAATTGTGCCGCTATTGCTCGAAGACCTTCTTCCGCACTGGAATAGTATATTCCGAACTTTTTACCGTCTGTCTGCTCATATTCGGGAGTTGTGTAAAAGTAGTTTCCGTCTGTCTTTTCAGCTATTTTCAGACCGGCTTCATAATTTTTGTCCCATTTGCGGTTGACTTCCATAATTTCCCTCGGGGAATTGAAATATATATGGGAAAAATACCGGACATTGTTCCAGATGAACCCGAACTGATTTACGGTTATATCGACAAAATAGGTGAGACCGTCTATGGTAACGGTATTCCATGCATGATTTTCACTGGTTTCTCCGGTCCAGTAGCCTACATTCAGACCGGCAAGACTGCCGAGCAGATAAAATGCATCGGTAAATCCCTGACAGTTTGCCTTGCCGTCCAGCAGAACACCTGCTGCGGTTCTCTCCCTGGCGAGAAAATCGGAAGACTGTTCCGAAAAATCCACCGGCCGGTATTTTGCCATGCCGACAATCGCGTCGTGCAGATACAGTTCCTTTTGCAGGAGAGTGGGCTGTTTCAAAGCCTTTTCGACTATCGGTTCCGCTGCCTTCA
>Ga0310695_10008981_pt1 | contig 15237 bp, 13 predicted proteins | sample RumenRJG_04DNA_FD_203882 | JGI IMG/M metagenome (GOLD analysis project Ga0310695, IMG submission 203882) | Bovine rumen microbial communities from Lethbridge, Alberta, Canada - RJG_04 (v2) (version 2) | ecosystem: Host-associated > Mammals > Digestive system > Stomach > Rumen | place: Canada...
AAGTGCCTCTTATTAGGAATAAGCGGGTAAACTACGAAAAAAACTTGACAAATTTTAAACTAACTGATATATTATAAAAGGATTCAAAGAATGTTGAGGAATCCGTATTTCATTGTGGTTACAGATGCGGATCCGAACAGATGAGAAACAAACGTGCAGAGGAAACATGGTCACTCGAGCAGGAAGTTTGCGGAACATCCGGTTTGGAAAAGCATTTTGTAATAAATACAAATTTGTTTTTCTAAAAAGGAGGAAAACGCAATGAAAAAATCTTTAGTATTAGCAATGGCTATGGCACTGGGCGTAACCGCTTCTGCTTATGCTGCTAACCCCTTCAGCGATGTACCGGCTGGCCACTGGGCTTATGACAGCATCTCCAAATTAGCTGCTGCTGGCATCATCGAAGGCTATGGCGACGACACCTTCCGCGGTGACCGCCTGATGACCCGTTATGAAATGGCTCAGATTGTAGCGAAAGCTCTGGCTAAAGGCGCTAACGTTGACAAACTGGCTGCTGAATTCGCAGACGAACTGGATGCTCTGGGCGTTCGCGTAGCAGCACTGGAAAAGAAATCCGACAACGTAAAGATTACCGGCCAGTTCCGTTACAACTATGAAAGCATGAAACAGAATGGTGTAAAAGACCATAAGAACAATCTTCGTAGCCGTATCTGGTTTACTGGAACCGTAAATGATAACTGGAATTATGTTGGCATGTTAGAAAATGTTCAGGACCTGACTGATAACGACGGTAATGAAACGACTAACTTCCAGCGCGCTTATTTAGAGGGCCGTCTGGGCGGACTGAAGACTGTAGCAGGCCGTTACAACAAGACCCGTCTGACCATGGGCGATATTTATGGAACCCGTATGGATGGTATTGATTTCACTTATGGTAAGAAAGTTAAACTGAATGCTTACTATGGCAAACCGACCAATGCTCAGGGGTTCTGGAAATCAACTGCAACAAATGACGATGGTAAAATGAATCGTGTTAAACCGAATAAAGCATGGGGCATTAACGCTGCTGCCGATCTTGGAAAAAATGTAAACCTGTTTGCTGGGTACGATGAATTCCAAATTAGCAAAGGTGATTATGCTGCAGGCACGAGCAAAGGCGCAGCTGGCGTAGCAACAGAAGATGGCAAGGACAAGATCTTTGACGTAGGCCTGAAGTTTAAGTTTGCCAAAGAAGCTTTCTTCCAGGGAACCTATCTGCATGCCAAGCTGGATGACGCAGTTGCTGGAGCATCCAAAAACGGCTTTGTTTTAGAAGCAAGCTATGGTGGTGCAAAAGCTGCTAAACCCGGTTCCTGGGGAATTGGCGTGAAGTACTACCAGACTCCTGCTGGCGGAATCGTTGCAGCTGGCTGGGAAACCAGTAGTGCGTTGAAAGGGCTGTATCGTGAAGGAGCTAAAGGTTGGTACGCAACTGCTAAATACACTGTAGCCAAGAATATGATTGCTGACGTAGAATACTGGGATCTGAAGGGCCGCGAAGACAAAGTAAAGAATAAAGTTCTGTGGAGTGCCCTGTACGTAAGCTTCTAATTTAAAAGACAAAAGAGAATAGTGCGTCTGCAAATACTTGTTAAAATATTTTCCAAGGATGCAGAAGTTAGCAGTAAAAATTTGCGGAGTCGCTTCGGCGGCTCCGTTTTTTATTGTGGTTGTGACAAGGTCTTGTATACTGTGGATAAAAATAATCTTCAGATTTGCAATTCAGGTAAGTTACAAATAATATAATATAAAATATCTCTTGACAAAATAATCTTTAAATGATATATTCCTAATAGCATTTATTCCTAATAAATTTTAATATGGTTAAATGGCGTTAACGATTTTGGTTGCAAACGTGGATCTGACAGGGCGGCTTACAATATGGCAGAGGAAACATGGACACTCGAGCCAGTGATTGAAGATCAGCCTTATTAGAAAAACGTTATGTAATAAATTGATATGTTTTTCTAAAAGGAGGAAAACCCAATGAAAAAATCCTTAGTATTAGCAATGGCTATGGCACTGGGCGTAACCGCTTCCGCTTATGCTGCTAACCCCTTCAGTGATGTACCGGCTGGTCACTGGGCCTATGACAGCATTTCCAAATTAGCTGCCGCCGGCATTATCGAAGGTTACGGCGACGACACCTTCCGCGGCGACCGTCTGATGACCCGTTATGAAATGGCACAGATTGTAGCGAAAGCTCTGGCAAAAGGCGCTAACGTTGACAAACTGGCTGCTGAATTCGCTGACGAACTGGACGCTCTGGGTGTTCGGGTAGCCGCTTTGGAAAAGAAAGCTGACAACGTTAAAATTACCGGCCAGGTTCGTTATAGCATGCAGCACAATAAATATAATGATGCAAACAAGCATTGGGTAAGAAATGCTGCCGGTGACAAACAGCATCAGGTAACAAAAGGCACTCGTACCCGCCTTCGTACTCGTCTGTGGTTTGCAGGCAAGGTAAATGATAATTGGACCTATCGTGCCCGTTTAGAAAATGTTCAGGAATTTAATAATACATTAAAACCTTACCTGGGAAATACTGGCGACGAAACCACCAAGTTAAATTATGCATATCTTGATGGTCGTTTAGGCGGAATGAATGTAGAAGCTGGACGTACTTACCTGTGGTCTGGCGACGGCAATGTATATGATGATGCAATTGACGGAATTAAATTAGCTTATGGTAAAAATGTGAAACTGTCTGCGTATTATGGCAAACCTACCGGTCATAATGATTCTTGGGGCTGGGTTAACATGGACAAAGCCTATGGTGGTGAAGTTAAATTTAGTTTTGCTAAAAAAGCTAACCTGACTGTAGGTTATGATAAATTTGACGTAGATGGAAATGATGATGGCGTAGATATTTTCAACGCTAACCTGTATGGAAAGTTTGGTAAAAATTTTGGCTTGGGTGCATTATATATGCATACCAGCAGTGATAATAAAAACATTATCGCAAAAGGTGCCAGCAAAAATGGTTTCGTAGTAACCGCAGATATTGCTGGTGCAAACTTTAATAAACCGGGTTCTTGGGGCCTTCAGGGTAAATATTACCATGCACCGGCTGGCTCTGCTGTTTCCCATACAATGACAAGTACTGCAGCGGGTGATTGGTTTAACGAAGGTTATAAAGGTTACAGCGTAGGTGCCAACTACACTGTTGCAAAAGGAATGATGTTTGGCGTAACTTGGTATGATCTCAAGAGCCGTGCAACCGATAAGAAAGACAAGACCTTGTGGGGCGAATTCCAGCTGCGCTTCTAATCTTCACTAAACAAAAAGAATCAACCGAGATCATTAACGGGACTGCTTATGCAGTCCCGTTTTCTTTCGCTTTCGTAAAATTTCACAATTTTGACTGGAATTATTAAAAAAAGTATGGTAAGATAGGCAAGAGTCGACAGGCTGGTATCAGTCTTATTATTAGGAGGAAACAGTATGAAAAAAATATTTGCTTTCATATGTGCGTCATTAGCGGTAATATTCATGAGCGTGCCGTTCGGCGGAACGGCTGAGGCGGCCCGGGTGGCAGTGCTTCCCATCCAGATTGACGAAGCCCAGGTGGAACGTGCCGGTGATTTTTACAGTTATTACTGGGATGTCATGATTGAAAAGTTTAAGTATCCGGATTATGAACTGATGGACGAGGAAGATATTGATAAATTTGTTCCGGAGGATGGTTTAAAAAACTTTGATCAGGCAACGTTGACCGATATCTGCGAGAAGATTAATGCAGAAATTGTTGTGGCGATGCGCTTGGAAAAAATTGATGAACATTCATTAAACTTCCGCCGTGAACCGACCCTGGAAACTTTTATGAAAGGTGAATTTGCTTCCTTTAATCGGTTGACCGGAAAATATTTCCATAAAAAACTGTACCATAAGGGAGAAATTGAAGAAGTCCTCACCCTGCGTACTGACTGGCAGCAGCAGGTATTTGCTTCTGAACTGAAACGGTATATCAACCGCACGATTGAAGTAAAAAAATCAAAAAATAAATTTTAATAGTTTTTAAGAACAGAACCGGGGAACCAAAAAATTCCCCGGTTTTTATTTCAGAAGTTACAGTTTGATGGTGATTTTTTGTCTTTTTGAATATTATGACAGTTGTTAAGCGGCTTTTGTTGACATGAGCAAATAGTTAAAGTATAATTATTCTTAAAGTAGTTACAGATTTTATAATTGTTATTACTTTATGATTACGGACGCGGTCCGCCCTGATAGAATTTTACATGAAGCAGAGGAAACAAGGCCACTCGAGCAGTCATGTGAAATATCCGTAAGGGGAAGCGTTTTGTAATAAATTACAAATTGTTTTTCTGAGAAGGAGGAAAACACTATGAAAAAATCTTTAGTATTAGCAATGGCAATGGCGCTGGGCGTAACCGCTTCCGCTTATGCCGCAAATCCGTTCAGTGATGTACCGGCTGGCCACTGGGCATATGACAGTATTTCCAAATTAGCTGCTGCCGGCATCATCGAAGGTTATGGCGACGACACTTTCCGCGGCGACCGTCTGATGACCCGTTATGAAATGGCTCAGATCGTAGCGAAAGCTTTGGCCAAAGGAGCTAACGTTGACAAACTGGCTGCTGAATTTGCAGACGAACTGGATGCTCTGGGCGTTCGCGTAGCAGCTCTGGAAAAGAAATCCGATAATGTTAAAATTACCGGCCAGTTCCGTTATCATTATGCACATACCAAGATAAACCCGAAAGGCGGGAATAAAACCTCTGATCACAGCAATGCGCTGCGTTCCCGTATTTGGTTTACCGGCCAGGTAAATGACAACTGGAATTATGTTGGCATGCTCCAGAACGTGCAGGATCTGACTGATAACGATAAAAATGAAACAACCGATTTCCAGCGGGCTTACCTGGAAGGCCGTCTGGGTGGTATGCATGTAGTTGCCGGTCGTCATGACTTCCAACTTGGTGATGCAAACCTGTATGATACCCGTATGGATGGTATTAAGGTTTCTTATGGTAACAAGGTGAAAGTAGGCGCTTACTACGGCAAACCGGCTGATTTTGATGAAGGTTATTTGAAATTTAACGATAAAAATGAGGTTAGATATAGCAAGTTCTGGGGTGCTAACGTTGGTTACGATTCCGGAAAACTTTTCGTAAATGCTGCATATGATAAGTTCCAGGATGCAGTGGATAATGCTGACAATGATGTTGACGGCTTTAAAGATAACGGCGTCTGGAGCGTACAGGCTGGTTATCGGTTTGGTAAAGCAACCGTAGATGCTATCTATTTAAAATCTAATGTAGACGCTATCTATAAGGGAGAAAAAGCATCTACCAAAGGGGTAGTTGCCACTGTAACATATGGCAGCGCGGAAGCAGCTAAAGTTGGTTCCTGGGGATTTGTTGGCAAATATTATAACCAGGGTGCAGGCACCTTTATTGCCCATACCATGAACGGCGAAGCCATGGACTTTGTTAACGAAGGGTTCAAGGGCTACAGCCTGGCTGGCTATGTAACCGTGGCTAAGAACATGGTTGCCGGCTTGGAATGGTATGATCTGAAGGGCAAAGAGTCTAATGACAAAGAGAAGACCCTGTGGAGCCAGATGGTTGTAACCTTCTAATTTTGGATTACAGTTGTCTGAATTACCATATTGATACTTTGTGCTAAACTCATTAAGAGGCTGCAATTTTTATTGCAGTCTCTTTTTTTTGTAAAATCCCCCAGTATTCCCCTATCTTTTTATTTTAAGTTTTGGTATAATAATATGGCAAAATTTTAATCTGTATCAGTGTGTCTCGCTGAAACGCGGATGCGTATTGGAGGGAATTTTTTTGAAGAATAAGGAAATATGCCGGGAGACTACGACCCGGGGCGGCGGCAAGATGGGGCTTGCCTACATGGCGTTGCTGGCTATCTGCTGCAGCTGGGCTTATGAAGGCTTTCGTTTTAACAGTACCGGCGTGATTAGTCCTATGGGAATGGGGCTGAATTTTCTCTGGCTTGGCTTGTGGATATGGAAAGTGTATTACCGTTACGAAATCATCCTTCGGAGCAATGAGCTGGAGATCATTACCATCGGCTTATGGAAGCAGGGGCATTATATCGTTGACCTGTCCCAGACGGAAAGTTTTGCGAAAAAATACCGGCACGACTTTTTCCGCCGTACCCGTATCAAGCACTACATCCACCGCTATAACATGGCGGACGCCAATCCTACCCGGATCCTTGCGTTTAAAGAGGGCAAGGGGCTGGCGGCAGTGATTTTCTGCTGCAGCGATGAATTTTTGAAAGAGCTGGTACGGCTGATGCCGGACAAGTATCTGGAATTTTAAACAAGGAACTGTGAAGAAATAAATTGAGCAACTTAGACTGGTGAAATGTTCAATTTATGATGGACAATTCCCAAGCTTGTTTTATCTTTAAGGAAACGCTGATTAGTTTGCCTGTACGTTTCAATAACGCAAATTTGTTTATTCAGCGCTTCCGTCAGAATGGAGAGGATCTTGCATGATTGATATTTCGGCTGTGCCGGCGCCGGCTATTACCGGCCGCCTGTTTACGGTTTTTGCCATAGCTTTTGTTATTATTATCATTACGGCCCGGCTCATTGGAAGCGAGCGGAAGGCCAGATGGTTCAAACGCCGTACTAATTATACACTGCTGAACCGGCGCGGTATTTTCGGCGAATACCTGAATTTCGGCTATCCCCGGACATGGCAGGGCCTGGCGGTGGCATTGGGCATGTATGGGCTGATCTTTGCGATTGCAGTGGGGTACATTTGTTTTTATCCCTATTCCTGACTTCAGGCATTTTGTTTGTAAAGCATGAATTGGTTATAAAGAAAGCTGGGCAGCCGGTTAAAAAACTGTAAAAAGAAAATGGACTGGGGCAATTTGATTTCCGGTCCTGTGACAGGGTCGTAATATGGACTCTGGGTAAAAAGAAAAAGGAGTTTTCAGGTGATTAAAGGAACGGTAATGGAGACCCATGGCGAACGTGCCAAAGTAAGGGTGAATTTTAAGGAAACCACGGAAAAGGGGCTTCGGGCGTATATCGACTGCTGGAATCCCATTAGCGCCCATCCGGGGGATAATGTGATCATCGAATACCGGAAGGTGGACGAAAAAAAGGCAAAGCTTTTCCAAATTGCCCTGCCCATTTTATGCCTGGCTGCCGGTGGTATTTTCGGCTATGCCCTGGCGGGTTATTTCCAGATGGAGTTCTGGTTCTGGCCCTTTGTGGCAGGCAGCGTGCTTGCATGGCTGTTCATTGCCTATAATTATATAAAGATTTTCCGCCGGGATGCTATCAGCAAAAGGGAACAGCTTACCGTAGCGGAATTGGAACCGGTAGAGTATATGATCAATACGGACGAGGAAGCCAAGGAAATGGCGGAAAAGCCGAAATCCTTCCTGTACAGTGGCCGGTAACGGTTTTCTTACATAAGGGGAAACGGCGCGCAGAATTATGTCTTCGGCATTTTTATGAGGGTGAGCCGGATGTGTTGTTTGTTCGGTATCTGATATGTACAGGGCAAATGATCCGGCTTGACTCAATAATTATAAAAAATAAGATAGGAGCGTGAGATTTTGGCACAGTTTAAAATTAAAGAGATGAGTGTGGAAGACCGTCCCAGGGAACGGCTTTGCAGTCTGGGAGCCCAGGCCCTTTCCAATGCGGAATTGCTGGCGATACTGATCGGAAGCGGCACGAAGGAACGTTCCGCCCTTCGCATTGCGGAAGAGATGACCTGTGGGGAAGGGCTGTACCGGCAGGTTGCCCGTTGGCGGCGGGTACAGGAATTCAGCCACATTAAAGGGCTGGGTCACGCCAGAGCGGCTCGTATACTGGCGGCTATGGAACTGGGAAAGCGGATAGCTTGCGCATCAGCGATTGAATCAGAGCACATTACGTCACCGGGTGCCGGTGCTCAATACCTGATGGGCAGACTACGAAACGAGACCCATGAAAAGTTTCTCGTTTTGTTGTTAAATACCAAAAACCGGATCATCAAAACCGAACAGATTGCGGAAGGTTCCCTGACCAGTGCTGTGGTGCATCCAAGAGAGGTGTTTGCGCCTGCGGTGATTGCCCATGCGGCATGCATTCTGGTAGCTCATAACCATCCTTCAGGGGATCCCTGTCCCAGCGCGGAGGATCGCAACCTTACCAGGGCGCTGGAAGAGGCAGGGAATGTTCTGGGCATTCCCCTGCTGGATCATCTGGTCATTGGGGATGGCCGGTATTACAGCTTTAAGGAACACGGTGACCTGTAGTTTTGTTTGTACGATATCGGCAGCCGGATTTGAAGAATATGGGCCGGCTTTAATAGTTGCGTAAATGTTTTACGGGGTGAGTAGCAATATGTTTAGCTTTTTTGGCAGATTTTCCCACGACCTGGGGATCGACCTGGGTACGGCAAATACGTTGGTACATTGCAAGGGCAAAGGAATCATTATCAGGGAACCGTCCGTGGTAGCTGTGGACAGCGAGACAAATGAAGTGCTTGAGATCGGGGCGGAAGCGAAGCAGATGATCGGCCGCACGCCGGGCACCATTGTGGCCATCCGGCCTATGAAGGACGGGGTCATTGCAGATTTTGACATTACCCAGTCTATGCTGAAGTATTTTATTCACAAGGCCATTGGTTTTCATTCTTTTATACGTCCCCGTATCGTAGTGGGCGTTCCCAGCGGGGTAACGGAAGTGGAAAAGCGGGCGGTAGTAGATGCTGCCATCCAGGCCGGGGCCAGGGAGGCCTATCTGATCGAGGAGCCTATGGCTGCCGCTATCGGTGCCGGGCTTCCAGTTCAGGAAGCAACGGGAAGCATGGTGGTCGATATAGGCGGCGGCACCTGTGAGGTTGCAGTCATTTCTCTGGGAGGTATTGTAGTCTCCCGGTCGATCCGTACCGGTGGGGATGCCATTGACGACGCAATCTCCCGCTATATCCGCAAGACATTCAGCCTGCTGATCGGGGAGCGGACTGCGGAGCAGATCAAGATCACCCTGGGTACTGCCATGTTTGTAGATAATCCGGATACCATGGAGATACGGGGCCGGGATCTGGTAAGCGGGCTTCCGAAAAATCTTATGATCAATGCCAATCAGGTCTGCACCGGCATTGCGGAACCGGTAGCCAACATTGTGGATGCAGTGCGAAATACCCTTGAGCGGACTCCGCCGGAACTGGCTTCGGACATTATTGATCACGGAATTATCATGACAGGGGGCTCTTCCCTGTTGCGGAATCTGGATAAGCTGATCAGCAAAGAGACCGGTATGCCTGTGTATGTCAGCGATGAAGCGCTGGCCTGTGTGGTTTTGGGTACCGGTATCTGTGTGGAAAATATTGACGTGTATAAGAAAGGGTTTATGGCTTCCAGCAGCAAACTGTAAGCTGTAAGCCGTTGGTTGATGTGTTATGAAAAAACGGCAGTTTGTGGCGGTGCTGGCTGTACTTGGCCTTTGTTCCTGCATGGCCCTGGCAGTGCATCAGCGGTGGCGGTTCCCGTTAGTGAACGCAGCCGTAAACACTGTGTTGCTGCCTTTTAATGAAGCGATTCGCCGTGTGAGCGATGCTGTTGTAACGTTTAAGGAAGACCGGCGGATGAATGGGACACTGCAGGAAGAAAACCGTCGGCTGAAAGAAGAGCTGGATACTCTTCGCAGTGCGGAATACCGGCTTGGGCTGCTGGAGGCGGAAAATAAGGAACTGCTGGCCATGGCCGGATACCGCCGGGAAAATAACGGACTGACACTGCTTTCTGCCCGTGTGCTGGGCGTAAGCCTGGGAGACATGCATGAAAGTTTCTTTCTGGACAAAGGGGAAGCAGACGGCGTGCGTCCGGATATGGTGGTAACTACCAGCAGCGGAGTGGCCGGGGTGGTGGACCAGGTCTACCGCCACTACAGCCGGTTCATGCTGATTTCCGCAAGGCGTTCCCGTATGGGGGTCAAGGTGCTGCGGAGGGAGTCCCGGGCAGCAGGAGTCCTGACAGGACAGGGACCAAACCGTTCGCTGTTGCAGGCTGAATATTTCGGCAGGGATGATGATGTAAAGCCGGGGGATATGCTGGTAACCAGCGGAATCGGCGGAAAATATCCTTCTGGTCTGTTTATCGGTACGGTAAGCGCTGTGGAATCGGATGTTACCGGGTTGCAGAAGCTGGTGCAGGTTGACCCGGCGGCAAATCTCAGTCATCTGGACCGGGTTTTTATTGTTTTACAGGAAGATATCAGACGTAAAATTGAAAATGAAATAGCGGACAAGGTCAGGGAACAGAAGAGCGGAAGCAACAGGGCAGATTTCCTTCCCGGAAACAATGGCGCTGCAGGTACCGGCGCCCCGGCCGGGGATAAGGGTAAGGATGCCGGGGAGGCTGCGCCATGAGAAACTGGGCATGGGCTGCAGCAGCCTTTGCTGTTCTGATATTGCAGACCACTTCTTTCGGATTTTTCGGGGGCAATCTGTTTTTTGACTTGCCCTTGCTTTTTATTTACAGTATCGGATTGTTTTACGGTGCAAAGGCAGGCCTGTTCTGTGGCTTGATCTTTGGCTTTCTGCAGGATATTTCCTCTCCCCTTGTATTCGGATTTTATCTGCTGACAAGGGGAATGACGGGCTTGGGTATCGGCAGCATCAAGGAAATGATTTTCAAAAACAATTACGGCTATCATGTGCTGATCATCGGAGCCGTGAGCCTGGTGCTGCGTGTTTTGTATATGGCGCCGGCACTGTGGGAAGGTAGATTTGGTGCGTCATTGCTTATTCTGTATTTACAGGATACTGCCTGGTATTGCCTGGGAAATATGCTGCTGGTACTCCCGGTTACCCGTATATTGCTGGGCCTGTATCGTTGGGTCACCGAAGATGACCTGACATATTGAGACGGAAAGGATAGTTGTTTTGCTGAACCATCATACTTCTGCTGACCGGTTGAAAAAGATGCTGGCAGCTGCGCTGGCTGTCTTTTTACTGCTTGGGGGCCGCCTGGCCTGGCTGCAGTTATATAAAGGACTCTATTACGGCAGGCAGGCTGATGGGAACCGGATGCGCAACGCGGTGGTCATGGCTCCCCGGGGGCGGATTACGGATATCCACGGGAAAGTACTGGCGGACAGTTCGCCCGGATATGTGCTCAGCTTCCAGGCGGGGCACGCAGTTTCTGACCGGGAAGTGAATCTGCTTGCCCGTCTACTGAAAATGAAACCGGAAGTGATACGTAAGAAAGCAGACCGGGCAGAGAATACATACGAGCCCATAACCGTTAAGGCTGAACTGGATACCCGTGAGATCACTTCTCTGGAGGAACATTTAAAAGATCTCCCGGGCCTGTCTCTGGATCTGCAGCCTATGCGGCATTATACATACGGGCCTGTGGCGGCCCATGTGTTGGGGTATGTTGGCGAAGTGTCCGAAGAGCAGATCAGGCAGGGAAGGTATAAAGGCCTGCCCCCCGGAAGTATTGTGGGGAAAGACGGGCTTGAACTGGTCTATAATGATCTGTTGCGCGGAAAAGCCGGGCATAAGACAGAGGAAGTGGATGTCCGGGGCAAGGTGATACGTGAGCTGGCAGGTAAGCCTCCCGAATCAGGAAAAGGGCTGATGCTGACTATCGACCTGGAGTTGCAGCAAAGCCTGGAACAGGCAGTGGATAAACAGTTGAAGGCGCTGCGCAGCAGCGGGATTGCCCCCAATGCGTATGCGGCGGCGGCGGTGGCCATGGATCCCAACACAGGGGCGGTTCGGGCGTTGGTATCCCGTCCGGGGTTTGACCCTAACTGGTTTGTAGGTGGCATTTCCACGGCTCACTGGAAAGTAATCAACGAGGATGTGTTCCATCCTCTGACAAATAAAGTAATCAACGGGCAGTATCCTGCAGGTTCCACATTCAAGGTGGTAACCGGGTCGGCAGCTTTGGACTGTCATAAGGTAACGCCGGAAGAAATGATTTTTGACTCCGGAAAGCACTGGCTGGCGGATATGGGAAACGCCGGCGGGGAGGCTTTAGGCTGGATCAATTTCCAGACGGCTTTTGCCATGTCGGATAACGTATATTTTTATGAAATGGGGCGTCGTGCCGGCATTGAAAACCTGAACGGATATGCGAAAGAGTATGGCTTCGGGAAACCCACCGGCATTGATCTGGAAGGGGAGTCTTCAGGGCTCATCGCCGGGCCTGCTGCCAAGAAGAAAGTCTTTGATGAAGACTGGACCCTTGGGGATACATTTAATGCGGCTATCGGTCAGGGGCTGACGCTGGTAACGCCGGTCCAGATTTGCCAGATGCTGTCCGCAGTGGCGGCAGACGGGGTGATTCATCCACCCTATCTTGTAGAAAAGATCTTGAATGCAGACGGTACTGTGTACAAAATACCGGAACGGCCTGCGGCCAGAAAGCTTTCGATTGAACCGGAAACCATACAGTTGATTCAGAAGGGGCTGAAAGGGGTGACCCAGCCCGGGGGAACAGGCGCCTGGTTCGCCAATCTTCCGGTTCCGGTTGCCGGAAAGACAGGTACGGCAGAGAACCCACACGGGCAAGATCATGGCTGGTTTATTGCCTATGCCCCGGCGGAAAAGCCGGATCTGGCAATTGCCTGTATTGTGGAGCAGGGAAGTTATGGGGCCACTGCTTCCGGACCTATTGTGTATGAAGTGCTGGAAAAGTATCTTACCGACAAGTTGAAGAAAGCAAGTCCCAACTGAAATTTTGCATAAAAGGCTGTTAGAGGAAAGGAACTAAGGCATTGCGTCGCTATATACGCAATTTGGACTGGATTTTAATACTGACCGTGATACTCCTGACAGGAATCGGAATGGTTCTGATTGCCAGTGCTACCCACGGGGATGCCCTGGCTTCGGGGACGAACCGTTTTGTACAGAGGCAGGGACTTTTTCTGGCCATTAATGTTCTTGTTGTAATTGGGGTGCTTTTGCAGGATTACCATTCTTTAAAACGGATATCGCTGCCCTTGTACGCATTTACAGTCTTGCTTCTTTTGGGCGTCATGTTCTTCGGCCATTCAAGTCTGGGTGCCCAGCGCTGGATCCAGGTGGGCCCGGTAACTTTTCAGCCCAGCGAGTTTTCCAAGGCATTTATGATCGTTTGCCTGGCGGCATTTTTGGATGAGCGGAGCGAATACCTTGAACAGTGGAAAGATTATATTCCTTCTATACTGTTTATGCTGGTTCCTTTTTTTCTGGTGCTGCGGCAGCCGGACCTGGGAACGGCTCTGGTATTTGCGGCCATTGCCTTTTCCATGTTCTGGGTATGCGGATTTAAGATGAAGTGGATCGGTGTACTGGCAGGCGCTTTTATTGTTGCAGCTCCGGTGCTGTGGCAGTTTCTCCATGAATACCAACGGAACCGCATCCGGGTATTTCTGGATCCGGAGCTTGACCCTTTTGGGGCAGGGTACCATGTGATCCAGTCCAAGATTGCCATTGGCAGCGGTATGCTGTGGGGCAAGGGGTTCATGCAGGGGACCCAGAGCCAGCTGAATTTTCTGCCGGAAAATCACACGGATTTTATTTTCGCTGTGGCAGGAGAAGAGTTTGGCTTTATTGGTTCAATCGTTATATTGTTGCTATATATGCTGCTGATCTGGCGGGGACTGACCATTGCCCTGAATGCGGAAGACCGGTTTGGCGCCCTGCTTGCTTCGGGGATAACGGGTATGTATCTGTTCCATGTATTTGTAAATGTAGGCATGACCATCGGCATCATGCCGGTGACCGGTGTGCCGCTGCCTTTTCTCAGCTATGGAGTTAGTTCCCTTACGACTAATATGTTATTGGCGGGAATTTTGTTAAATATCAACCTGCGGCACACGCGGCTGCAGTTCTGAGCCGTTGTGCTGCTGGCAGAGCCGGGCTGGCTGTGTTTCCCGGTTCCGGCACTGGGTTCGGTGTATGTTTCCGCTAAGAAAAAGTACAACAGGTAACAGTTTTTTGTTTGGAGGCTCTCACATGAATAAGGAATTGACCATAGATATGCTTGCTGCTGTAAAAAAACCGGCCCGGTATACTGGCGGGGAATTCGGCAGCATTTTCAAAGAAGATGCGGAAGTGCGGATAGCTCTTGCCTTTCCGGACGTATATGAAGTAGGGATGAGCTATCTGGGCTTTAAAATTTTATATCATCTGGTCAATAAGATGGAGGGCATTGCGGCTGAACGGGTGTATGCCCCCTGGATAGACATGGAACAGCTGATGCGGGAACGCCATGTGGTGCTGACGACGCTGGAAACTAAAAAGGCCCTGTCGGAATGCGATCTGGTCGGCTTCACGCTGCAATATGAATTAAGCTATACGAATATTTTGAATATGCTGGATCTGGGCGGTGTTTCTGTGCTGGCGAAAGACCGGGGGGATGACGACCCCTTTGTTGTGGTCGGTGGTCCCTGCGTGTTCAATCCGGAGCCTTTAGCGGATTTCTTTGATTTCGCTATTTTAGGGGAAGGGGAAGAGGCCCTGCCGGAAGTGCTGACCTGTTACCGCGACTGGAAACGGGAAGGGCGCCCCGAAGGACGAAAGGGATTCCTGCATCGTGTTGTGCGGATTCCCGGGGTTTACGTTCCTTCCTTTTATGATGTAACATATAACGAAGATAATACGGTACAGTCAGTTGTGCCGAACAATCCGGATACTCCGCCGGCTGTGACAAAACGGGTGGTAGCGGATCTGAATACCGTGGATTTTCCCACTGCGCCTGTTGTGCCTTTCGGGGAGATCGTCCATGACCGTATCATGCTGGAAATGTTTCGGGGCTGCAGCCGGGGATGCCGGTTCTGCCATGCGGGTATGGTGTACCGCCCGGTACGGGAGCGCCGTCCGGAAGTATTGCGGGAACTGGCCCATAAACAGGTGGAAAATACCGGTTATGAGGAAATATCCCTGGTGTCCCTCAGCACGGCAGATTATTCCTGCCTGGGACCGTTTCTGGATGACATGATTGCTGATTTTAAGGATAAAAAGGTCAGCGTCTCCCTGCCCAGCCTTCGCATTGACGCTTTCAGCGTGGATGTGGCGAAAAAGGTGCAGGCGGTCCGGAAAAGCGGGCTTACTTTTGCGCCAGAAGCCGGCAGCCAGCGCATGCGGAATGTGATCAATAAAGGCGTTACGGAAGAGGATCTGATGCATGCGGTCAGCGCAGCTTTTGAAAACGGTTGGAAAAAGGTCAAACTGTATTTTATGATCGGGCTTCCGGGAGAAACCGATGAAGATGTGCTGGCTATTGCCCAGCTGG
>Ga0310695_10008982_pt1 | contig 15235 bp, 14 predicted proteins | sample RumenRJG_04DNA_FD_203882 | JGI IMG/M metagenome (GOLD analysis project Ga0310695, IMG submission 203882) | Bovine rumen microbial communities from Lethbridge, Alberta, Canada - RJG_04 (v2) (version 2) | ecosystem: Host-associated > Mammals > Digestive system > Stomach > Rumen | place: Canada...
GTGATGTCGAGAATCTGCTTGTAGTTCTCGATGGCATCGCCCAAATCAACAGGGGCGTAGTCGTATTCCTTTGCATCAGCAAAGCCTTTCTCTTTCAGCTCAACGATGCGAGCCATTAAAGGGTGATTGAGGTAGAACCCAATCTCTGGGTGGTCACTATAATAGTTTGCCATAATTATTTCTTTTTTCTATTGTTTATTGCGTTCATAAGACTTACGCTGATCACATAGCCAAATCCTGCACCAATGCTATAACCTAAGGCAGGACTAACGATTCCTTCCAAAAGTGCCTCTATGAGGTACATAAAGATAAGGAGCAAGACAAGAGTTGCAATATGCCAATATAGTTTTTTCATTTACTTGCTATTCTGCTTATAATACTTGATGAGTTTAGGAACTACCTCTTCCACAGTACCAACAATCACGTAGTCGGCGATGCGGTTGATGGGAGCATCGGGGTCGCTGTTCACCGAGATGATGATACCAGAATCCTGCATACCGGCGATGTGCTGAATCTGTCCGGAGATACCGCAGGCGATATATACCTTCGGATGAACGGTAACACCTGTCTGACCAATCTGGCGGTCGTGGTCGAGCCAGCCTGCATCTACGGCAGCACGAGAACCACCCACCTCACCATGCAGCACCTTAGCCAACTGGAACAGCATGTCGAAGTTCTCCTTGCAGCCCATGCCGTAACCACCGGCAACCACGATGGGCGCACCCTTCAGGTTGTGTTTGGCTGCCTCTACGTGGTGGTCGAGCACCTTTACAACGAAAGCCTCAGGGCTGACATACTTGCTGACCTCAGGATAAACAACCTCCTTCTTGCAGTCACCCTCGTAGATAGCCTTCTGCATCACGCCTGAACGGACGGTAGCCATCTGAGGACGATGGTCGGGGTTGACGATGGTAGCCACGATGTTACCACCAAAAGCGGGACGAATCTGATAGAGCAAACTGTCGTAGTGCTTGCCGCTCTTTGCATCGTCATACGGCCCAATCTCTAATTCGGTACAGTCGGCGGTAAGGCCGCTGGTAAGCGACGAGCTTACACGGGGACCGAGGTCACGGCCAATGACGGTAGCACCCATCAGACAGATCTGCGGCTGCTCTTCCTTGAAGAGGTTCACAAGGATGTCGGTATGGGGAGCGGAGGTGTAGGGGAACAGTTCGGGAGCGTCGAACACAAAGAGCTTGTCAACGCCGTAAGGCAGAATCTGATCCTCAACCTTGCCCTTGATGCCAGTGCCGGCAACAACGGCGTGCAACTCTACACCCAGTTCATTGGCGAGCTTGCGACCCTTGGTCAGCAACTCCTGAGAAACTTCTTGAACGGTTGTCCCTTCAATTTCTATGTAAACAAAAACATTATTCATATCTTATCAGCCAATGATTTTCTCGTCCAACAATTCTTTGATCATACCCTCGACATCAGCATCAGAAGCCGTCAAAGTCTTCGACTCCTTAGCCTGGAATACAATGTTCTTGATAGCCTTCACCTTGGTGGGCGAACCGGCAAGACCACATTGGGCAACGTCGCCATCCACATCGGCCACGCTCCACTGGTTCAGCGTCAGCTCAGGACGCTCATCGTACAGGTAGTCGTAAGCCGTACCCTCGGCAGGGCGCTCCATCGGACAGGTGGCACGCTTGTACTTCATCACCAGTTTGGCGTTTTGGGGACGACAGGGAGCAGCACTTCCGTTAACGGTGATGACTACGGGGAGGGGAGCCTTGACGGTCTCTACACCGCCGTCGATGACGCGCTTGATAGTGGCAAAACCACCATCAACACTGAGCACCTCCTCGGCGTAGGTGACCTGGTTGAGGCCGAGCTTCTGAGCCACCTGAGGACCTACCTGAGCGGTATCACCGTCGATAGCCTGACGACCACCGATGACGATATCTACATCGCCAATCTTCTTGATGGCGGTAGCGAGGGCGTAAGAGGTAGCAAGGGTGTCGGCACCGGCAAACAGACGGTCGGTCAGCAGCCAGCCTGTATCTGCACCACGATAAAGTCCCTGACGGATAATCTCACCTGCACGGGGGGGACCCATCGTGAGGATTCCTACTGTAGAGCCTGGGTTCTGCTCCTTCAGACGAAGGGCCTGCTCCAGGGCGTTCAAATCTTCGGGATTGAAGATAGCGGGAAGGGCAGCGCGGTTGACGGTACCTTCAGCCGTCATAGCGTCCTTTCCCACGTTACGGGTGTCTGGCACTTGCTTGGCCAGCACAACAATTTTTAAAGCCATATAAAATTAATAATGTATAATAAGAAATTTCCTATTTTGGAAGTGTGGTCCTGAAAAACCGGTGCAAAGGTAACGCTTTTCTGCCATTTGGCAAAGTAAAAAGTGTAAAAACTGCACAAAAGAGGCTGAAACGTGCACACTTTTTTGCTTTTGTGCAATGTAAAATGCTGCAAATAAAGTGAAATATTACGAATTAGTATCTTGTAGTTAGATTTTTATTACTACCTTTGCGGCCGATTACAGAATATAAGAACATCACGATGAAACGATTATTACTGGCATTTACCATAGGATTAGCTTTTTATGGTACGATGTCGACCCACGCTCAAGAGGTATCTGATTCTGCCTCGGTTGTTGCGGTTCAGGCCGACAGCATGGCCACGGACTCTCTTTTAGGGGCTACTCCCGAAGAACTGATTGGTGAGGAAGATATGTCTGCACTCACGGCGATGGCAGCCGAGCAGCCCAGTCTTCACCAGCAACTGAAGTCCAAGTTCGTAGAAGGCTCGGCCGGCTTTATGTCGCTCGTGGCCCTTGCATTGGTGCTTGGCTTGGCGTTCTGTATTGAGCGAATCATCTATCTGACGCTTTCCGAGGTCAACGCGAAGAAGCTCATGGTCGACATTGACAAGAAGGTAGAAGCTGGCGATGTTGAAGGTGCCAAGAATCTCTGTCGCGATACCCGTGGCCCCGTGGCTTCCATTTGCTATCAGGGTTTGATGCATATTGACGAGGAGATGGAAACCGTAGAGCGTTCCATCATCAGTTACGGCTCGGTACAGTCGGCCAACCTTGAGAAAGGCTGTTCGTGGATTACGCTGTTCATTGCGATGGCCCCGTCGTTGGGATTCCTTGGAACGGTTATTGGCATGGTGATGTCGTTCGACCAGATTCAGGAGGCAGGCGACATCAGCCCGACCATTGTAGCTGCGGGCATGAAGGTAGCACTGATTACCACTATCTTCGGTATTATCGTAGCCCTTATCCTGCAGGTGTTCTACAACTTCATCCTTTCGAAAATTGAGCACTTGACGTCGCAGATGGAAGAGTCGGCCATCACCCTGCTCGATACCATCATGAAATATAAACTCCGTCGCCAGCATGCTTAACCCGTCGTCGCCAATCTTTGTCGAGCTGTTACTCTGGACCGTCTATGCGCTGCTTGTAGTGAGCATCGTACTGACCGCGTGGTCAATGCTACGAGCTATGCGCATGCAGGGTCGGGGAGAGGTGCGCAGCAATGGCATACCCGTAGGACGCATAGCCTGGGGCATAGTTGCGCTGCTGGTCGTTTTGCTGGCCGTCACCTTCGCCTTGGGCAGTACCGAACCTTTGGCTATCAATGGCAAGACCTATGCCGATAGTTTCTGGCTGCGTGCCAGCGACATGCTTATCAATACGTCGCTTACGCTCATCGTTATAGCCATTATCGGCGTGTTGTTCGGCTTGTCGGGGCTTGCGCGGAAGAATTTCAGTCGGCGCACGCCTACCACCTAATCGTTTCTTAAGTTATGTTTCACCGTCCATCCCGTAAAGTACCAGGTTTGAATACCACGTCGACAGCCGACATCTCGTTTATGCTGTTGATATTCTTTCTTGTGACCTCGTCGATGGACACCGACAAGGGACTGCCCCGTCAGCTGCCACCACCACAAGACGAGCAGAAAGAGCAGGAACTGATGGTGCGCGAACGAAATGTGCTGGAGCTGCGCCTCGATGCTGGCGACCGGTTGACCATCGGTGGTGAGCAGGCCAGTCTGTCGCAGTTGGAACAGCGCGTCGTCGAGTTCGTAGCCAATGCCAAGAACGACCCGTCGCTGCCCGAGAAGAGTACGCGCGACGTGAACCTCTTTGGACGCACGCAGGTGAGCGACCGCCATATTATCTCCATCCAGGTAGACCGTCATACCAGCTACGATGCTTACTTCCAGATGCAGAATGCCATTGTGGCGGCTTACAACAACCTGCGTAACCAGTTGGCTCAGAGTCGTTTCGGCCATAGTTATGCCCAATGCTCGGCTGAAGAGCGCGATGCTGTGAACATGGTCTATCCGCAGCGCATCAGCGAGGCAGCACCAGAGGAAAATTGATCATTAAACGTTGATAATGATGTCGCAGCTATTCCGTAGACGCAGCCATGAGATGCCGGCACTGAACACGTCGTCGTTACCCGACCTCATCTTCACTGTGCTGTTCTTCTTTATGATTGTCACCCACATGCGCGACGTAGAGTTACGCGTGCGCTATGAGGTGCCTCAAGGAACTGAACTGCAGAAGCTGACGCATAAGTCGGCTGTGAGCTATATTTATGTGGGACGTGACAATACTGTTGCAAGAAGGTCTTCGGAGAGCGGTGCCGACGGCGAGATGCTGATTCAGCTGAACGACAAGATAGCAACCCCAAATGATATCAAGGCCTATCTTGAGCAGGAGCGCAGTCGCATGAGTACTGAAGACCAAGCCCGTATGACTGTCTCGATCAAAGCCGACCGTGAGACACCGATGGGTCAGATTGCCGACATCAAACACATGTTGCAGCAGTCGTTTGCATTGAAAATCAACTACTCGGCAACAGAAAAATAACAATTTGTTAGTTTTGTTGGTATTTTTACGACAAATTGTTTGCGGTGTATGGATATTATTTGTAACTTTGCAGCGCTAAAAGTTAAGACAATAACAATAAGCAATCAAGAAACAACAGAAATAATAGTAGAATAATGGCAAACCAGAAACTTGACCGATTGGATAAGCAGATACTTAAGTTGATTGCCGACGATGCACGTATTCCTTTCCTTGAAGTGGCTCGTGTGTGCAATGTAAGTGGTGCTGCCATCCATCAGAGAATCCAGAAACTGACTAATTTGGGTGTGTTGAAAGGCTCACAATTTATTATTGACCCGGAGAAGATTGGCTATGAGACCTGTGCTTTCATCGGCCTGAACCTGAAGAACCCGGAGTCGTTCGACAAAGTCGTAGAGAAGCTGCGTGAGATGCCTGAAGTAGTGGAATGTCACTACACCACGGGCAACTATGACCTCTTTATTAAGATCTACGCTCAGAACAACCATCATCTCCTCAACATTATCCATGATAAGCTGCAGCCCCTCGGTTTGGCCCGCTCAGAGAGCATCATCTCGTTCCACTCCGCCATCGACCGACAGCTGCCCGTCACTGACTTCCCCATCGAAGACGATGTGTGTCCTTCTTTTTAGTAGAATCGCAAACACAATAAAAACTGTTTAACAAAAAACAAAGGTAAGAAGATGAAGAAAATCAGAGCCGCCGTAGTTGGTTACGGCAACATCGGACGCTATACCGTCCAGGCACTCGAGGCCGCTCCCGATTTCGAAATCGCAGGAATTGTGCGTCGCAGTGGCGCAGAGAACAAACCCGCTGAGCTTGCTCAGTATGAGGTGGTGAAGGACATCAAGGAACTGAAGGACGTCGACGTGGCCATCCTTGCTACGCCTACCCGTTCGTGCGAGGAGCATGCCAAGCAGATTCTGCCGCTCGGCATCAATACCGTCGACTCGTTCGACATCCATACGTCTATCCGCGACTACCGCCGCACGTTGATGGAACTGAACAAGCAGACAGGCACCGTGAGCGTCATCGCTGCCGGATGGGATCCGGGATCGGACTCCATCGTTCGTACCCTGATGCAGAGCCTTGCCCCCAAAGGTCTCTCCTATACCAACTTCGGTCCTGGCATGTCCATGGGTCATTCGGTATGCGTGCGCTCGAAAGCCGGTGTGAAAAATGCCCTTTCGATGACCATTCCTCTTGGTGAGGGCATCCATCGCCGCATGGTCTATGTGGAGCTGGAAGACGGTGCCAAGCTCGACGAGGTGACGGCTGCCATCAAGGCCGATCCCTACTTCGCCAACGACGAGACCCACGTGTTCCAGGTGGAGAGCGTCGACGACGTGCGCGATATGGGTCATGGCGTCCATCTCGTACGCAAGGGTGTCAGCGGTCAGACCCAGAACCAGCGTTTTGAGTTCAACATGCAAATCAACAATCCCGCGCTCACCGCTCAGGTGCTGGTCAACGTGGCCCGTGCCTCGCTGAAACAGCAGCCCGGATGCTATACGATGATCGAACTGCCTGTCATCGATATGCTCCCTGGTGACCGCGAAGATATCATCGCTCATCTGGTTTAATCACTTTTTTTAAGAAAAACTTGCATAAACAAAAAAAAATGTGTTACTTTGCAAAAAGTTTTGTTATTAACCAAAAATGATGTAAACACATGAAAAAGTTTTTTCTTTCAATCGTAGCAGCACTCCTTGCAGTGCCTACATTCGCACAGATTGGCAGTGGTGGTTTCTCCGTTTCTGAGACCAGCGTGTATTATGGTGTTCGTCTGGGTATGAATATCTCTACCATTACAGGTAAGTATATTGATGCCGACTCTAAGGTGGGCATGACGCTGGGTGGCGTTCTCGGCCTGCGTGTCAGCGAGACGACACCAGTGTTCCTTGAGAGCGGCCTCTACTATTCCGGACGCGGTGCAAAGGATGCTGATCTGAACTACCTTGAGATTCCTATTCTCATCAAGTATGGCGTCCAGGTCTCTGATCAGATTGCCTTGTTGCCCTTCGTAGGTCCTTATTTCTCATTAGGCATCAGTGGTAAGTGCAAGTATCCTGATGGTACTGGCGGCACAGTGAAAGAGAGTTCATACGATAGCTTCAAGCGTACCGACATGGGCTTTAAGGTAGGTTGCGGTCTTGAGTACAATATGCTTTATGCCGAGGCTGGCTACCAGTTTGGCGTTACCGACATTGCCAAGGATAATCCTCTTGATAATGGCGCTCACACGGGTAACCTCTTCATTAATATCGGTGTAAACTTCTAAGCAACTGGCTTTCGTTCATCGTCAACCAACGATGACAGCCTTCTCGTTATGCAAACAGCCCCTGTTCGATGTGCGAACAGGGGCTGTTTGCATGTATTGACAGGGACTGTTTGATGAGCTGACAGGGGCTGTTTGACGTGCTGACAGGGGCTGTTTGATGTGCTGACAGGGGCTGTTTGATGGGCTGACAGGGGCTGTTTGATGAGCTGACAGGGGCTGTTTGATGGGCTGACAGGGGCTGTTTGACGTGCTGACAGCCCCTGTTGCCCTGTTGATTAAGGCTGACAGAGGGCCATACAGATACGGTCTTGGAAGTGGCGCCCTGTGTTATTGTGCATGATTCCCTGGTTAATGATGGCGAAGCAGAGTTCGTGTCCGTTTGCTGCGGTGCAGTAGCCTGCCAGCGACGAGACTCCCGTCACGGTGCCCGTCTTGGCACGTACGTTGCCACTGGTGAAGGGCGATTTCATGCGTTTCTTTAGTGTGCCGTCCTCGCCGGCAATGGGCAGCGACGGTTGTAGCAGGTCGTAGACCTGTTGGTTGTGCCAGGCATAACGCAACAGCCTCACAAGTAGCTCGGCCGACAGATAGTTGTATAGCGAAAGTCCGCTGCCGTCGGCCATGCGGTAGCCTTTAGGGTTTAGGCCCATTTGACGTATCAGCTGCTGCATCAGTGTGCGTGCATGCTTGGCTGTAGCAGGTCGGTTGCCTGTAGCAGCGGCAATCTGGTAAAACATTGCTTCGGCGTAGAGGTTGTCGCTCTCCTTCATCATGCGTCCGAGAATCTGGTCGATGGTGTGCGTGCGCGAGCAGATGAACTTTGCGTCGACAGGACGCGCGCCGTACGTTGTCACAACACCACTGAGCACAATTCCCTGGTCGGTAAGTTCCTTCAGTAGACGTTCGGTAAAGTTGGCTTTCTTTCCGATAAGCAGAGGCGAGAGCGTAGGGTTGTCGTCGTCCCAGCACCAGCCTTCGCCCCAGCGCAGTGTGTCTTTCATCGAGCAGTCGGCCACGATGCGTCCGCGCAGGGTGTCGATGCCCATGCGCTGTAGGCTCTCTACGAAGGCGCGCATGTCGTCGCTGTTGAATCGCGGATCCATTCCGCCTACGCAGATCAGGTCGCCACAAAGCGTACGGTTATCGATAGTACCTTTATAATATAAAGAGGTGCGTAGCTGGTAGCTGCCGCCTAAGCGGTCGATGGCCGTGACGGCTGTGAGCAGTTTCATGGTCGAGGCCGGACGCAGCAGCTGTTGGTGATGATGCAGATAGAGCGCCGAGTCGGCCGTGAGGTCATAGACCATCAGTCCCACGGTCGAGGTCTCAAAGATGCTGCTCTGTAGCAGCGAGTCTATGCGTGCCTGCACGTTGAGGGGCCAGGGCAGCGAGTCGGTGGGTAGTGATGTGGGTGTCAGACTGTCGGTGTCGAACGTGTCGTTAATGAGCACGTCGGCTCCCGCCAGACAGGTGTCGGCAACCTCTTCCTCTTCGACCACGACCTGCGCATGCAGGTGTGCAGTGCACAGGAGTGATAGTAAAAAAAATAGATATTTCTTCATTTGCGATGCAAAGTTACGATTTTTTTTTGTACTTTTGCACCGTTGAAACTGAAAAAATTATGGTCTATAAGTATGATTTCCTTATCATCGGTGCCGGTGTGGCTGGTATGAGCTACGCACTGAAGGTGGCCCGAGCCCATAAAGGCTCGGTCTGCATCATCTGTAAGACAAGCCTCGACGAGGCCAATACGTCGTTTGCACAGGGTGGTGTGGCCAGCGTGACGAACCTGGCTGTTGACAACTTTGAGAAACACATCGAGGACACGATGATTGCGGGCGACTACATCAGTGACCGCGCTGCCGTGGAGCAGGTGGTCAGGAACGCACCGTCGCAGATCAAGGAACTGGTAGAGTGGGGTGTGAACTTCGACCGTAAGGACGATGGAGAGTTCGACCTGCACCGCGAGGGCGGTCACTCCGAGTTCCGCATCCTGCACCATGCCGACGATACGGGTGCTGAGATACAGCGTGGACTGATGGAAGCCGTGCGTGCCTGCAAGAACATCGAAGTGAAAGAGAACCATTTCGCTGTGGAAATCATTACCCAGCACCACATGGGCGTTCGCGTCACTCGGCGTTCGCCCCATATCAAGTGCTACGGTGCTTACGTGCTGGATCCCGACACGGAGAAGGTCGACACCTATCTGGCCAAGGTCACGCTGATGTGTACAGGTGGCTGTGGTGCCGTCTATATGACCACGTCGAATCCCGTCATTGCCACGGGCGACGGCATCGCTATGGTCTATCGCGCCAAGGGCACCGTGGCCGACATGGAGTTCGTACAGTTCCATCCCACGGTGCTCCACAATCCGAAGGAGACCCATCCTGCCTACCTCATCACCGAGGCTATGCGCGGCTATGGCGGCATCCTGAAGTTGCCCAATGGCCAGACGTTTATGGAGAAATACGACGAGCGCCTGTCGTTGGCTCCACGCGACATCGTGGCCCGTGCCATCGATAAGGAAATGAAGATTCACGGATTGGACCACGTTTGCCTCGACGTCACCCACAAGGACCCTGCCGAGACGCGCCACCACTTCCCCAATATCTATCAGAAGTGCCTGTCTATAGGCATTGACATCACCACCGACTATATCCCCGTGCGCCCTGCAGCCCACTATATGTGCGGTGGCATCAAGGTCGACTTGAACGGCCAGACTTCTATCGACCGTCTCTATGCCATTGGCGAATGCTCGTGCACGGGCCTGCATGGCGGCAACCGACTGGCCTCCAATTCGCTCATCGAGGCCGTGGTCTATGCCGATGCGGCTGCCCGCCATTCCCTGGAGCACGTCGACCTGTACGACTGGAACGAACGCGTGCCCGAGTGGAACGACGAGGGTACGATGACCAACGAGGAGCAGGTGCTCATCACGCAGAGCATCAAGGAGGTCAACCAGATTATGTCCAACTATGTGGGCATCGTACGTAGCGACCTGCGTCTGCATCGTGCCTGGGACCGTCTTGACATGCTCTACGAGGAGACCGAGAACCTCTTCAAGCGTGTGAAAGCCTCGCGCGACATCTGCGAACTGCGCAACATGATCAACGTGGGCTACCTCATCACCCGCTTCGCCTTGGAGCGCAAGGAGAGCCGCGGACTCCACTACACCGTTGACTATCCCGTGCATGCCTACGACAAGTAGGTGGAGGCAACGGAGATGACACAGGAAGAGCACGACGAGGCCATGCGCGTAATGGCTGCCAATCGTAAAAAGGCCAAGAGTGAAAAGTAAGAAAATTAGGTGTAAGGCCTAATTTTTTCACTCTTCACTTTTCCCTTTTCACTTTTTTTTATTACCTTTGCACCCGAAATAACCAAAATAGTAACAAAATTATGGACGATTACCCGGCGGAAACATTTAAACGTTAGGCTGGGGGACAGCTGGCAAGGCCGCTAATCCCCTTGCCAGAGTTATTATGCATTATGCATTCTTGCGTCTCTTACGGTAGCAAGCGAGCAGAGCCAGAGCGGTGAATTATGCATTAAGCATTATGAATTATGCATTGAAAAAAGGATTAGCACAATGAAGACATTCTGGAACACCCAAGGTGGGCTCAGTCAGCTCTCAGAGTGGCAGCCCAATTGCTGGATACAAGTGACGTGTCCTACAGAAGACGATCAGCGCGAACTGGAAGAGCAGTTCGGCATACCCGACTATTTTGTCAGCGACATCAGCGATACCGACGAGCGTGCCCGCTATGAGTACGACGACGGATGGATGCTTATCATCCTGCGTATACCCTACGTGAAGGAGGTGCGTTCGCGCACACCCTATACCACCGTGCCCCTTGGCATCATCCACAAGCGCGACGTCACCATCACCGTGTGTTACTACGAGACCAACATGATGATCGACTTCGTGTCGTTCCAGCAGAAGCGTGGTGAGGGCTTCACCGATTATGTCGACATGGTGTTCCGTCTGTTCCTCTCGTCAGCTGTGTGGTACCTGAAGCGCCTGAAGCAGATTAACTCCCTCATCGACAAGGCCAAGCGCAACCTCGACCGCGACGTGAACAACGAGAGCCTGATCGGCCTCAGTCGTCTGCAGGACTCGCTTACTTACTTCCAAACCTCCATCCGAGGCAACGAGACCCTGCTCTCCAAGCTGAAGTTCAAGCTCCAGATCGACGAGCTCGACGCCGACCTCATCGAGGACGTAAACATCGAGATGACGCAGGCCCGCGAGACCACCGCTATCTACTCTGACATCCTTGAGTCCACCATGGACACCTACAGCAGCATCATCAACAACAACATGAACACGGTGATGAAGACGCTCACCTCGGTATCGATTCTTATGATGTTCCCCACGCTCATCGCCTCCCTCTTCGGCATGAACCTTATCAATGGCATGGAGGAGAACGTTGTAGGATTCCCCATCGCACTCGTGCTCAGTATTGCCGTTTCGGCGTTTGCCTGGTGGATGCTGCATAGGCAGAAGCTGGTGTGAGATTTGCCGACTGCATCGGGGGGCACATCCAGAAATACCAGAACATGCCCCTTCAACCCCATACATCCTATAACTATATTGAAAATGAGAAAGATTCTGACCATGACATTGCTGCTTGGTCTCACCTTGACCGCCAGCATCGAATTAGCAGCACAAGTAACTACTCCCCGGCCTGGGAGTGGGCTTCTTTCCAATCCCTCTCCTATAGGAGGGGGTAGGGGAGGTCACGGCTACCTTTTCGCCTACTTTGAAGGTAGCGGCGATAATAACCTGATGGAGCAGTTGCGTTTCGCCGTAAGCGAGGATGCCAAGAACTGGTACGCGCTGAACGGTAACCAACCGATCATTGCCAGTGACACCATCAGCGAGAGCGGTGGCATTCGCGACCCACATATCTTGCGTGGCGAAGACGGCTGCTACTATATCGTGGCGACCGACATGCATACCTATGATCCCAAACAGGGCTGGGGAGCCAATCCCGGTATCGTGATGCTGAAGTCGAAAGACCTGCTGAACTGGACACACGCGAAGGTGGTGTTAGCAAAGGACTATGCCAAGAACTTCGGCGATGCTTACTGGGTGTGGGCACCACAGACCATCTACGACCGTAAGGCCCGTAAGTACATGATATACTTCACTCTGCAGCGTAACGACCGCAAGACACTCATCACCTACTATGCCTATGCCAACAAGGACTTCACCGCCTTCGAGAGCGAGCCGAAGTTACTCTTCTCGGCGAAGTACGGTAGCATCGACAACGACATCATCTACAATGATGGTCTCTATCACCTCTTCTATAAAGGTAATACGAAGGACGAGAATGGCAAGGAAATCAAGAACGGCATACAGCAGGCTACGTCGAAGAGTCTGAAGGGTCCGTATAAGGAAGATTTCAAATACCTGGATGCCTATGCCGGCACTCGTACGCATGTGGAAGGTTCAAGCGTGTTTGAGCTAAATCCAAAGGATGCCGAAAAGCAAATCGTAAAAACTCAATCGTCAAATCGTCAATTTGTTTTGATGTACGACCTCTACAGCAGTGGACGCTATGAGTATCAGACATCAAACGACTTGATGACTTGGACGAAGGAGCCACAGTCGTTCCGCAAGGACTTCTTCCCTCGTCACGGCTCGGTCATCTCGGTGACAGCTGAGGAACTGGAGCGTGTACAACAGAAGTGGGGCTACGTGCTGACCCATCAGTTCGAGAGTACGGGCAACCCCATTATCCGCGATAAGCATACCGCCGACCCCGCCGTTTTGGTGGAAAACGATACGCTGTGGCTCTTTGCAGGTCATGATGCCGCTGGCAATCAGAACAACTACATCATGAAGGACTGGCTGCTGTACTCAACTACCGATATGAAGCACTGGACGGAGCATCCGTCGCCCCTACGCATCGACGATTTCAAATGGGCGGACAGCAAGCAGGCCTACGCCGGACATGTGGCAAAAGGCAAGGACGGTCGCTATTACTGGTATGTCTCTACCAACTGGTGCGGCATCGGTGTGGCTGTCGCTGACAAGATAACGGGCCCCTATAAGGACGCATTAGGAAAACCCATGCTCACTAACAAGGACTGCTTTGCCTCGAAACATAGTTGGGCATGCATCGATCCCGCCATCCTCATCGATGATGACGGTACCCCCTATATCATCTGGGGCAATAAGCAGTGCTACTACGCCAAGCTGAAGGAAAATATGACGGAGATTGACGGTGACATCCACCAAATTGATGTTCCGAACTTCACCGAGGCACCGTGGATGCACAAGTATCAGGGCAAGTACTACTTGACCTACGCCAGCGAGTGGCCTGAGAAGATTGCATACGCCGTAGCAGATAACATCGGTGGTCCTTATACCCCTATGGGCATCATTAGCGAGATTGCCGGTAACTCCAACACCACGCATCCCGCCATCGTACAGTTCAAAGGCCAGTGGCTTTTCTTCAGTCACAACGGTGGACTGCCCGACGGCACCAGCTACAGCCGCAGCATCATAGCCGAGCCCATGTACTACAATGCCGACGGCAGCATCAGGAGCATACCGGCTACGGCTGAGGGTGTCTTGCCATGAGTCAGTGGCACTGTGGCGCTTTTGTCATCTTTGCCCATTATAGGCGGCCATTTCGGTTCGCTTCTGCCCTGTATACAAAGCGTTAAGAGTCGCGCGCATATCTACATCATCGGGGGGCACACTCTCAATGGCGGAGGTCACACTGCTTATGACTCCTATAAAACAAAACTGTTATTCCCTGTTTCGCTCACTGAAGACCAGTGTGGTGAACAGAGTTGTTACTGCCCTTACTTCGATGCGTTAAAAATAATTAAGATAATGCATAATTCTTGTAACTCGTAACTCTTACTCCTAACTTTTTAGTAATTTTGACCCCAAATTTGTGAATGAACGCTTTCTAAAGCCATGAACAGAGCCGGAACGGGCTCCGCTTTTTTGTGCTGAGAAAGCGAAGAAGTGCAACTAACCAAATCAGTAACTAAACAAAGTTAAATGATGGACTCTCAAGACAAGGACCTCATGACCGGCGCAACCACTTCGCCAGTCGAAGAAACAGGTACACAAGAAGAGGTAAAAGCAGAAGAAACGCTGCAAGTAACAGAACAGGTAGTTGAAGCTCCTGCCGAAGAGGAAGCTCCCGTTATGGAGGAAGCTCCTGCTGAGGAAGAGCGTAAAGTCTACCAGACCAAGCAGGAAGTGCTGGAGCGCGTGAAGGAGATTGCCCACGGCGAAGAGGCCCCGAAGAAAGAAGAGGTGGAATACTTGAAGACCGCCTTCTACAAACTGCACATTGCCGAGCGTGAGGCCAAGCTGCACAGTTATATTGAGGCAGGTGGCGATCCCGAGGCCTATCAGGTGACACCCGACGAGGACGAAGAGGTGTTTAAGGCCGAAATGGGCATCATCAAGGAGCGCCGTCAGCAGCAGTTCCGCGAGCAGGAAGCCGAGAAAGAGGAGAACCTCAAGAAGAAACTCGACATCATCGAGCGTCTGAAGGCGATGGCAACCACGCCTGAGGAAGCCAATAAGGCATTCCAGGAATTTAAGGCCTTGCAAAACGAGTGGAAGGAAATCAAAAGCGTGCCCGCTGAGAAGGCCAACGAGCTGTGGCGCAACTACCAGCTCTACGTGGAGCAGTTCTACGACCTGCTGAAGCTGAACAGCGAGGCCCGCGAGTACGACTTCAAGAAGAACCTTGAAATAAAGACACGCCTGTGCGAAGCAGCAGAGAAACTCGCTGACGAGCCCGACGTGATCAGTGCCTTCCATCAACTGCAGAAGTTACATCAGGAGTACCGCGAGACCGGTCCCGTGTCCAAGGAACTGCGTGAGGAGATTTGGCAGCGCTTCAAGGCCGCTTCTACCGTTATCAACAAGCGCCATCAGCAGCATTTCGAGACACTGCGTGCCCGTGAGGAGGACAACCTGGCTAAGAAGACCGCACTTTGCGAGAAGGCTGAGGCCCTCTGTGCCGAGGAGCGAAAGGGCAGTGCCGACTGGGAGCGTCATACACAGGAAATCATCGCCCTGCAGCAGGAGTGGAAGACCATTGGCTTTGCTCCGCAGAAGATGAACGTGAAGATAT
>Ga0310695_10008983_pt1 | contig 15235 bp, 16 predicted proteins | sample RumenRJG_04DNA_FD_203882 | JGI IMG/M metagenome (GOLD analysis project Ga0310695, IMG submission 203882) | Bovine rumen microbial communities from Lethbridge, Alberta, Canada - RJG_04 (v2) (version 2) | ecosystem: Host-associated > Mammals > Digestive system > Stomach > Rumen | place: Canada...
GCAGATCACACCGCCGATGATATCGGAATTTCCGCCCAGATATTTGGATGCTGAATGCACCACCAGGTCGATCCCCATGTCGGCCGGGTTCTGGAAGAGCGGAGTCGCCCAGGTATTATCGATAACGGTTTTGATCCCGTGCTTTTTTGCCAGCTCAGCCACCTGCCGCAGCGGCTGCAGCGTAAAGGTGAAGGTCGCAGGGCTCTCAAGATAAATGAGCTTTGTGTTCGGGCGGATCGCCTGCTCAAATTCCTCAACAGTATTTCCCTCAACAAAGGTCACATCAACGCCGAAGCGCTTCAGATAGGTTTGAAAAAGGTAGCGTGCCCAGCTGTAGGCACTGCGGATGCAGACGGCGTGATCCCCCTGTTTCATAAAGGCCATCACGGCGCCGGAGATCGCTGCCACGCCGGAGGAGACCAGTTTTGCCCGTTCTGTGTGTTCCAGCGCGGCGATCTTCTCTTCACAGAGGTTGACGGTTGGGTTGTTTCCCCGGGAGTAAATGAAATGCTCCGCTTCATTTTCGAGCGCTTCATGAAATGCCTCAAAAGAGTCGAAGCAAAAGATCGAGTTCTGGAAAAGCGGCGGTGCAACGGCATTGACCGGCAGATTATACTCCCCCATGTGATGCAGAATATCGGTAATATCCGGCTGTGATCGATTCTGTCCCATTAAAAATCTCCTGTTTTCAGTTTTTTCGATAAAATCAGTTTCTTTGAAAAATCTTAAACAGGCGCTGCTGCGCCTGTCGTATTCTATATTCTATTCTTATAACTTCAAAATTACCGCTTCAAAATGATTTATCCTTTGACTCCGCCTTCCGTAAGACCGGCGACGATGTATTTTTGACCGATGCCGAAGACGATCATGGTCGGAAGCAGGGAGACGACGATCCCTGCGCTCATCAGGTCCCAGCTGACGCCCGCCTTGGAGATGAAGGAATTCAGCGCTACGGGAACCGTATACTTGGCTGCTTTGTTGATCATCATGACCGCGATAAACAGCTCATTCCAGATATTCACGAAGGCAAAGCAGAAGATCGCTGCGATCCCCGGAAGGGTCAGCGGAAGGACGACGTGGATAATGGACTGCGCAAGGTTGCATCCGTCGATCTTGGCGGCTTCTTCCAGATCCACAGGGATCCTGTCGAAAAAGCTCCTGGACATCAGCGTGCTGAAGGCGATCACCGTTGCGACATAGATCACGGCAAGGATCGGGAGGTTATCCACCAGTTTCAGCTTCGAAAAGAACATGAACAGCGGCAGCATGATCATGAAGGAGGGGATAGTCTGCGTGAAATACATCAGCAGTTCCAGGATCCCTTTCATTTTCTTGTGGCGGAAACGGGAAAGGGCGAACCCGCCCATGACGGAAAGGATCATCGCCACGATGGACGAGGTCAGGGTAACAAAAAGGGAGTTTTTGAAATACTGCCCGAAATTGCTGTAGGAAAACAGACGCTGATAGGCAGCGATGGTAGGTTCTTTCGGCCAGTAAACCAGAGGCATGGCATAAAGCTCTGTTCCGTTCTTGATGCTGGTAACGAAGATCCAGAAGAGGGGCAGCGTGGCGGAAAGGAAAAAACAAATCAGGATGATCACCCGGATGCAGCTGCCGAGAAAACAATTTATTTTGCGCATGCTCATCACAGATCCTCCTTTGAATTAGTTACTCTGAGATACAGGACCGCGTAGGTCAGCAGGAGAACCATGATGATCACACCGTAGGCAGAGCCCTGGCCGTAATCGAACTCCTTGTAGACTTTGTTGATCATCATCGTCCCGAGAATGTGTGTACTGTTCACGGGGCCGCCGTTGGTCATGGCGTAGATGAGGTCCGGAAAGTTTACGATCCACATGCTGCGGAGCAGCACCGTGCTGATGATCGTCGGTTTGATGTAGGGAATTGTGATATTGAAAAGCTGCTGGATTCCGTTGCATCCGTCGAGCTTGGCCGCTTCATACAGGTCATTGGGAACGGATTGCAGCGCGGCAAGCAGCATGATCCCGAAATAAGGGATGCCGTACCAGACGTTGGAGATGACCACACTGTACATGGCGATCTTCGGATTGGAAAGCCATCCGATGTTCTGTTTAATGATCCCGACTTTCATCAGAAGGTCATTGATCACACCGAACTGGCCGTTAAACAGCCAGGACCAGATCAGCCCGATGGCGAAACCGCAGAGCGCCCAGGGATAGAAAACGAAACCGCAGTATACGCTCCGGCCCCGGAAAGGCTTTCGGAGCATCATGGCAAGCAGGAAACCCAGCAAAAACTGGAATATCAGAGAAAGCAGGGTCCACTTCAGCGTGTTGAGCAGGATCAGCCCGAAGCTTACATTTTTATTGTTGATGATCGTCCTGAAATTTTCCAGCCCGTTGAAGCGGATATCTTTCAAATTAAAAAGGCTGTAATTCTGAAAGGCCATCACGCCGCCCTGTATCAGAGGATAAAAAATAAAAAAGCAGATAAAGGCAAGTGCAGGCAATATCATTAAAAGATACCATTTGTCTGTTTTCATGGGAATTCCTTTCAGCGCTGCGGCTCTGAAAAAGGGAGGCTGCGGGTTTCCCGCAGCCCCCCGTAATTGATCATAAGATGTTCGGTTTAGTAGCCCCAGAAGTCCTTGCAGGTCTTGATCATGTCTTCTGCGGTGGACTGGCCAAGCAGATAGCTCTGGATGGCAGCCAGATGGACGGTGGAAGCATATTCCGTGAATCTCGGGTCTTCCAGCGGGAACTTGGTGAAGACGGTGTGTTCGTCAGCCATTTCATCAGCCCAGGCTTTGTAGACCGGCAGTTCAAACATTTCGGAAGCTTCATAAGCACCCTTGTTCACCGGCAGCGCGCCGTAGAATTCGCAGATGGAAGCGTTGACTTCGGCGGAGATCATGTATTTGATGAACTCAAAAGCTTCGGCAGGATGTTCGGAGTTGGCAGCGACCGCGAGACCGGCATAACCGTAATCCAGATAGCGGGTGCCGGAAGCACCGAGGGGCATCGGGATGGCAGTGTACTGATCCGGGGTGAGTGAGCCGGAAACGGAACCGACGGCATCAGGATCCTGGACAAGGAAAGGAGTGATACCGGAAACGAAACCGTTGATCTGATCGTTATAGCCCCAGTTCACGGAATCCGGAGGGCAGGCTTCGGTGAAGAGTTCATAGTAATCCTTCATCGCTTTGCGGCCGCCGTCGGTATCCATGAAGAATGTGCCGTCTTCGGTCAGGTAGAAGTTATCCAGGCGCAGGTCGGAAACTTCGGTAGCCCACATGATATCGGTGGTCTTGCACGGGGAGCCGATGCCGCGGAGAGCAAACGCGTACTGACCCTTGGCGGGGTCGGTGATCTGTTTGCAGACGGCGAGGAATTCATCGGTGGTGGTCGGCATTTCGGTCACGCCGAGTTTCTCAAGGATATCGGTGCGGACCATCAGCGCCTTGACATAAAGATACTGCGGGATGAAGTAGGTGGCATCACCCATGGACGCGCCGGCCAGCAGCGCGGCGTCGACCAGCTGGTCTTTTCCGTCCCAGTCGCCGACAAGTTCATCCAGAGCATACAGGAACCCGTTGTTGATCCAGGCACCGACGGAGTTGTCGCGGATCTCGACGATATCGACTTCCTGCCCGGCAGCGAGCATGGAGGCGACTTTTGTTTCAGCTGATTCATACGGCGGGGAAACCAGTTCAACGCTGATGTTCGGATTTGCCGCTGTGAAAGCGTCGATCGCGTTCTGAAGAACGAGTGTACGTTCCGGAGAGGTCATCGTTTCGGCAAAGGTCAGAGTGACTTTGTCGTCAGCCAGTACGCCGGCGGCAACGCCCAGCAGCAGGGCAATTGTCAGGCACAATGCAATGAGTTTTTTCATATTCTTCCTCCTGATATAAATGAGACAAAAACGTCTTTTCTATTTTAGCACTCAGCATTTTCAGTGTCAATATCTGAGGAATGGAAAAATCTGCCCATCATTTGGCTGTTCAAGGGTTCCTCCCGGATTGTAAGGCACGGAAAAAAGCCGCGGGTACGGCGGAATGCTCTGCTCGGGAAGCAGCGGAAGAGAATAGGGTTATTGTGTATTGAAATCGGGGCGGATGGAAGAGATCTTATTCGTTTCCGAATAATCTTTTCAGCCGCCGGATGATCCGGACCGCGGCGGCGCGCAGTGTGAACGTCGCGCACCAGAAGTGAACATAGAGGCGGTATTTCCGGTCAGTTACGGGGATCATTTTCCCGCCCCGAATAAATGCCTGAAGGACCCCGACGATATCCCGGTCGGTTATCCCGGGCTCGGGCAGGTAGGTGTTATCGCCGCGGAAAACGTATCCATCCTCCCGGATATCGATCACCCGGTGCAGAACATATTGCTGACCGCGTTTGTAAAGAGCGGCATCATACCGGTGAAGACTTCCCGAAGGCGGTACGATCACGACCAGATCACGGTTCTGCCTCAGCATAGGAAGCATGCTGGTGCCCCGGGTCTTATAGACCAGTTTCCCGTCTTTTGCGAGGATCTCTTCAAAACTCATGGTTTTCATAACGACCCGATGACCCTATTCCGAATGTTCAGCTTTTGAAAAAAGCCTTTATCTCTGCAAACAGTTTTTTCCGGCGCGTAAAGATAGCCCTGACCACCCGGTACGGCAGGAAAAACGGAAGCAGGATCTTATTGCGGTAAAAGAAGGGATCCGCTTCTTTGATCTGATCCATTGAAGGGAATATCCGGCTGATAACGTAACCCGGTTTTCCCGATTTTTCTTCACAGGCTCGTTCGAGATCTCTTTTGATCCAGTGCTCATAAACCCTTAGCGGGCTGAATTGAAGGATGTCTTCCAGCGTCATTTCTTCCGCTGACGATAACGGTTTCCCGCTGAAAAGATCCATGGCGAGGGGGCGGATCTCTCCCTCAAATTCCGAAAGCCCCAGTTTTTCCAGTTCTCCGGCGATGTAAGCATCATCCAATGCTGTTTTTCTGCGGTAAACAAAGATATCCGTTAATAAGCGAAGACCGTTCCCGCCCGCATGGGCATGCTTACCGGCATGGGCGATCATATAAATATAAAAATCTTCAGGTGAAAAATGCCATCCGAAAGCATTGTCTGGATCTTTCACCAGCCGGTCTTTTACGTTCAGATAATACCGGTAAAGCTTTTCATCAGAGCCGGGACTGAAGAGCTGATGATGGATCTCAAAATTCAGAAAGGGATTCCGGAAAAAAGCTTCATGAGCTTCATTGCCGTCTTTGTGGGCTGAAAACCCCTGCTCTTTCATGATCCTGCGGACATCCTGTATACGCTCCGCATCGACCAGAATATCATGATCGCTCATCTCCCGCATCACGTATTGGGGATACAGATCTTTGAGGATCATTCCTTTGAGCGGAAGGTACCAGATCCCCTGCTGTTCCAATGCCTCAAGTATCTTTTTTTTCGCGTCCTCAAATGCCGCTGCTTTCAGCAGTGCCAGTCCGATGGTCTGCCTGCATCGGGCATCCCCTTTCCCTGCGGATTCCAACGCCATTGCGGTCATTGCCGAAACCATATGCCCGGCCGCAAGGTCAAAGACAGCTTCATGATCCATTTCATCCGTGACGGATCCGTCCGGCACGGATGAATTGACCACGCAGGAAACAAGGCCGATCAGGTCATGGTATGCTTTATCAGTTTTTCCCATCACGGATAATCTTGCGGAATTCTATTCGGTGATCGCGTTGATGCTGCGGAGGGTATCAAGGATCTCTGCTACATCCGAAGCTATCGTTTCCCGCGGGGCATCATATTTGGCGCACATCGCGTCTGTGATAGCCTCTGCTGTTGTATCGGAACGCAGCATATTGACGATGAATGCCGCGGTTTTATTTGAGCGGACAACACCGCTGAATTCTTCCGTTCCTACGGGTACAAGGAATTGCACATCATCAATATCCTGTGTAATGAATTCATCTTTCAGTCTCATATTTTTCGATCCTGTCCAATTGCGGACCGGTATAACGCATATTGATATGCGCCGGTCCGGATGAACTATTTCCCGGAGATTAAAAAATAATACTTTTCCATGGTTTTCAGGAAAAGTTATCAGCTGTCATCCGGCACAAAAATTCTCCTGCACCCGGAGATCCGGGTGCAGGCTGATGGTCATTATTGCTGCTGCGGGGTTTACTGATCCTCCGGCATGCAGGTCAGGCGATCTGTGGATCGTTAATTTGCAAGAACATCAGGAGTCGTCCCGCTTGTCACGATGGCGTCATTCTGGATCTGAACGACTTCCATTTCGGGTTTAACATATTGTTCCATATGGTTTTTCCTTCTTCCTTTCAATGCTTTCTGTAAAACAATTACAGGGCTGCAAACCGATCAGCATTTTTTCGATGAGAGCACCACATTATACGTGATCAGGTTGAAGATTGAAACACTGCGGATCCCATCTGTTCCGCGGGAGTTTATGTTGCTAATGGTATGTCGGCTGGTCCGCTCACAGCCATAGTGGCATTCAGGATCTGATTCAGGATCTGAATGATTTCCATTTCGGGTTTTACATATTGTTCCATATTATTCCTCCCTGACATTCCGGTTTTCTTCATGGATATAATTCCAAACATACATTGCCGTTTCCGGCGCCATAGTGCAGCCCAGATGATAAAAATCTGACAGGTGCACTATTATGTTTATCATTGTTAAGATCCGGGTCTTGTTTACAGGATCTTTCGATAAATAAACCTGCTCCATCAATGTCAAAAACCCGCCGGCTTTGTCCATCGGCTCAATATGATTGACCGTACTTCTTGACAGCCGTACGATCGCCTTCAGCGGGGCACAGCAGTTGCAGCTCAGGTGATGTTTTCCATCCCAGGGGGTCCCGTAAACAAAGACACAGCTGTCTGTTATTTTCAGGAGTGGTTTATCATCATTTATCATTATAACACGATTTCCGAAGGTTTCCCGCCACAATCGTGCATGAGTGCTTTTTCCCGTTCCGCTCGGCGCTGTAAAAATATATGCTTCGCCATCCATGGAAAGTGCCGATCCGTGGAGCATGAGGATATTGTATCCCGCAAGCTTTTCCGCCAGCAGTTCATGGATCGCATTGCTCTCAAGGAGGACCGGGGAATGCTGTGCCCGGGGGCGGCCTTCATAGTCTGCCAGACGATCCATCGTCTGCCGCATCCGTTCCAGATCATCTGTTGAAGGTTCAACCGTGAAAAGAGGTGCCCGATCGCTAAGGTAATCTTTGAAAAAATCCCGGTTCTCTTTCCGGAAGCAGCAGATTTCCGCCGGAATACCGGCTATCTCTATTGTGCAGCGGAATTTCTGACCGTTCATTTTTGTCTGTTAGTTCCTGTCATCCATGTGCCTGAACAGGCAGGTGTTATTCTAAAACTTAATGATTGGGTCGTATGGCTTTCTGATGCTTTATTCCCCAACAAGCTTCACAATGAATGGTTCGATGCCCAGCGCCGGAAGGATCTTTTCGGTCAGATCCTTTGTCGCGAAGCGGATTGAGCTGGTATTCTCGCATGGATGACAGCCGAAAAGCTCTTCTTTCAGCACATCCTCATCGATCACAAGCCGGACGCGGTGGTCCCTGTCGTTCATCAGCCCCAATATGGATACACTGCCGGGATGAATATCCAGAAACTTTTCCATGTACTCCTCTCCGGCGAAAGAAAGGCGGCTGATCCCTATCTGCCCGGAGAGTTCCTTCGTCTTGAAAGGCTTATCACCGGGCATGATGAGCAGATAGAAATTCGTTTGCTGCCGGTTGCAGAGAAACAGGTTTTTGCAGATGTGTACACCGAGGACAGCATCTACCTTTGCGCATACTTCCATGCTTGTGGCGGGCTGATCAGGATGGTCCATACGGTCAAACTCGATGCCAAGCCTGTCAAGAAAAGCATAAGCCCGGATCTCTCTGTCACTTCGTCCCGTCATATCGGCCGGGGAGCCGTGCAGTAATTCCATTTAGTTCTCCCGTTATCTTATTATGTTCTGTAATTATATATCCTAATGCGGTGGATCGGCGGAGCCTTCCGAAAGGAATGTGGTCTGTATGCTCCCGGAGGCAGCGTTCCCCTCATTTTTGGGATTATAATTTACCCATCATTTTATAAGATCATTTTACGGAGGAAAAAATGGGTTGGATTTTTTCAATTATTATCGGAGCGTTGGTCGGCTGGCTTGCAGGAAAGATCATGAAAAGCAATCAGAGCCTGCTGGTGAATATCCTTCTCGGATGGGCCGGTTCCATTCTTGGAAATTTTATTGCGGGTCTGCTGAAGATCTCCGCTGACAGCCTGGCGGGAAACATCCTGCTTTCTATCGGCGGCGCCTGTCTTGTCCTGTTTATTTTCGGCAAGAGGAGATAAGATCATAGGGTATCTCCGGATGCTGGAGAGTTCTGATCAAATTATCAAAAGCGGGCGGCTCAGCCGCCCGCTTTCTATATATTATCATGACAGATCATTCGGGTTATCTTTGATCTCCGGCTGTCAATTCTGCGAGGGTTTTTCCGTAAAAAAATTTCCGGATCAGTGTGTCGTATTCTTTCCACATCGGAAGTGTCTTGCATATGGGGGCTCTTGGACATTCCTTTGCATTGCATTCAAGACATGCAACCGGCGCGAGCGTACCTTCCATCAGTTCAAGGATCTCTCCGGCGGTATATTCTTCCGGCTCTCTGCATAACTGATATCCGCCTCCCTTGCCGCTGGCACCGCTGACGAGTCCGCCGCTGACCAGCTCCCTGACAATGATCTCCAGATATTTCTTGGAGATTCCCTGGCGTTCAGCGATGTCTTTGAGCGGAATGTTTCCCTGTCCTTTATGTTCCGCAAGGTCGATCATGACCCGCAGTGCGTAGCGTCCTCTGGTTGAGATCATGGATATCCTCCATTTGGTTATAAGTTGCTTTTATTCACCTATTATATCAGAAGGTAAATAGATCCGGGATCCCGCGGAATATCCGGAGCAGGTATAAGATCACTGAAGATTTTTGAAATAAAAACAAATTGTCATAAATATATTGACATAGTAGGTAAATGGTATTATCATACAAGCATTCTTTCAAAAATAACAGGGAGGCATAAAAAAATGGACAGCAATATGAAAGCCATGATGTATCGGAAAAATGAACCCATGTGGTGTATGTGTTGTATGTGCATGTGCTTCCGGATGGGATCAGTGTAATTTAAGCATGTACCAGGTTCTTTGCCCGGAAGCCGGTGATGTGCTTCCGGGTTTTTCTTTATCGGAAATATTTGAGCAAAACTTTCAGTGAAAACGGAGTCGGAAATGAGTGAATATAAATTTGAAACTTTGCAGCTGCATGTCGGACAGGAACAGCCGGATCCCGCAACGGATGCCCGTGCGGTACCGATCTACCAGACGACCTCTTATGTCTTTCGGAACAGTCAGCATGCGGCGGATCGGTTCGGTCTGGCAGATCCGGGCAACATCTACGGTCGGCTGACCAATTCGACACAGGATGTTCTTGAAAAACGCATCGCTGCACTTGAAGGCGGAAGCGCGGCTCTGGCCCTGGCCTCAGGTGCCGCTGCCATTACCTACACGATCGAAGCGCTGGCGGCAAACGGCGGCCATATCGTTGCGCAGAAGACAATTTACGGCGGAAGCTTTAACCTTCTGGAACATACCCTTCCGCAGTACGGGATCCGCACGACATTCGTAAATGTCCACGATCTCAGTGAGGTTGAAGCGGCAATCGGGGATGACACCCGTGCGGTCTATCTTGAGACGCTGGGAAATCCGAACAGCGATATTCCGGACATCGAAGCGATCGCGCAGATCGCTCACCGGCACGGGATCCCGCTGGTGATCGATAATACTTTCGGGACACCTTATCTGATCCGGCCGATTGAATACGGGGCGGATATCGTTGTCCATTCGGCGACAAAATTCATCGGAGGGCATGGAACGGCCCTCGGCGGGATCATCGTCGAATCCGGAAAATTCGACTGGAAAGCTTCCGGAAAATACCCGAATATTGCAGATCCCAATCCGAGTTATCACGGGGTTTCTTTCTTTGATGCGGTCGGCCCGGCTGCTTTTGTGACCTATGTCCGTGCGATCCTTCTGCGGGATACCGGTGCGGCGATCTCTCCGTTCAACGCTTTCCTGCTGCTGCAGGGTGTTGAAACGCTTTCACTGCGGCTGGAACGTCACGCGGAGAACACTAAGAAAGTCGTCGAATATCTGAACAGCCATCCGCAGGTTGAAAAGGTCAATCATCCGTCCCTTCAGGATCATCCGGATCATGCTCTTTATGAGAAATATTTTCCGAACGGCGGAGCTTCCATTTTCACATTTGAGATCAGGGGCGGGCAGGCAGAAGCCTGGAAATTTATTGATAATCTGAAGATATTCTCCCTGCTGGCGAATGTCGCAGATGTAAAAAGCCTGGTGATCCATCCGGCATCAACAACACATTCCCAGCTCACAGAAGAGGAACTGCTGGATCAGGGGATCAGGCCGAATACGATCCGTTTATCCATCGGAACGGAACATATCGATGATATCATCGCGGATCTGGAGAACGGCTTTTCAGCAATAAACTGAAACAGTAAGCGGAAAGGGATAAAGATCCTTTCAAATCAAAAATTTTGACCGGAGTTTCCGGTTTTATGGAAGAAAGAAGGAATAAAATGGCTAATATTTATAAAGGTACATTGGGACTGATCGGCAATACGCCGCTGGTCGAAGTTGTTAATCTGGAAAATGAACTGAACCTGTCGGCGACAGTTCTGGTAAAGCTGGAATATTTCAATCCGGCTGGAAGTGTAAAAGACAGGATCGCTAAAGCGATGATCGAAGATGCGGAGGCAAAAGGTTTGCTGAAGCCCGGTTCCGTTATCATTGAACCGACTTCCGGGAATACAGGGATCGGGCTGGCTGCGATCGCCGCTTCAAAGGGTTACCGCATCATTCTGACCATGCCGGAAACCATGAGTGTCGAACGCCGCAATATCCTGCGGAATTACGGCGCGGAGATCGTGCTGACCGAAGGCGCAAAAGGCATGAAAGGCGCGATTGCCAGGGCTGAAGAACTGGCAGCGGAGATCCCTGACAGCTTTATTCCCGGACAGTTTGTCAATCCTGCGAATCCGGCGATCCATAAAGCTACCACCGGGCCGGAGATCTGGCGTGATACGGATGGAAAAGTGGATATCTTTGTGGCCGGGGTCGGTACCGGCGGTACGGTTACGGGCACAGGAGAATTTCTGAAGGAACAGAATCCCGATGTGAAGGTCGTTGCTGTCGAACCGGCTGGGTCTCCGGTCCTTTCCGAAGGGCACGCCGGTCCGCATAAGATCCAGGGGATCGGCGCGGGTTTCGTCCCGGATGTGCTGAATACAAAGATCTACGACGAGGTCTTCCCGGTGGCCAATGAAGACGCTTTCGCGGCGGCAAAACTGCTTGCGAAAAAAGAAGGCGTCTCCGTCGGTATCTCCTCCGGCGCGGCACTGTTCGCTGCAGCTGAACTTGCCAAACGTCCGGAAAACATAGGAAAAGTCATCGTAGCGCTTCTCCCTGACAGCGGCGACCGGTATTATTCAACACCGCTGTTTGCCGAATAATCAGAATGGGACACCTGCAACAGGTGCAAGTGTCCCATATTTACGACAAAAAGCGGGACACTTGCACCTGTTGCAGGTGTCCCACTGACAGACAAAAAAAGCCGGGAGTTCAGGGTTCCCGGCTTTGCTTTTTGATCTTCGGTTACTTTTTCGGGATGATCTCTGTCCAGTATCCGTCGGGATCGACGATGAAGTAGATGTTCATTTCATGGTTTTCAAAACAGATGCAGCCCATTTCCCGATGCATCGCCCGTGCTGCTTCCAGATCTTCAACTTCAAAGGCGAGGTGGAATTCGTTATCGCCCAAATCATAATGGTCTTTCCCCAGGTCGCGAAGCCAGGTCAGTTCCAGCTGATGATGGGTGACGCCGTCGCCCATGAATGCCAGTTTGAAACTGCCGTCCCGGGCGGTTTTTTCCCGGACCACTTCAAGCCCCAGCGCTTTGCGGTAGAATTCGATGCTTTTCTCAAGATCGACAACGTTGATATTATTGTGTGCAAATGTGAATTTCATAAAAAACCTCCGGCGTGTAAGTACCCTCAACATATAAAACATCTGCTGTGGGAAGGCTGCTATTCTTCACGCGTCAAATTTCAAGCGGTATTTAAAGCCTCCAGAAACGATACTCTTCAGATCGGTATTCCTCGCGGTCAAGGATGGACTTGATGTCAATAATGACCTTCTGTTCTTCCGGAACTGTCCGGAAGAGCCTGTCCAGCTGTTCCTTTGTAATGGCTTTAAAGATATTGTGCGCTACGGCAAAAACGACGCAGTCGGCATCTTTCACTTGTGTCCAGTCCACCAGATCCACGCCGTATTCCCGTTTGGCATCCGCGGGATCGGCACAGGGATCCGCCACCAAAGGACTGATCCCGAATTCGTTCAGCCTCAGGATGATATCATTCACCTTTGAGTTGCGGGTATCCGGACAGTTTTCCTTGAAAGTGATGCCGAGGATCAGAACTTTTGCCTGCCGGACCTTCTTATTTGCCAGGACCAGTTCCCGGATGATGCGGTCGGCTACGAAGCTCGCCATATCATCATTGATCTTACGCCCTGCCAGGATGATCTGGCTGTGGTAACCCAGCTTTTCAGCTTCATAAACGAAATAATAGGGATCTACACCGATGCAGTGTCCACCTACCAGTCCCGGATAGAAACCGAGAGCGTTCCATTTGGTGTTCATTGCCTCGATCACCTCACGGGTGTCGATTTCCATCCGATCAAAAACCATCGCCAGTTCATTCATGAAAGCGATGTTGATGTCCCGCTGGCTGTTTTCCACGACCTTGGCAGCCTCTGCAACCTTGATGGAAGATGCCCGGTGGACTCCTGCTGCGATCACCAGCTCATAGACCCTGGCTACCTCATCCAGGGTCTCCCGGTCCATTCCGGAGACGATTTTTTTGATGTTTTCCAGCCGGTGAAGCCTGTCTCCTGGGTTGATGCGTTCCGGTGAGTATCCGACTTTGAAATCCACACCGCATTTCAGTCCGGATTCCTTTTCAAGGATCGGCACACAGATATCTTCTGTCACGCCGGGATAGACGGTAGACTCATAGACCACGACCGCGCCTTTGGTCAGATTTCGCCCCACGGTAATACTGGCACCTTCCACCGGAGCAAGATCCGGCGTCTTATCGGAATTTATGGGAGTCGGGACGGCAACGATGATAAAGGATGCTTCCCGGAGTTTCGTTTCGTCAGAAGTAAACTCCACAGTTGTCTGCCGGATGGCATCGTCGCCGACTTCACCGGTCGGGTCATGTCCTTCGATGTAGCGTTGGATTTTTTCCCGGTTCAGATCGAACCCGATGACCGGGATCTTCTTCGCGAAGGCTACCGCGATCGGCATCCCGACATATCCCAGCCCGACCAGAGCCAGTTTGCTTTTGCTGCTGATAAGATCCTGATAAATGTTCACTGTCTTTATCCTGTCTTTCCCGCGGTTTATCCGCCGGTTCCTGTTTTTGACCGATACTGCACCGGAAATCTTCTTTCCGGTTTATGGAAAGATCGGACCGCGGAGCGGCCAAATCCTTATTTTAGTATAAAAGAAGATTGGTTTTTTGACGAGGGATGAGGTGATTCATGACGCAGCAGCTGTTTCGTTGGTACAATAAAGAAAAGGAAGCGCGGAAAGGGCAGATTATGAAGACATTGTTCAGATTTTTCACAGATCCGGAAGCAGAGAACCGGCACCGGGGTTTCCGTATTCTCTGGCTTGTACTGCTCCTTGCTGCTGTAATGGGGTGCTGGGGATATTTTCTCAATTTCGGAGATATTCCCTTTGATTTCCATGACTGGGCGGAGGTCAACGCTCCCCGGCTGGCTTTTCTGAAGGATGCGGTGACCAGAGGGCAGCTGCCGCTTCATATGCCTGATTCTTCTGCCCTGCGCAGTGTGACTGATCGTTATCTGGCACTGCCTGATATGATCCTCAGCCCGCAGGTTCTGCTTCTCCGATGGCTATCCGTGGGACAGTTTGTCTTAGTCCATACCTGGCTGATGACAGCGGCCGGATATGCCGGTCTGCTTCGGTTGAAAAAGCGCTTTTCCCTTTCCCTGCTCAACTTTACCTGGATCACACTGCTCTTTTTCCTGAACGGCCATATGCTTTCCCATTATGCAGTCGGACATGTTACCTGGGGCGGGGCTTTTCTGCTGAGCTGGTTCGCTGAACTGGTCTTTTCCCTGATCGACGGAGATTCCGGTCCTGCGTGGGAAGCGAAAATGGCGTTTCTGCTCTTTGCCGTATTTCTGCAGGGATCTTTTCATCAGTTTGTCTGGTGCGTGATCTTCCTCGGTTTTCTGGCAATTTCGAACTGGCATCTGCTCTTCACCATCCTGCGTTCCGGGATCGGAGCAGGGCTGCTTTCCGCGGTCAGGATCATACCTCCTGCCCTGCAAATGGGTGCTTTTGATGATGATTTTCTCGGCGGGTATATTTCACTGATCCAGATGGGAAACGCATTCATCCGGAACATCACTCCCGCAGATGCTTTTAACCCGCGGAGGACCGGCTCTGTCCAGGGCTGGTGGGAGTTTGATATCTACATCGGTGCTGTCGGATTGCTGATCCTGGCGGCTGCTTTGATCGCATGGCTGCTGATCCGAAATCGGGATCTGGGATTCCCTGCTTTGATTTGTCCGGTCGCTGTACTGATCCTGTTTTCCTATGGCAGCAATTACTCACTGATGCGTTTTTTCCGTATCCCGCTTTTCTCCGGCGAGAGGATCAGTTCCCGTTTCCTGTTTCTGCCGTTTTTCTTTATTGTGATCGCAGGGATCAGTGCGCTCCAGCGTTTTCTGAATGCAAAGGCATACCGAACAGCCGGCAATATCCTTCTGGGGCTCTTGATCATTCCTGCAGGTGCACTTTTATGGAATCATCTTCAGGCATGGAGAGTGATGGAAGCTGTGAAGAGTTTCCCGTATACGTACACGGATCTGAGCCTCAAGACAGTCGCCAACCACCCGGATCGTCCTTACACGACCGGGCTTCTGATCGGTTTCGCCGTCACGGCAGCCACTGCTGTTTTGCTTATCCTGCGTGCGAAGAAAAGCAGCCGGCAGGCCCTGTAATTGTGAAAAAAAACCGCCGGAGCGGCATTCAGCTGTACAGGTTTTCCGGATCATTCA
>Ga0310695_10008984_pt1 | contig 15235 bp, 12 predicted proteins | sample RumenRJG_04DNA_FD_203882 | JGI IMG/M metagenome (GOLD analysis project Ga0310695, IMG submission 203882) | Bovine rumen microbial communities from Lethbridge, Alberta, Canada - RJG_04 (v2) (version 2) | ecosystem: Host-associated > Mammals > Digestive system > Stomach > Rumen | place: Canada...
CCGGCATCGGACAAAATGCCAAGTGTGCCGTCCGCGAGCGCCTCTCTGTAGATCTTGCGGCTGGCAGGTGTAACGATGAGCTTGACGAAAGGCGCCGCATGACGTCCTTTCAGCACCGCAGCTGCCGCTTGCAGGTCTTCCAGGCGTCCGTTTGTGCAGGAGCCTATGAATACCTGGTCCACGCGCACGGACCCTTTTTCGATCAGGCCGACGCCGGGAACAATGCTTCCATTCTCATATGCCGCCGCTTCGGAAATGACCGCACTGACCGGTTTGATCTTGTCCACCAGGGAGGGACATGCCATGACGGGGACGAAATCCTCGGCGCGGTAGTTGAGCACTTGTGCGTACTCGGCATCCTCATCTCCGTGAAGGGAAATGAGGAAGTCGTCAAGGCCATCGAGTCCGCAGTACTGTGCAGTCTTTTCATCGGGAGCGAAGAGGCCGCATTTGGCGCCGCACTCGACAGTCATGTTGGACATAGTCATGCGGCTTGCAACGGTCATGGCATCCACGGTGCTGCCCGCAAATTCAAGGGACTTGTAGGTGGCGCCGTCCGCACGGAGATCTCCGATGATGGTCAGAATGATATCTTTGGATGTCACGTTAGCGGGGAGCGTGCCCTCAATATTGACGCGGATGGTCTCGGGGACGCGCACCCAGAGCCTGCCGGTGCCGAGTATACTGGCCATTTCCGTGTATCCGATCCCGGTGGAAAAGGCGCCGACACAGCCGTAGGTAACGGTATGAGAGTCTGTGCCGAAGGCGACGTCGCCGGGCTTTACATAGCCGGCTTCCGTCATCAGCTGGTGACAGATGCCGTCGGAGCGGTGAACGTTCTTCACACCGTATTTGTCACAGAAATCATCTCCGATATGGTGGTGGCGGGGATCGTCGAGCTGGCTGGCCGGTACCAGGTGGTCATAAATGAGCACGGTCTTGTCCGGGTCCCAGATCTTCTTAAATCCCATCTCTTCGAACTTGTCTTTTACAAAAGGGATAAAAATATCGTGGATCATGACGCGGTCCACATTGACCGTGATGATATCGCCGGCCTTTACGGAAGCGGCACCGATGTTATGTGCGAATATCTTTTCAATTAAGGTTGAACCCATATGTCTGCTCCTTTCATGTAGCCGAAACTTGGCGGCACCACGTCAATCTGTCGAAATTCCGTTCAGCTTCTGCATTGCCTTCACGAGGCCGCCGGCTTCAAGGATATCCAGCAGGTTTTCGGGGAGCGCGGAGATCGGATAGGTCTTGCCGCCATATTCGATGGATTCTCCAACCTTGACGGTGATCTCGTCGCCTTCCTTCACATCTTTGCAGAGCGTATCGTTTTCAATGAGAAGAAGTCCGTTGTTGATGGCATTGCGGAAGAAGATCCTCGCATAGGAGCGCGCAATGACAGCGCGGACGCCCAGTGCCTTAATGACTTCCGGTGCCTGTTCGCGGGAAGAACCGCAGCCGAAGTTCTTGCCGGCCACAATGATGTCTCCGGGCTGAATCTGCGCCGCCAGTTCCGGGCGGAGAGGACTAAAACCATAGGGAGCCATGTCGCTCACTGTCTTGAGCGCGAGATATTCGGTAGGGATGATGATATCGGTGTCGATGTCGTCACCGAGGAGCCATACTTTTCCTGTAAACTGTTCCATAAGCAACCTCCGTGCCTGTAAGCTTTTAATAGGTATATGGAGAGACGATCGCGCCGGCAATGGCGGAAGCGGTGACAGTCGCAGCGCTGGCCAGGTAGACAAAAGAATTTTTGTCGCCGGCCCGTCCCTTGAAGTTGCGTGTTCCTGTGCTGATCAGGACTTCGCCTTCACCGATCACGCCCTGGCAGCTGCCCCAGCAAACGCTGCAGTTGGGGTTCATGACCATGGCGCCTGCTTCCATAAAGGTATCTAACAGACCCTCATCCATAGCCTGTCGGTAGACTTCCCGGCTTGCGGGAACGACGAGAAAGCGCACCTGATCGGCAACTCTATGTCCGCGCAGGATAGAGGCGCCAAGGCGCAGATCCTCAATGCGGCCGTTGTTGCAGGAGCCGAGGAATGCTTCGTTGATCTTTACTCCCTTTACATCCTCGACAGGTGCCAGATTGTCGACAAAATGGGGTTTTGCGACGACCGGAACGATGGAAGAGAGGTCAATGTCATATGTCTTTTCGAAAACGGCGTCCTCATCGCTCTTAAAGCACGCAGCGGGTTTTCTTCCGCCGTGCTCTTCAAGATAGGCGAGGGTGATCTCGTCGACTTCCATGAGCGCGGTCTTGGCACCTGCCTCCACACAGAGATTGCAGATGGAGATGCGGTCGCTCATCGTCAGACTCTTCATGCCGTCTCCGACGAATTCCATGGCGTGATAATTGGCACCGTTGGCACCGATCATGCCGATGATGGAGAGGATCAGATCTCTTGCAGTCACACGTTGACCGAGCTTTCCGGTCAGATTGAAGCGGAGTGTTTCGGGGACCATGACCCAGGAACCTCCTGTCACCATGCCGTAGAGATAATCTGTACAGCCGACACCGGTACCGAAGGCTCCGAGCGCACCGTATGCGCAGGTATGGCTGTCCGCTCCGAAGATCAGCTGACCGGGAACGACGTGATTTTCACACATGATCTGGTGACATACACCTGCGCCTTCATAGAATGTGATCCCGTTGTCCCTGGCAAAATCGCGCATTTTTTTCTGGGATGCTGCCGTCTTGGGGCTGTCGCAGGGGACATTGTGGTCCACGATCCAGACGAGTTTATCTTTGTCCGCAATGCGCGGATTTTTGAGCTTGTTGTACATATCGATCGTGAGGTGAGTGGTTCCGTCGTTGCTCATCAGATAATCGAGCGTGACGGTATGGATCTCGCCTGCGTGAACGGCCTTGACGCCGGCTGCACGGGCAATGATCTTTTCAGCGATTGTCATACCCATTGTGGTATCCTCCATATTTTCGTATGTTTCGTATGATTACCAAATTCACATCTCGTCAAGAGAACGGATCAGTCCGCCCTGGTCGAGGATCTTTTGCAGGTGAACCGGGAGTTTCGTGCAGGAAAACACCCGGTCTCCCGCAGTAACTGTCCCGTTCTCCATATCCAGAGAGATCTCATCTCCTGTTTTCACCGCATCGTAAAGTCCCTCGCACACAATAGCGGGAAGGCCGATATTGATGGAATTTCTGTAGAAGATCCGGGCAAAGGAAGGGGCCAGAACGGCCTTGACGCCCAATGCTTTGAGGACTGCGGGAGCCTGCTCGCGGGAGGATCCGCAGCCGAAATTGCTGTCTGCGACGACGAAATCACCGGGCCTTACATCAGACGCGAAATCCGCGTCCAGTGATTCGAATGCGTGGACCTTCATTTCCTCCACCGTGGGGTAGAGAAGGTACTGTGAAGCGATGATCTGATCGGTGTCCACATCTTTGTTAAAACGGAATACTTTTCCCATTAGAAACGCTCCTTTACACAATGTATTCTTTATGTATTCTTTGATGAATCGTTTGTGCCGGCCGCTCATGCGGCAGTTATATATCCGGCACTGACGGTCACGATTAATAATAACATAGAACAAAAGGTTTCAAGGATGAAAATTGTAAAAGAAAGGCCCGGGATGTATAATAAAGTTCATTACGGATACGGAATTTTGTCATAATACAGCGGCGGGAGCAGTATGAGCCGCTTTTGAGAGGTTGGAATGATCGCATTTTTGAGAGGATATGTCGCTGCCGTATACGACGGAGCGGCAGTGATCGACGTCGGAGGCGTCGGATATGAGGTGAGAGCAGCAGGAGAGACGATCCAGAGGCTGTCAGCGGCAGGGCGCGACGAGGAGATCCTGGTCTATACATATACTTATCTGAGGGAAGACCAGATCGCTCTGTACGGCTTTACATCGAGGGAAGATCTGGAACTGTTCAAGCTCCTGATCACAGTGAGCGGCATCGGTCCCAAGGGCGGACTGGCGCTGTTGTCGGTGGGAACAGCCGATGATCTCAGGTTCGCCATCATGACGGGGGATGCCAAAATGATCGCGAGAGCGCCCGGTGTCGGCAAAAAGACGGCGGAGCGCGTGATCCTGGATCTGCGCGAGAAAGTGGCCGGCATGCGGGACGCTCAGATGCTCGCTTTCGCATCCGGAAATGCGGACACAGATGCGATTGCCGGAATTTCAGGGAGCGCCGGAGCGGTAAAGACCGGAATGGACGCCGCCGCCGCTGAAGCGGTGGAGGCACTTACGGCGCTGGGCTATTCCAGGTCGGAAGCGGCGAAAGCAGTCCGCGCCTGCAAGGAGAATGCGCAGGAGGAATCAGTCGATCTCACGGATACGGAGAGCATACTCAAGGCAGCACTGCGTTTTCTGTGAGTGTCTGCTGATCAATGGGAAAACATATATAAACCTGTGACGAAGGGAAAGCGGAAACGGACGAATGCAGAACAGAACGATGAGGAGAACGATAGAGACAAATTTTACTGAAGAGGACAGCCGCATTGAGGGATCGCTCAGGCCGCAGAGGCTGGATGATTATATCGGGCAGAGCAAGATCAAGGAGAACCTCGGTATTTCCATCACGGCGGCCAGACAGCGCGGGGAGCCGCTCGATCACCTGCTCTTTTACGGTCCTCCCGGACTTGGGAAGACGACGATATCGGGGATCATTGCCAATGAGATGGGAGTGAACATCAGGGTCACCAGCGGGCCGGCGATCGAAAAGCCGGGCGAGATGGCGGCAATTCTCAACGGACTCAAATCGAACGATATTTTGTTTGTGGATGAGATCCACCGGCTGAACAAGCAGGTAGAGGAGGTGCTGTATCCGGCTATGGAGGATTTTGCTATCGATATCCTGATCGGAAAAGGCGCGGCGGCCAAGTCGATCCGGCTGGATCTCCCTCATTTTACGCTGATCGGAGCGACGACGAGAGCGGGACTTCTCTCAGCACCGCTCAGGGACAGGTTCGGCGAGATCCACAGGCTGGAGTTTTACACCACACAGGAGCTGGGGCAGATCGTCATGGCGAGCGCGAAAAAACTCCGCGTGCCGATCGACGCCGAGGGGGCGGCAGAACTGGCCCGCAGAAGCCGCGGCACACCCAGGCTGGCCAACCGGATCCTCAAGAGGGTGCGCGATTTTGCACAGGTCCGTTACGACGGCAGGATCACGCTGGAAGTCGCGAGAACGGCACTGGACCTTATGGACGTGGACCGCATGGGACTGGACAGAGCGGACAGGAATTTCCTGTTTACACTGATCGATAAGTTCGGAGGCGGGCCGGCCGGGCTTGATACACTGGCAGCCGCGATCGGCGAGGACCCCGGGACTTTGGAGGACCTTTTGGAACCCTACCTTCTGCAGAACGGCCTGATCAACAGGACGCCGAGAGGGAGAGTGGCGACAAGGGAAGCCTACATACATCTGGGGATCCCCTGCAGCGATGAGCAGGCTTAGCAGAACGGTTTAAACAGAACAGGCGCTTTAAAACGGAGGAAATGATGGCGGAAAAGACAGATGCACAGGTAAACATCGGCGGCAAGACCTACACTCTGAGCGGATATGAGAGTGAGGAATATATCCTGAAAGTGGCGCAGTACCTCAACACCAAGATCCGTGCACTGAGTGATGACCCCGAATACGGCAAGATGACCCCGGACATGCGGCAGATCCTCTTAAATCTCAACATAGCGGAAGATTATTTCAGGGAGATCGCCAAAAATGAGGAGCTGCAGCGTGTAATTGACAAAAAGGACAATGACCTCTATGATATCAAACACGAACTTGTGGCGGCGCAGATGAAACTGGAAAATGCGCAAAAGAGCGCAGCTGACCCTGAGAAGGATACAGCTGAAACAAAGAAAAGCGCTGCTGATACCAAAAAGAGCTCATCTGTCAATAAGAAAAACACAGCTGAGCAGAAGAAAAAGAATGTTTAGTGCTGTAATGTGACAGTCGGGATCTGCGTCTATTTCATGCATATTTCATGTGTTCGGCGTTCCCGCTTACCTAAGAAGCAGGCGACACCGGCAGCCGGCGCCTGCTTTTTGCTTACAGTGAAGACCAGGACAGAAACTAGACAGACAAGGAGATAACATGAAGAGCAGCAGGACGAAACTTCCTGAGCTACTGGCTCCCGCGGGGAGCAGAAAAGCCTTTCTCGGGGCACTGAAAGCCGGTGCGGATGCGGTCTACCTGGGCGGCGAGAAGTTCGGCGCCAGGGCCTATGCGGAGAATTTTACCTTCGAGGATATCGTCAGATCGATCCAGGAAGCACATATATTCGGCTGCAAGGTCTATCTGACGCTTAATGTGCTCACGAAGGAGAGTGAATTTGAAGAGACGCTGGATTTTGCCAAGGCGCTGACGGCAGAAGGTCTCGACGGGGCGATCGTTCAGGACCTGGGCCTGATCCGTGCGCTCAGGACCGAATGTCCGGGACTGGATATTCACGCGTCCACGCAGATGTCGGTCTCAGGGCCGGAGTCGGTCCGCTTTCTCAAAGAGCTCGGTGTAGTCCGGGTCGTTCCCGCGAGAGAATTGTCCCTTGATGAGATCCGCGCGATCAAGAGGGAGGAACCTGTGGACGTGGAGTGTTTTATCCACGGCGCAATGTGCTACTCCTATTCGGGGCGATGCCTGATGTCCAGTTTTCTGGGCGGCAGAAGCGGCAACCGGGGGAGGTGTGCAGGCACCTGCAGACTTCCTTACAAGATCCTGGACCCGGAGGGACAGCACGTGAAGCTCACCTCTGTTAAAGGGGAGGAATATCCGCTCTCCATGCGCGACCTGTGTGTCCTGGAGATCCTGCCGGATCTCATTGATGCCGGGATCGACTCATTCAAAATAGAGGGGAGAATGAAGAGCCCCCATTATGCGGCGGGAGTCACGGCACTTTACAGAAAATATATAGACCATTTTGCCGTTTGGGACGCTGAGGGAAGAAAGAGACCGTGGAAAGTCTCCGCGCAGGATATGCGCCGCCTGAGATCTCTCTATCTGAGATCCGATCTCAGCACAGGATATTATTATAAAAGAAACGGGCGGGAACTGTTAACCATCGGCAAGCCCGGCTACGCGGGGACGGATGACGCGCTTCTTGAAGAGATCGAGAAGCAATATCTGGTCGAAACGCGCAAAAAGAAAATTGACGGCAGGGCGGTACTGATTCCGGGTGAGCGTGCCTGCTTAACGGTGTCCGCAGAGCGCCCTGCGCAGAGGGGCTGCGGTGAAAATGCAGGTAAGAGCGGGGACGCAGGCACGGTGATCACCGCATCAGTATGCGGGGAGACCGTACAGCGCGCCCAGAAAAGACCGCTCTCCGGAGAAGAGATCGAAAAACGGCTGCGAAAGACAGGAGATTCTGTCTTCGAATTTGACAACCTGGAAGTGGATGCGAAGGGAGAGGTTTTTCTCCCTGTGGCTTCTCTCAATGCGCTGCGCAGAGATGCGCTGAGCCTCATTGAGGAGAAGATCCTGCAGAGCACCGGAAAGCAGAGTGAAGCAGCCGGGCCGGAAAACAACGGCGATCCCGCATATGACCGCAATAACGCAGAAAGCGGACATGCCGGAAGGGATGGTCACACAGCGAAAGATCGCGAGGAGTTACAAGAGGGTATCTCCGCTCAAAGGCCGGAAATCTGGGCACAGGTCATGACATCCGAACAGCTGCGCGCGGCGCTCCGGTGCGGAGTCAGTCATATCATTGCGGAAGAGACGCCTGACAATATGGCGTTTTTGGAGAAAAATGCCGGCGGGATCCCGGATGATGCACAGATCCTGCTCGCACTGCCTCACGCATATCGCAGAAGCAGTCTTGACCGCATCAGGAGCCGGATCGGCGGCATGCGGGACCGGGACGGTTTAGAACGTGTTTTTCAGGGGGTTATGGTAAGAACCCTTGAAGAACTTGATATTTTGGAAAAAGAGAAGTACAATGGTGCGATTATCGCGGACGGATCTCTCTATCAGTGGAACCGCGAGGCGAGGGACCTGCTCCTTGACCGCTGCGATATGATCTCGACGGGATGGGAACTCTCGGCCAAAGACATGCTTCCCCTCATGGAAGGAGCTTTTAGGAGACAGCTGGTAACAGTCTACGGCAGGGTCCCGATGATGATCACTGCCGGCTGCGTGAAGAAAACGGCGGGCCGCTGCAGCCGCAGAGAAGAGGAGATGTATTTCGTCGAAGACAGGAAGGGAATGCGTTTTCCGGTGCGCTGCGTGTGCAGCCACTGCTCCAATGTGATCTACAACAGCCTTCCGCTCTCGCTCCACAGTTTTGTCTGCCGCGAGGATCCGGTGCTCATGAGTGCCGGCGGCTGGGTCTTGTCATTTACGACGGAGAGCGGAGACAGGACACAGGAGATCCTCCGCTTTTACGCGTCGGGATCCGGCGAGAGAGACGCAAAGCGTATATTTAAGGATTTTACAACGGGTCATTTCAGGAAGAGTGCGATCTGACCCGGACAGACCAATGAAAGGTTGGTGATGGTATGCAGGCGTATGCTGTTTCATACAGCAAATATTTGATCTCGGCATCCATGGTGCTCTACACTCTGCTCGCATATTTGGCGCTGCCTGCCGGAAAAGAGATGAGAAGGACCTGTGAAGTCATGCAGAGGCTGTGCATGGCTGTGTTCACGATCAATTCTTTTCTGACAATGGCGATCATGGCGCAGGAGGAAGATCTTGTGATCTTCGGTGTTCTTCTGACCATTATCGTACTGTGGACGGCAGTGCTGTACCGCATTCTGTATAAGAGTGCGAATATGTTGATGCTCAACAATATTCTGATGCTTTTCTGTATCGGCATTGTCATGATCTCCAGGATCAATCATGTGAAGGCGCAGAAGCAGCTGCTGATCGCGCTGGCCGGGATCGGTTTCGTCCTTCTGTTCCCTCTTGTCCGCAACAAGCTGGATCTGATCAGGAAAGGAACATATATCTACGGAATTGCAGGTATTGCGGCGCTGTCCACAGTGCTTCTCATGGGATCGTTCACTAACGGATCGAAACTGAGCTGGTCGATCGCGGGACTGACCTTTCAGCCCAGTGAATTTGTCAAAATACTGTTTATCCTTTTTATGGCGAGTGCCCTCTGCGAGCAGAATACGAGAAGGCATATCGCATTGCTGACCGGCGCAGCGATTGTCCATGTGGGCGTTTTGATGCTGTCGAGGGATCTGGGAAGTGCGCTGATCTTCTATTTCGTCTATATTTCCCTTTTGTTTCTGGCAACCGGGAAATGGAAGTATCTGATCGGCGGGATTTTATTAGGCATAGCGGGCGCTGTGATCTGTTATTTCCTGTTCGCCCATATCAGGGTCAGGGTACAGGTCTTTCTTGACCCGTGGTCATCTATTGACGCAAACGGCTACCAGATCACTCAGGCTCTGTTTGCCCTCAGTTTCGGCGGCCTATTCGGCGCGGGGCTGATGCAGGGAATGCCGTCAAGCATCCCCTTTGTGGAATCGGACTTTATCTATGCGGCGATCGTCGAAGAGATGGGCATTATTTTCGGGATCTGCCTTGTACTGCTGTGTCTCAATATTTTTGTGGATTTTCTGCTTCTGGCACACAGTTATTCCAATAAGTTCTATCAGCTCTATACATTCGGGACGGCAATAGCCTATATTTTCCAGACGTTCCTGACGATCGGCGGCGAGGTGAAATTCATCCCGCTGACGGGAGTGACGCTGCCGCTCGTAAGTTATGGAGGCAGCTCGATCCTGACCACTTTTATTATGTTCGGCATTGTGAGCGCCATATTCATGCTGCAGGAGGAGCGTCTTGAGCGCTTCAGGATCCGTTATGAGCAGGAGCGGGCATTTTACAGAGCCGCCCCGGTGTCCTCTTCTGAAATGAAAGAGAGGGTCGGGGAAAAAGATAATGGGCTCTATAGCGGCACAACTCAGGAGGAACAGGATTTTTACAAAGATTTCAAGGGCGTCCCGATCTATGATCCGAACGCGGACTATGAGAACGTGGACCGATTCGATGTCTGAGGGACGATCGGGCTGAGAGTAAGAGGATTTGAATATGTTTGGTAAACGTAAAAAGTCAAAAGGCGAGCAGGTCGATGCCGCCGCCCGCTATGAGAGGCCGGGCATCTTTGACACAGGCGAAATGGTGAGCGCAGAGAAGGCCATAAGATCAGCCAGATCCCATATTCTCTTTTTTGCCCTGCTTTTTGCCGGATTGTTTGGATGGATGTGCTTTTATTTCACCAGTTCCGCGCTCGAAGACAGGGTGAAACTGTTCAATAATGACTACAACAAGCGTGACGAACTGCTGGAGACGAGGAACCGCCGGGGAAGCATCTATGCCTCGGACTCGGAGACGCTGCTCGCCTCAACGGAAGCAAGCCTGGATGAAGACGGCAATGTCATTCAGATCAGAAGATATCCCTTCGGGAACGTCTACGCGCATGTCGTGGGTTACTCCGAGATGGGAGGAAGCGGTCTGGAGGAGTATTATAAGTATGATCTTCTGCATTCGAATCTGCCGCTGTCGGACAAAGTCCGCTATGACGGCAGGGAAGATGCGGACGAGAGGCTCTATCCGGGCAACAATGTGATCACGACGCTGGACCCTGATCTTCAGCAGGCGGCATACGACGCAATGGGAGATTACGAGGGCGCCGTGATCGTGACGGAAGTGAAGACCGGCAGGATATTGGCCATGGTGTCCAAACCGGACTTCGATCCGAATGAGATCGAGGAACTGTGGGACCGGCTGATCAGCGACACGGAGACGGGCACGCTTTTGAACCGCGTGACGCAGGGGCTCTATCCCCCGGGATCCACATTTAAGATCATTGACTGCATTGACCTTTTGAGAGAGAATCCCTCCACGCTCACGGACTACAGATATGAGTGCACGGGCGTTTTTGAAGAGGGAGGGGAATCCATCCACTGCTACGACTACGAGGTACATGGAGAGATCGGTCTCGAAGAGTCCTTTGCGCATTCCTGCAATGCCTCTTTCGCCAATATCGGCGTCAACGAGATCAACGAAGATGAGATGGAAGAGACACTGAAGACGCTGAAATTCAATCAGAAGCTCCCCTATGACCTGCCGTACGTGCGCAGCTCGATCAATATGCCGTCGACGCTGTCCACGGAAGGGATCATGCAGATGTCCATCGGACAGGGGACGACGGCCATGACGCCCCTGCACCTGAACATGATCACCTCGGCTGTGGCCAACAAAGGCGTGCTCATGAAACCGCATCTGGTCGATGAGCTTCATGATGCCAAGGGCAGGGTGCTCAAAGTATACGGACCGCAGGATTGCGGCGCGCTCATGTCACAGGAAGTGGCGGACGAGATATCAGGATTTATGCGCTCGGTCGTCACAGAAGGCACAGCGATCAAGCTCAGCGGGAGAGATTACAATGCATGCGGAAAGACGGGAAGCGCGGAGTTCGACAATAACAAGAGCTCCCATGCGTGGTTTACCGGTTTTGCCCCTTATGAAGATCCGGAGATCTGCGTGACCGTACTGATCGAAGGCAAGGGCATGGGTTCAAGCTATGCGGTACCTGTTGCAGGCCAGATTTTTGACGCGTGTTTTGAGGATTAAACTTGATTTTTTAAAAAGAACATGTTAAAGTAACAATGTTTGACACATGGCAGACAGTGTGTCCGCAGAAAGAATGACGTTTTATGAAGGTGGTATTGAAATGAGTGTTTTTCGCTGGATCTTAACGATCGCAATCATTGTGGTGAGTATTGTGATGACGACCATCATTCTTATGCAGGAGGGCAGATCGCAGGGACTCGGAGCGATCAGCGGTGCAGCCGAGACTTACTGGGGCAAGAACAAGGGCCGCTCAATGGAAGGGTTCCTCGTGAAGTTTACGACCGGTCTTGTGATCGCGTTCTTTGTCCTGGCAATACTTCTGAATATGCAGCTGATCTGATACAGCAGCAGGCTGCAATAAATCAGGACTCATACGAATGATTACGAAGGGTGTGAAAGCGGATGCAGAGAGATCTGCACACGGAAGTCACACCCTTTTTTTGTGCTTAGCTAAAAAAGGTGCCTTTCGTTCTCGTTTGCAGCTGCCGTTTTATCAAGTAAGGATACTATGAGAATCAGAGAACAGAAAAAAGAACTAAACAGAGAACAGAAAAAAGAACAGAAAAAAGAACAGATATATACAGGAACATTCGACAGCAATGCGAAGGGATTCGGATTTGTTAAAGTGGAGGGATTCGAGCGCGACCTGTTCATTCCGCAGGGATGCGACGGCGGCGCTGTTTACGGTGACACTGTGGAGGTGCGGATCATCAGGGGAAGTGCGGACGAGTCCGCCGCGAACAGTCGCGGACGACGGGCTGAAGGTGAAGTGATCGGGATCGTTGAGAGAGGTCTTAAACGTATTGTGGGAACCTATCACGCTTTCCGCAAACCGGTGCAGAAGAAATACAGCGAGGTCACACGGACAGGAAAAGGAAGAAGATCCGGGTCCGGCAGGACTGTGACACTCAGCATTGCAGGCGTCGTGGTACCGGACCATCCCAAGATCCCGTTTGAGGTGGACATCCCGTCCGATCAAAGGAGCGAAGCGCTGGAGGGTCATAAAGTTACAGCTGATATCACAAGATACAGTGTGAGCGGCGAGAATCCTGTCGGCACCATAACGGAGATCCTGGGACATATCACGGATCCCGGCGTGGACATTCTGTCAATTGTCAAGGGATATGAGATCCCGACCGAATTTCCGGAGGAGGTCCTCAGGGAGGCGGAAATACTCCCCGATTCTATAGATGTGCAGCCGGCGCTGCTCACCGGTCAAAACAGAAAAGATTACAGGAATCTGCCCACGGTGACCATCGACGGTGAAGATACCAAAGATATCGACGATGCCATTTCTCTTATAAGAGAAGGAAAGATCTGGAAACTCGGCGTACACATTGCGGATGTCGCCGAATACGTGACGGAGGGATCCGCGCTTGATGAGGAGGCGCTTAAGCGCGGGACCAGTGTATATCTCGCGGACCGCGTCATTCCCATGCTGCCGAGAAAGCTCTCCAACGGGATCTGTTCACTTAACGCCGGTGAGGACAGGCTGGCGATGAGCTGTATGATGTCGGTCAATGACAGCGGAGAGGTGGAGGACTACGAGATCACGGAATCCGTGATCCATGTGGATGCCAGGCTGTCCTACAACGGCGTGATGCGCCTGTTCGATCATGGAGATGACAGTGAGATCGCGGAATCACTCGGATGGCAGGGCTATCGAGGGATCAAGGGCAGGACGCGGAAACTGGCAGGTATGCTCCGAAAGATGAGAAAGCTCGCCGCGATTCTGAAAAAGAAGAGGGAGGAGCGGGGCAGCATTGATTTCGATCTCCCTGAAGCCAAGATCATCCTGGATGAGAAAGGCAGACCGGTCGAGATCGTCGCAAGAGAAAGAACGGAAGCGACAGATCTCATAGAAGATTTTATGCTGCTCGCCAATGAAACAGTTGCCAGGCACTGCGCATATCTGGAGATCCCGACAATTTACCGGGTCCACGGCGTGCCGTCATCCGACAAAATGAGAGAACTGTCACAGCTTGTGAGGGGATTCGGATACAGGTTCCGTGTAAATCAGGGCGGCGTGCATCCTGCACAGATCAGAGATCTCCTGTCAGGGATCAAAGGGAACACGGAAGAGGCAATGCTCATGAGAGTCGTTCTCAGAAGCATGCAGAAGGCACAGTATTCGACTGCCTGCGAGGGACACTTCGGTCTGGCGCTGGGGTATTACTGTCACTTCACGTCACCGATCCGCAGATATCCGGATCTGGTGATGCACAGAAGCCTCAAATACTGGCTGCGCGGACAGATGGATGAGAAGACTGTTGACAGACTCAGTCTCTTATTGCCCGGAGCGGCGCTCAGATGTTCCGCAATGGAGCAGCGCGCGGCGGAAGCGGAGCGCGAGACCATGAAACTCAAAAAAGCGCAGTTCATGAAAAACAAGGTCGGGGAGACCTGCAGCGGGACCATTTCCGGTATAACGGCATGGGGCATCTATGTGGAACTTCCGGATACAGTGGAAGGAATGATCCGAATCAGCGATTTGACAGATGATTTCTATGCGTATGATGAAAAAAAGTATATACTTGTAGGGGAACATACCGGAAGAAAGTACGTGCTGGGACAGAAAATGGACGTTGTGGTCGAAGGAGCAGATCCTGTTCGAAGGACGGTCGACTTCATGCCGGCACGGGAAAGACACAGCAGCAGAAAGGGAAGAAAATGAGCGCCAAAGAAGCGATCAAACCGGTAGCCAACAATAAAAAGGCATACCACGATTACTTTATTGAGGAAAAATACGAAGCCGGCATCGAACTGTTCGGAACGGAAGTAAAATCGATCCGGCAGGGCAAATGCAGTATCAAGGAGGCCTATGTCACCATTGACAACGGAGAGGCTTTTGTCGAAGGCATGAATATCAGCCCCTATGAAAAGGGCAATATTTTCAACCGGGAGCCCCTTCGAAAAAAGAAACTTCTTCTGCACAAGCGTGAGATCATGAAGCTGGCGGGGCAGGTGCAGGCCAAGGGATATACCCTTATGCCGCTTCAGGTCTATTTCAAAAACGGGCGGGTCAAGGTTGAGATCGGCCTTGCACGCGGCAAAAAGCTCTATGACAAACGCGACGATCTGAAAAAGAAAGCTATGAAGCGGGAGACGGAGAGAGACTTCCGCAACAGCCAGATCAGGATCTGAGCGGTTCGGATCAACCCTGATCATGAACTAAACCTGTGGTTTAAAACAGTTGACACTGCTGCCGGGGGTTTTTATAATAGTCCTACAAACACAGAGAGGGCCTGCGGCCCGATCTCATTTGCATTTAACCCGGGTTAGTAAAGGTTTCGACAGGGGTCATGCAGGTGGAGAAGCTATCCGACGCCGATCGTCAAACGGCAAAACTAAAAATAAACGCTAACAATAATAGAGTAGCACTGGCAGCTTAATTACTGCCCGTCGTCTGGAGGACACCCGCATCCTGCAGCTCCGGCGTTATGAAAGCGGGAAACGACACGGGGTAAGCTTTGCCCCCGCGGGCGTATCATGAAGCTACTAAAGCCGATGGATTGACAGTTTTTCCGTCGGCAGAGGGAATGGGAGCGATCCGAAAAAAACGTCTATGATAGTAGAAGGACATTGAATTGGCTTTTGGACAGGGGTTCGACTCCCCTCTAATCCATGCGACACAGGCCTTGTATAAGGCATTTCCCCAAG
>Ga0310695_10008986_pt1 | contig 15234 bp, 11 predicted proteins | sample RumenRJG_04DNA_FD_203882 | JGI IMG/M metagenome (GOLD analysis project Ga0310695, IMG submission 203882) | Bovine rumen microbial communities from Lethbridge, Alberta, Canada - RJG_04 (v2) (version 2) | ecosystem: Host-associated > Mammals > Digestive system > Stomach > Rumen | place: Canada...
CAAAAGTGCAATAGGCGAAGAATAAGGTTAGTTAAGCGGAGTTAATTGTAAGACAGCGTTTTACACGATTCAATTTAAGGTTTGTTTCGGTCTGTTTTGACCCAATTTAATCGGTGAAGAATTCATGAAGAAATTCTTTCTCAGTTTAACCCTCATGGTAGCGTCACTTGCTGCATGGGCTGAGACGGGTTTCTATGTGGAGGACTGTCAAGGCAATCGTGTCGGGTACGTTTTCACTGACGAACCGACCTGGTCCTTTCAGGGCGACAACCTTGTGATCACCACCATAGAATACGCTGTCGAATACCCCATGGCTGATGTGGCCAGCATCTATTTTGACGATGTTCCCGTCATCCCATCGGGCATCACCGAGGTCAAAGCGGACGAATTGATTCGTGTCATCCCCGATGGCGTCGAATTGACCGGCTTTGCCGCCAACACGGTGGTGACCGTCTGCAACCTGCAAGGCCAACTGTTGGGCGCCTACCGCACCAGCCAGTCGGGTTCACTCAACATCAGCCTTGCCGACCTCGAGCAGGGCATTTACCTTATCCACGCAAACAAATCAACCATTAAAATCAAGAAATGACAATGAAAAAGATTATAAGTGTATTGGCTATGGCATTGCTCGTCATCGGAGCAGCCCAAGCCCAAAATCAAGTGAGAAATATGGTCATTCGCCAGAATGATGGCCAAGCATTGCGATTTAATACCGCTAACATTGAGGAAGTAACCTTCGAGGAAGTGGCTGTTCCCACTACTGTCGAAGAGGCCGAAGCTATGCTGGTCGGCTATTGGAGAGTTTGCTTTGACTTTGGTAGCTATGATATTGAAGGTCTCTATATGGTCATTACTGAGGATCTCACGGTGTATTCGGTATATAAAATAGCAAATACCGTTTCCGATGAGGATTATGCCGATTACGCAGGAAAATATCTTGCAACTGATGACGACATTGTAATTGTCAATAGTGAGGATCCCACTATGGCTACATTCTCACATTGGGCAACTTTCATCAAAAACTTGCAAGAAAATAGTTTTATAGAAGTCGACGGTTACGATGAGAGCAATTATTTTATTTATGAACGTGTTGAGCCGTTTGAGTACGTAATTCCGGATTATGGCCTAATGAAAAATGGCCTAATGAAAAATGGCCTAATGAAAAAATAGTTTCTATTTAGAATTTTAGGATACAAACTCCATAATTTTGCGGCAATATCGGCTGCAAAATTATGGAGTTTTAATATGGTCTAACGGATGGATACCGCGATGCGGTTATTCGGCTGACATGGCCAGTCGGAATCCAATGCCATTGGCCTTGCCACTGGAACCATAGCGGAAAGTGACACGGCATTTGTCGGCGCCGGTCGTCCAGCCACCGCCACGATAAACGTGGTCAGAGCCATAAACGGGGCCTGTCGGGTTGGTCTGGGCCTCGCTTGTATAGGGCTTATACCAATCCTGGCACCACTCCATCACATTGCCACTCATGTCATAAAGGCCCAACTCGTTAGGCTGTTTAGTGCGAACCGTTTGTGTCGAGAAGTATTCACCATTTCGGTCTGTCAAATTATACCAAGCCACCTCGTCAACATTGTTGCTGCCGGCATACAGGTAACCCTTGCTCTTGTTGCCACCACGCGCCGCAAATTTCCACTCGGCCTCGGTAGGCAGGCGGAAGTTGGTGCCCAGAACGGAATTCAGGCCAGCGATGAAACTTTGGCAATCATCCCAAGAGACCTTCTCGACAGGACGCTGCAAGTCCTCAACAAAGCCATTGCGGCTGGAATGCCAACTGGGGTTATTCATCATCAGGGCAACCCACATGTCCTGGGTCACCTCAAATTCACCAATCCAATAATCGGACAAGGTCACCTCATGAGCGGGCCTCTCGTTGTCGAGCGCACAGGTGTCCTGCTCGTTGGTGGCACCCATGGTAAACGTGCCGCCCTTGACCTTGATCATCTTGAAAGACACCATGTCATAGATATCATAGTACTTCACTTCGGGCTTCTCCTCAGGCTCTGGAGCACTTGGCCATTCACCGGTCAAGATATAATCGATAATCATCGTCACATCATTAATCGTCACCTGTTCGTCCCCGTCGGCATCACCCCGCCTGTAATTGTTATCGTCGGCCATAGCCTGAAACGGAGTGAAAAACATGGTATACAGACACAAGAATAAAACACAAGAGTGTACAATCTTTTTCATTTGATACTTTAAAAATAATGGTTGATAATGTTGATATAAAGCGCGGCAAAGGTACTTCAATTTCCCGTAACACTATGCAGAATTAAAATGGATGTGTATAAAAATTTAAAAAGGAACCTTAAGCCTCAGCTTAAAATTCCTTTTTAGGTTTCGAATAGGTAAAATTTCTAAGGTAAAAAAGATTGTTTCAGGTTTATGGCGCAAAATTATAGCCATTTTTTGAACCTCAAACATTTTATCATTATGTTTTACAACATATTTTTCTGACCAAAATTTATGAAATCACCTATAACTGATTGATTTTCAATAATGCAAACGTTTGCGTCTCTCAACCCCATTATTTACCATAAACAATAGTACCCTAACTATTCTTGACGCTTACGATTTGAAATTGATATGGCTCTCGCCCCCAAACTACAGCTATGATTCCCTGCGGATGTCTCACTGTTCCTCGTAGTTGAGGAGCTGGAAAACGCCGTCGGTGTCAAGTTTGAGATAGGTGCTGTGGTTAATCCATTCTCCCAGGAAGAAAACAGGCGGCAGCCCCGGCTCCTGGTCATGGACACGGGCGATGTGGATGTGGCCATAAATGAAGGCCTCGACCTCGGGATGCTCCTTGTGGTACTGGCGGGAGAAATCGACCAGCCGGTTGGCGGCGCGGTCCGAGATGGCCTGTTGCTCTTGCGGGTTGCGGCGCGTGCGGTTCTCGTTCGACCAGCCCGTGGCGATGGGATAGGTCCAGCGGGGATGGATGCCAGCATAGAGCCACTGGCACACCTTATTATAAAAACACCAGCGCGTGAAGCGATACATGGCGGGCTGCACGCCCACGTCATCGCCATGGGCAATCAGGACACGTTTGCCGGCGGCCTCGACCATCGTGTGGCCATACAGGACCGTCAAACCGATCTGGTCACGCAGGTAGTCGAACAGCCACACATCGTGGTTGCCAGTGACCCAGGTGATGCTCACACCTGCATCGGCCAGCTCGGCCAGTTTGCCCAAAAAGCGGATGTAGCCACGTGGCACCACATACTTGTACTCATACCAATAGTCGAGGATATCGCCGAGCAGGAACAACTGGGCGGCATCATCCTTGATGCTGTCCAGAAAACGGCACACCCGACGTTCCCGCTCCAACGGGTCATGCATATACTTTGCCCCGAGGTGCAGGTCCGAGATGAAATATGTGTTCTTGCCCACCATTCAAACAACTGTCAACTGTTCACTATTAACTGTTAACTGTTAACTGTTTCACATCATTCCCAGTTCGAGCTTTGCCTCGTCGGTCATCATGCGGGGGTCCCACTCGGGCTCAAAGACCAGGTTGACCGTCGCACTGGTGACGCCATCGACGCTCTCCACCTTCTGCCTCACGTCTTCAAAGATAAAGTCGGCGATGGGGCAGTTAGGTGCGGTGAGCGTCATGTCGATTTCCACATGACCGTCGTCGTTGAGGTCGATCTTATAAATCAGGCCCAGACTATACACGTCAACAGGCAGCTCAGGGTCATAGACCGTCTTGAGCATCTTGACGATGTCCTCTTCAATCTTCAATTTCTGTTCTTGTTCCATAATACGGGCGCAAAATTAGTAAATAAGTCTCAAAAAATGATTCAAAACACGCATCAAAATGTGTCAACACGTCGCCAACGCGACCACAGCGACCATCCGACACGCTGCCAAAACACCAAATGTGCGCTCAATCAGCACAATACCCCAAAACGCGAAAAATAAAAAATTTTATAAAAAATGCTGAATATTAGCGCTTAATTAGAAAAAAATGCCGATATTTGCAGTCGCAAAATCGACAGGGGCTCATTTTTGGGCGCTTTTTATTTGTCGCACTGTGCCAAAGGGTGCAGCGCAAATAACTGACGGTTAAGCAATTAGAGAGACTAAAATTTTACATTAATTCAATTAACAAAATAATTTTTTATTAAAATGACTAAAGCAGAAATCGTAAGAGAGATCGCTCAATCAACTGGCATTGACAAAGCATCGGTTTTGGAAACTGTCGAGAAGTTCATGGACGCCGTAAAGGACTCACTGGCCAATGGTGAGAACGTTTACCTGCGTGGTTTCGGTAGCTTCATCGTGAAGACCCGTTCGCAGAAGACCGCCCGCAATATCAGCAAGAATACTGTCATCATCATCCCCGAGCACAAGATTCCGGCATTCAAGCCCGCTAAGGTGTTCATGGAGCAGGTGAAGTAATCCCCGCCAACGTATTTCAACTTCCAAATCATATTTTCAAACAATAATTCTTTAACAATTATGCCTAACGGAAAGAAACGCAAAGGCCACAAGATGGCTACGCACAAGCGCAAAAAAAGACTGCGCAAGAATCGTCACAAAAACAAGAAGTAATTGTGTGATGCATCACCTGTAACAACTGTGAAATAGCGGGAACAAACGAATTGCCACACATGGTGTACGAGGCCTCAGTTGCGCATATTGCCTAACAACAGCACCGTTACCGACCCTGTCAATTGGTTTGTTCCTGTCTTGCTATTTCAAGAGGCACGGCAATCATGGCGCCACAGCACCGCCGGCCTCCAGACCCACCCAATCCCCGCACCGCCGTGCGGACAGGTGTCCAGCGGGACACCGCCATTCCTTCCCCCGGACGGCGACGTGCCATTTATATATTACACGTTGAACAACACCATAATATATAAATCATACTGAGTTTTTATTTTTCAATCACCTTCTGCGATGAGAAGTGAATTAGTAGTTGACGTCACGCCCAAGGACATGACAACGGCACTGCTCGAAGACGGGCGACTCGTGTCGTTGCAGCGCGAGACGAGAGATGTCTCCTATGCCGTGGGCAACATCTACCTTGCCAAGATAAAGAAGTTGATGCCGGGACTCAATGCCGCGTTTGTCAACGTGGGACACCCCAAGGACGCATTCCTTCATTATCTTGATCTGGGTTCACAGTTCAACACTCTTTCTCAATACATCAAGACGGTACGCGAGAATCCCAACAAGCGGCCAACGAGCATCAGCAAAATCAAGAACCAGCCCGACACCAACAAACACGGCACCGTCACCGACGTGCTCACTCAGGGTCAAGAAGTGCTGGTCCAGATCGCCAAAGAACCCATCTCCACCAAGGGTCCCCGCCTAACCACCGAAATCACATTCACGGGACGTTTTATCGTACTCACCCCGTTCAACGACCGCATATCGGTGTCACAAAAGATCAAGGACCATGGCGAGAAAACGCGCCTGCGCCGGCTCATCGAGAGCATGAAGCCCAAGAACTTCGGCGTCATCGTGCGCACATCGGCCGAGAACAAAAAGGCCGCCGAACTCAACGCTGAGCTCAAACTGCTGCTCAAAGCCTGGGATGACGCCATTGCCAAGGTGCAACAAGCCACCGTGCCCACCCTCGTCTATGAGGAAGAGAGCCGTGCCGTCGGAGAAATCAGGGACATCTTCAGCCCCGAGTTTGAGAGCATTCAAGTCAATAATGCCGAAGTGTATGAACAAATCCATGACTATGTGAACCTGATAGCCCCCGATCGCAGCGATATCGTGAAACTGTACAGCGACGACGTGCCCATCTTTGACAAACTGGGCATCACACGACAAATCAAGTCGTCGTTCGGAAAGACGGTATCCTTCAAATCGGGCGCATACATAATCGTAGAAAGCACCGAAGCCCTTCACGTGATTGATGTGAATTCAGGTAACCGATCGCGCACCAGCACCGACCAGGAGAGCAACGCGCTGAACGTGAACCTGCTCGCCGCCGACGAGATTGCCAGGCAACTGCGCCTGCGCGACATGGGCGGCATCATCGTGATTGACTTCATCGACATGGCCAAGGCCGAGCACCGCCAGGAACTCTACCAGCACATGCGCGAAGTGATGCAGAAAGACCGCACACGTCACAACATCCTGCCGCTGAGCAAGTTCGGACTGATGCAAATCACACGCCAACGCGTGCGTCCCGCTCTGGACATCACCACGGCCGAGACATGCCCCTCGTGCGGAGGAACCGGCGAGGTGCAGCCATCACTGCTTTTTACCGACAAGTTGAAAGACAAGATTGATTACCTTGTCCACACGCTCAACGCGAACAACTTCATTATGTATGTCCATCCGTTTGTCGATGCTTATCTCAAGAAGGGACTTGTGAGTGAATACTGGAAATGGCGCAGGGAGTTCAAGCGCAAATTCCGCATCATGCCCGACCAGTCGCTCAACTACCTCGAGTACAGAGTCATCGACAAAGACCGTAACGAGATAGACCTTAAAGAAGAAAAAGACACCAGCAGCAGCGAGACGACTAAAAAGGAGCGACGCTCCAAGCATCACGCTGCCGCCGAAGACGACGATAAGGAGTGACCCTTACCGCGTCACCGCCATGCGACACGACATCAAGGCCGCCCTGCACAATACCTGCCGGGCGGTTTTCATTTTTCCATCACGTTATCCTCACGCTAAGACGCTAAGTGTCAATGTCAGGTCTGAGACCTGATGGTGTCGTTAGCCCTTTGTGGAGGCAGCGCAGAGCGCTTGCCGACACTATGTACGATGGCACCTTCTGGGTCGCACATCGGAGATGTGCCGCCAATGAAAGATGGAACGTTTCTTTCGCGTCAGGAAAGGGTACTAATAACTATTACGAGACACGCACAGCACGGACGGACAACCCGAAATCGCGTGTGAAGTAAATGTCGCACCATAACGGGAAGTACCCCGGGAAGGACATGTAGCTTGCTTCGTTGGAGTAGTACCTGTTGAGCGTGCGCCACCAATAGTAGCAATACGACCCCACGTCGTGCAGCTCGCCCCAGCTACGGCAGCCAGCTGCGGGCATGAAAATAGTGTTGCCATTGGGTCCGGTGGCCAATCGGCCGTTCACTCCATTCCTCGTTTCCCAAGTCCAAGTAGAGTTGTCAACCAGTTCACGATACTGTTCCGAGGTCGGCATGCGCCACGAGGGTCCCCAGTTCACGTAGGCGGCATCGTCCTCAGGGTCCAATTCAGTCTTGTTGTCAACAGTACCGTAATAGCTGTCGGTGCAGTACTTCGTCATCGTATTGGAACTGCCGTTACACCACTTGTAGGTGTTCCAGTTATAACTGTCCTTCGGTTCAGTCTCGCCCCAGGCAAAATAGTCGCCGTAATCCTCGGGTATGTCGGCGCCAATATTGCAGGTCGCCCACAGCGTGCCGCTGGGCAGTCCCAAGTCAACCCACTCGTGTTCTTTCACTATAACGGTGAGGACTGCGGTTGCGCCGGTTGAGGTATTGGTGACATGGACAGTTGTTGTCCCTTCATTAGTGCCTGTTACGGTGAGGGTGTTGCCGTTAATTATGCTCGTGACATTTTCTGTGCCACCCTCCACGGTGTAGGCACTGTCGCCGTTGAGGATTTCGACCGTTTTGCTATCGCCAACGAATACTGTTACCACAGTCTCAGAGAGACGGAACTTTGGACTATTGTCCAGGTCGAGGGCAAGGCGCAGACCTAAGTTGTAATTCGCATCCGTATCCGTCGTTAAATTTTTGAGTCTGCACGACACGCGGCAGTAATTTGAATGACCACCCCAACTGCCGCCACGATTCACGCGAAAAGTGCCCCAGGCAAGGCCTGTGGGGTTTGTTTGTTCTTCGCTTGTATAGTCGCCATACCTGTCTTGGCACCATTCGCACACGTTGCCGCTCATATCATACAGACCTAATTCGTTGGGAGCCTTGGTGGCAACCGTCTGGGTGCCGAAGCCCTCTGTTTGAATTATTGAAGACGGAATGTTATGCCAATACCAAGCCACGTCGTCGATGGTGTTGCTGCCAGCGTACTTGTAGCCCTGGCTGCGGTTGCCACCACGGGCGGCAAATTCCCATTCTGCCTCGGTGGGCAGGCGGAACTGCTTACCCGCCAACTGGTTCAACTTGGCAATAAACGCCTGGCAATCTTCCCAGCTAACAGACTCAACAGGACGTTGCAGATTCTCAGCGTATGTGTTACTGCTTGAGAAATAGCTCGGGTTGGAGCCCATCACGGCTTGCCACAGTTCCTGGGGCACCTCAGTCTCACCGATATAATAGCTCGAAACCGTTACCTCGTGATCGGGCTTTTCATTACTGTTGGCATCGCTGTCCTGCTCTGGTGTTGCACCCATGGTGAAGGTGCCGCCCTCGACGGTGACCATCTTGAATGTCACGCCGTTCACCGTGAAGGTCTCGCTAGCAGGTTCCCACGGCCAGACACCGCCGTTCAGGATGTAGTCGATGATGGCGGTCACGTCGGCAATACCTATCATGCCGTCACGGTTGGTGTCAGCATTGGCGTTATTGGTCACAGCGCTGTGAGTGCCAAGGATGTAGTCAATCAGGTTGGTGACATCGGCAATGTTGACAAAGCCGTCGCAGTTCACGTCGCCCAACTCAGTATAGACTGTTACCTCGCACTGGTCGGGATTGCCCCAGCCGTCGGCAGCATTGACCGTGATGGTCGCCGTGCCCTCGGCGATACTCACGACCATGATGGTGCCGTTAACTAAACGCGGCAGCGCCACGGCGGGGTTACTTGATGTTACCGCCAAATCGACGGCGGATGGCGAACATGTGGCGTTGAGCGTAAGCGTGTGATTGGGCAACAGGCGTGCCTCGTGACGGTCAAGGGTGATGGTCACGCGTTCGGGAGCCACAGTCACATGGCAGAAAGCCTGCTTGTCGGCACAAGCTGCAATGATGTCACACTCACCAGCACCCACGGCCGTCACTATTCCATTATCCACTGTAGCGACAGCCGTGTTGGTCGAAAACCAGTAAACCATGGTTGGCGTGGCATCGGCGGGATAGACTGTTGGCGTTAACGCTATCGTCTCATCAAGTTCCAGCTCGGCTGATGGCTGATCAAGTATCACATATTGAGGTGCAATCGCATCGGCAATAATGTTGTTGAAATTGTTCCAGTATTGTGCAGTGAAATAGGAGACCATGGCCACTGCTGGCACATGTAATGCAGCTCCATAGCTCGTGAACGTGTTTGACACGCAGGCAGGGGGAATCGCCGCATAACAGTAAATGACAGTAGGGTTAATTTGCAAATCTCCTAACGAAGTAACGTAACTGCCGATGTAGAGCGTCGTGCCGTCCTGATACACGCCATCGGCCAACTGGACGTATGTGGCACTGGCCACTGTGGGTGCCGATAGCACCGTCAGTAGCAAAACAAGGGATTGTAAGATTATTTTCATTGCGGTAAATGGTTTTTAGATTTATTTCGTGCAAATTTATAGAAAAAAACGGGAATGACCAATAGGATTTTCAGTTTTTTCTCACTTATGGGAAACAGGTAGCCCGTCAGGCGGCTATTGAACACTGACGCTTCTTCACGATTCCCGCGACACATCCCGAGAAAAAACCGCACGCTGATAGATGTGCGGTTGTCGGCGGGTCAAGCCAAGGCGAGGCTGTACTATACAACGGTGGCCACGCCAAGGCGAGGCCCTACTACTGGGGGCTGAGTGAATCGTGCTGTTGACAAAGTAACTATTCACCGAAACGCCTTTTGAAATGCCTCACGCCAAGGAGCCAAGATATTAATATTCAGCAAAATGGATTCTAACCAATGAGACAAGCCTCCATACTATCATTAATCAATCAAGTATCCATTGCACATTTCATATGGCCACAAACAACTACAAGATAAAAGCTTAGCGTCTTTGCGCCTTTGCGTGGGGTCAAACGGCTGTAAAGATATGTTGATAAATCATTTGCGTTAAATATTGTGAAACCGTAATGGTTTTTCATATTTATAAATTATATTTGTCGGCAGAAATTTATACCTATCATTAACCATTATTACAATTAACATCAAAAACATGGCAACAAAGAAAACCAAACCTGCTGTGAAGAAAGAAACCAAGTGTAAGAACAATTGTCAGCCCAATCCCCTGGGCGCAAAGACCAAGAGCTACATCGCAATGGAAGAACGCTACGGCGCTCACAACTACCATCCCCTGCCCGTCGTGCTCAAGAAGGGCAAAGGCATCTATGTATGGGACGTTGAGGGCAAGAAGTATTTCGACTTCCTGTCGGCCTACAGCGCTGTTAACCAGGGTCACTGCCATCCCCGCATCGTGAAGGCCTTGAAGGACCAGACCAACAAGCTGTGTCTGACCTCACGCGCTTTCTACAACGAGGCATTCTGCGAGTATGAGAAATTCATGCACTCCTACTTTGGCTACGACAAGGTGCTGCCCATGAACACCGGTGCCGAGGGCGTTGAGACCGCCCTGAAGCTGGCACGTCGCTGGGGCGTTGTCAAGAAAGGTATCGACAATGACAAGGTGAAGATCATCTGCTGCGAGGGTAACTTCCACGGCCGCACCGTGACCGTTATCACCATGAGCAATGACCCCGACAGCTATGCCAACTACGGTCCCCTGACTCCTGGTTTCATCCGCATCCCCTATAACGATCCCAAGGCGCTCGAGAAGGCGCTCGAGAAATATGGCAACGAGGTTGCTGCATTCATCGCTGAGCCCATCCAGGGCGAGGCTGGTGTGTTCGTTCCCGACGACGGCTACCTGAAGACCTGCTTCGACCTGTGCCACAAGCACAACGTGCTGTTCATTGCCGACGAGGTGCAGACCGGTATCGCCCGCACGGGTAAGATGCTGTGCTCACAGCACGACGGCATCCGTCCCGACATCGTGATTCTGGGCAAGGCCCTGGGTGGTGGTGTGCTGCCCGTTTCGGCTTGCCTTGCCGACGACGACATCATGCTCAACGTGAAGCCCGGCGAGCACGGCTCGACCTTCGGCGGCTTCCCCCTGGCAGCACGCGTCGCCGTTGAGGCCTTGAAGGTGGTGAAGGACGAGAAGCTCGTTCAGAACGCCGAGAAGATGGGTAAGATCTTCCGCGAGGAGATTGAGAAGATCAACTCACCGTTTATCGTGCAGGTGCGCGGCCGCGGTCTGTTGAACGCCATCGTCACCAAGCCCGTGGAGGGCAAGACCGCTTGGGACATCTGCCTGAAGCTGCGTGACAACGGCCTGCTGGCCAAGCCGACCCACGACCACATCATCCGCTTCGCTCCCCCCTTGTGCATCACCAAGGACGAACTCATGGAGGCTATCGCCATCATCAAGAAGACCTTCGAGCAGATGTTCGGATAAATCCTATCATCAAGTGTCGCAAACCATGTGGCTTGCGGCACTTGATGCTTATAAGGTTAGAGTTTAGAGATTCCAACTCGGGCTCATGCTCTACCCGCAAACCATCCATTTTCAACCAAAAACAAACAACTAGAAACTAGTAACTAAGGACTAAGGACTAAGGACCAAGGACCAAGGACCAAGGACTAAGGACTAAGGACTAAGGACTAAGGACTAAGGACTAGAAACTAAAAACTTAACAATAATGAATAACGCTGTTATCAATTTTCCCCTTCCCGCCAATGAGCCGGTGAAGGCTTATATGCCCGGTTCTCCCGAGCGCGTTGCCCTCGAGGCTGAACTCGAGCGCCAGAGCAAAATCGTGGTTGACATCCCCATCATCATCGGCGGCAAGGAAATCCGCACCGGTGACACGGGTCAAGTGACCTGCCCCCACGACCACAAGCACGTGCTTGCCACCTACCACAAGGTGGGCAAGAAAGAAATCAAGATGGCGATTGACGCTGCCATGAAGGCATGGAAAGAGTGGAGCCGCACACCGTGGACCACACGCGCCGCTATCGTGATGAAGATGGCCGAGCTGCTCGCCACCAAGTATCGTCCCATCATGAATGCCGCCACGATGCTGGGCCAGAGCAAGAACTTCTACCAGGCCGAAATCGACTCGGCTTGCGAGACCATCGACTTCTTCCGCTACAACGTGCACTATGCCAGCAAGATCTACGGCATGCAGCCCAAGGACGGCGTGGGCCAACTCAACCACACCGAGTATCGTCCCCTCGAGGGCTTTATCCTGGCTGTCACCCCGTTCAACTTCACCTCGATTGCCAGCAACCTGTGCATGACTCCCGTGCTGATGGGTAACGTGGCTCTGTGGAAGCCCTCCACCACCGCCCTGCTGAGCAACTACTACCTGATGCAGCTCTACAAGGAAGCCGGTCTGCCCGACGGCGTGATCAACTTCCTGCCCGGCAGCGGCGCCCTCATCGGCGAGGTGGCCACCGACAGCAAGTACTTCAGCGGCATCCACTTCACCGGCAGCACCGCCACCTTCAAGAGCCTGTGGAAGCAGGCCAGCCTGAACGTGGACAAGTACATCTCCTACCCCCGTCTCGTGGGCGAGACCGGTGGCAAGGACTTCATCTTTGTTCACCCCAGTGCTGACAAGAAGGCCGTGGCTACGGCAGCCTTCTGCGGCGCGTTTGAGTTCCAAGGCCAGAAGTGCTCGGCAGCTTCCCGCATGTACATCCCCAAGAGCCTGTGGCCCGACGTCCTCAAGGACATCAAGGCCATGTGCAAGGAGGTGAAGATGGGCGATGTTCAGGATCCCATGAACTTCATCAACGCCGTGATCGACGAGGCTTCGTTCGACAAGTGCAAGAGCTATATCGACTATGCCAAGAAGTCTGAGGACGCCAAGATCGTCATCGGTGGCAAGTGCGACAAGAAGAAAGGCTGGTTTGTAGAGCCCACCGTCATCGAGACCACCAACCCCCGCTTCAAGTCGATGGAAGAGGAAATCTTCGGCCCGGTGCTGACGGTTTACCCCTACGACGACGACAAGGTGAACGATGCCGTACGTCTGTGTGACGAGACCTCGCCTTATGGCCTGACCGGTGCCGTTTGGGGCCGCGACCGCCTCGAGGTCGAGAAGATCACCGACAAGCTGTGCTATGCTGCCGGTAACTTCTACATCAACGACAAGCCGACGGGTGCCGTTGTGGGCATGCAGCCCTTTGGCGGCGCACGTGCCAGCGGTACCAACGACAAGGCCGGTGGTGAGTTCAACCTCATCCGCTGGATTATCCCGCGCGTCATCAAGGAGACTCTCGTGCCTCCCACCGACTACCGCTACACCTATATGAAATAAGGTTTTAGGCTTTAGGTTTTAGGTTTTAGGTTTTAGACCTTGGACCTTAGACTTTAGCTATATCTACTACGAGGGTGCGTCAAGTTATTTGGCTCACCCTCGTTTGGAATTAAACCCCGATATATCAAGCGTTATGACAGGAATAACCAAAATTTTAGTATCTCTGCTCCTGGCATTGCTTTGCATGACGGTCAATGCGCAAGGCTACGAGCAAGTCAACGACATCACTTATACCCACAAGAGCGACGCCTACTCGCTGGAACGGCTCAAACTTGACGTTTACCATCCCACTGGCAAAACCGACCTGCCTGTCGTCATCTGGTTCCATGGCGGCGGCCTGGAGGGCGGCAACAAGGAGATTCCGCCTCAACTGCGCGAGAAAGACCTCGTCGTGGTCGGGGTAAACTACAGGCTACTGCCGCGGGTAACCGTCAAAGAGACGCTCGATGACGCTGCCGAAGCGGTGGCATGGGCATTCAGGCACATTGCCGACTACGGTGGCGACGCGCACAAGATTGTCGTGTCGGGCCACTCGGCAGGTGGATACATCTCGATGATGCTGTGCCTTGACAAAAAGTGGCTCAACGCCTATGGCGTGGATGCCGACAGCGTCATGATGTATGTCCCCTTCAGCGGTCAAGCCATTACCCATTACAACGTTCGCAAGATGCAGGGAATACCGCCGTTGCAGGCCACCATCGACGAGTATGCGCCGCTGTACTGGGTGCGTGGCGACTGCCCTCCCCTGGTGCTCATCTGCGGCGACAGGGAGCTTGAGCTGTTTGGCCGCTATGACGAGAACCAGTATCTCGCCCGCATGATGAAACTTGCAGGGCACCAGCACACCTACCTCTATGAACTTGACGGCCATGGGCACGGCGGCATGGTCGCCCCAGGTTTTCACATCCTCGAAACACATCTGATGCAGATGCTTGGACTCCCGGTTGACCCATAGAACCGGTTTTAGGCGTTAGGCGTTAGGCATTAGGTTTTAGGCATTAGGCGTTAGGCGTTAGGCGTTAGGTGGCATCCGCGCTCTTATGCCCCACGCTAAGGCGCTAAGGCACAAAGATTTTTAAGTTGGCATTCACACCCTTATAAATGGGCATGCGGATGCCAATTCACTTAATCTGTCTCTTTATTCCCTCATATCCATTGTCCATTCTGATTTCAAAATAAATAGTTTTTCTTGTCTTTCTTGTCGTTCCCCAAAAAACGTGCGCGGATGCCATTGTACTTATAGTATTTATTGTTTTCATTTTATTCTTTGTTTTTCCTTCGCGACTTAGCGCCTTAGCGTGGGGTAAACGTGCGCGGATGCCAATTTGTATCATTGTCCGTTCTGATTTCAAAAAAATAGTTTTTCTTGTCTTTCTTGTCGTTCCCCCAAAAACGTGCGCGGATGCTGTTGTACTTATTGTATTTATTGTTTTCCTTTTTTTCCGTTTTCTGTGTCAGTACACGTACACGTGGAAAAATAGGAAAAATGGAAAATTCTTCTTTTCTACCCGTCGTTGCCGGTAGAAGAAGATAAATAATTAATAATTCATGTTATAGCTTGCGATAACATGATTTTTTCCGTTTTTCCATTTTTTCTTTTTATATATATAATAGCGAAAAAATGGAAAAACGGAAAAAGCATGATTTTCCTGAAAAAAGCCTTTTGCGCTTGCAATTTTATGGATTTTTTGCTATATTTGCGGCAAATATAAACCCATTAAACTTTTGCGGCTATGAAACAGAATCATCTACTCCTTCGTTTGGTCGTCCTGGTGACGGCCATGATGTGTGCCCTCGGCGCCAGTGCCTACGACTTCGAGTATGGAGGCTATTACTACAACATCTTGACTGACAGCACTGTCGCAATCACCTACAAGACCTATGATGGAAACTCTTACAGCGGCAATGTGACTATTCCTGAAGGTGTTCGCAACACCAGCACTCACACTTACTATACCGTTACGGAAATCGACATGGAAGCGTTCATAGGAAGCACGAG
>Ga0310695_10008988_pt1 | contig 15233 bp, 8 predicted proteins | sample RumenRJG_04DNA_FD_203882 | JGI IMG/M metagenome (GOLD analysis project Ga0310695, IMG submission 203882) | Bovine rumen microbial communities from Lethbridge, Alberta, Canada - RJG_04 (v2) (version 2) | ecosystem: Host-associated > Mammals > Digestive system > Stomach > Rumen | place: Canada...
TGCCGTAGGTGTGGGTGTGGGCGCCGTAGGTGAAACGGACCGACGAGTTCTTCCAGAGCGAATCGATAAAGGCACCGAGAAAATAACCGGCAATGGCACCGGCAAAGCGCCGGAAGATGAAGCCCAGGATGAGGCCTATCCACTTGCAGTATCCGGGTACGAATATGAATATCATAGTGTGTGCGTGGTTGTGTCTGTACGTGGGTGCTCTGCTTGTCGTGCGGCGTGTGTGGTGCGTGGAGCCGCTGTTATTGGAACGCGATGCGTGCCTGACAGACCACTTCGGCCTCGTTCTTCCGCACCTCGATATCGAAGGAGTCGGGTTGCGTGGCATCGGTGGGCTGCAGGTAGAAGGATAGCCGGTCGCCCATGTAGGCCTCTGTCTTGTAGGCTATCTCGAAGCGATGGAGTACCTGCTGCTCGAAACGTTCGCGGGGGAAGAGGTCGAGGATGTGCTCGATGTACTTGATGCTGTTGATATGGCCGTTGATGTCCACATCGCTGTAGTACGTGTCGATGGTCCTGACAAGCTGTGGGTCGCGGAAGCGGAAACGCCCGTGGCCGTCGATGGGGCAGACGTTCTCCTCGTCGGAGACCACGTAGCGGAGGATGTCGCCGTCGGCGTATGTGAGCAGGTCGCAGGGCTTTCTCGTCTCGGTGTCTATCATGGCCCAGATGCTGCGGGCGTAGCCGTAGGGCGTGCCGTCGGGGCGCAGGATGGCGAAGTTTCGGTGAGTGAAGAGGCGGATGACACTCTCCACCCATGTCATGATCTGTATCTTTTCGTATTGGCGTGGCATTTCCTGCATCTCGATGCTCAGTCGGCTGAGCACCCAGGTGTGGTGTTCTTCGTTCAGGGTGCCAATGCCCCATCCGCGGCGCTGTGAGTGACGTCCGGCCGCATTGAGCAGATGATTGCCCAGGATGCCCAGGAACATGCGGCCCGTGAAGTCGGCGTGGAAGGGCTCCACAGCCACCTCGTAGGTGTCAATCTTATTGTTCAAGTTCACGTTCGGCCAGGTATTTGTCCAACAACTCCACGCGCAACTTGGTGACGGCGATGCGTCCGCTGCGCACAAACTGCAGCACCACCTTCATCTCGTCCAGCTTCTGGAAGAGGCTCAGGATGTTGTCCGTATTGCCCTTCATCTCCACGATGCTGTATGTGGGGTTCACCTCTACGATGCGTGCACCGTGCTGGCGTACGATGTGCCCCACGGCGGGGTTCTCCATGATGCCCTGTGTGCTCAGCTTGAGCAGGCAGGCCTCCATGGTGAAGATGTCCTCGTCGGTGAAGTAGTGGGCCTGTAGCACGTCAATCTTCTTCTCGATCTGCTTGGTGAGCATGATGGCCATCTCCTCGGTGCAGTAGCAGGTGATGGTGTATTTATGTACGCCCGGCGTGCTGCTGGCGCATACGTTGAGGCTCTCGATGTTCACCTGGCGGCGTGTGAAGACGGCGGTTATCTGATTCAGGATACCAGCGAAGTTCTCGCTGTAGATAATCATCGTGTAGAGAGTGGTCTGATTCTGTATAGTCATTGTCTGAGCAGTCTGTGTGTTCTGGGTAATCTGAATTATGTGGATGCCCCTCGCTGTCGGGCTGGGGCTGCAGGGCTATTCTACCTCGAGCAGCATCTCGTCCACGCTGCCGCCGGGAGGCGTCATGGGGAGCACGTTGTCCTCCTCCTTGACGGCACACTGTAGCAGATAGGGCCCGTCGGTGGTCAGCATCTCGCGGATGGCATCGTCGAGGTCGGCGCGTTCGATGACTGTACGCGAGGGGATGCCGTAGGCCGAGGCAATCTGTTCGTAATCGGGGTTGAGCATGGGCGTGAAGCTGTAGCGCTTGTGGAAGAACATATACTGCCACTGGCGCACGTTGCCCAGGTAGTTGTTGTTGAGCAGGATGATCTTCACCGGTGCCTTCTGTTCCATGATGGTGCCCAGCTCCTGAATGGTCATTTGCAGGCCGCCGTCGCCCACGAAGAGGCACACCGTGCGCTCCGGCGCACCGAAGGTGGCACCGATGGCGGCGGGCAGGCCGAAGCCCATAGTACCGCATCCGCCGCTGGTCACCACGCTGCGCGGCTCGCTGTACTGGAAGTAGCGACACCCGAACATCTGGTTCTGCCCCACATCGGTGACCAGCACGGCACGATGCTCGCTGGCTTCGCTGACGGCCCGCACCACCTCGCCCATCAGGAGTGGTCCCTCGGTGGGATGGATGGCGGGCTCTATCACGCGCGCGCGTTCCTTATCTTTATATGGCTCGAAGCCTGCTATCCATTCGTCGTGGCGTGCCTCGTCGATGAGTTCCGTCACGCGGCGCAGCGTCTCCTTGCAGTCACCCACCACGGCCAGTGTGGTGCGCACGTTCTTGTCTATCTCGCTCGGGTCGATATCGAAGTGTACGATGTGTGCCTGGGGGGCATAGGTTTTCAGATTGCCCGTTACGCGGTCGTCGAATCGCATGCCCACGGCGATGAGCACGTCACACTGGTTCGTCATCACGTTGGGCGCCAGGTTGCCGTGCATGCCCAGCATGCCCATGTTCAGCGGATGGTCGCTGGGCAGGGCGCTTAGTCCCAGGAGAGTGCAGGCGGCGGGCATCTGGGCTTTCTCGATAAAGTGTCGCAGTTCCTCGTGGGCATTGCCCAGCTCCACTCCCTGGCCCACGAGTACCAGCGGGCGCAGGCTCAGGTTGACCATCTGGGCCGTCATGCGTATGATGTCGTCCGACGGCGTGGGCACGGGGCGATAGCTGCGGATGAAGTCCACCTGTGCTGGCTTATAGTCCACCATGCCCGTCTGGGCATCGCGGGCAAAGTCGAGCACCACGGGACCGGGACGCCCGCTGCGGGCGATGAAGAAGGCGCGGCTCACGGCCCATGCCACATCCTCGGCACGCCGTATCTGATAGGCCCACTTGGAGATAGGCTGTGTCACACCGATGACATCTACCTCCTGGAAGGCGTCTGTGCCCAGCATCGCAGTGCTCACCTGACCGCAGATGACCACCACCGGTGTGCTGTCTATCATGGCATCGGCAACGCCCGTAATGGTGTTCATGGCACCCGGGCCGCTCGTCACGATAGCACATCCCACCCGGCCGCTTACTCGGGCATAGCCCTGTGCGGCGTGTACGGCTCCCTGTTCGTGGCGCACCAGAATGTGGTGCAGCTTGTCACGATGATCGTATAGAGCATCATACGTGGGCATGATGGCGCCGCCCGGATAGCCGAACAGCACGTCCACTCCCTCGTGCTCAAGGCTGCGCATCAGCGCTTCGGCACCGGAAATCCTCGTTCCCTTCTCTGTTGCTTGATTATTCTCCTGTTTCATCTTAGCGGGCATAAATCAATGTGCAAAGTTACGCTAAAATAACAGAATAAACAAGGAACGACCCTTTAATTTACACTTTACCTCGTCTTTCGCCGGATTTAGTTTCGTTTTGTTAGGCGTCGGGCGGCTTTTTTCCCCATTTCATGTGGCGAAGACCGGGCTTCGAGCTGTGACTTACTGCTGGCCGAAGTGCTTGTTCGGCTGGCTGCCCATCTGCAGCTCCAGCGTGCCGCCCGAAACGATGTCGGCCCAGTCCAGATGGCATTTCGTGTAGGGCTTGCCGTTGAGCCGTGCGTGCTGGATATAGACGTTCTCGGGCGAGTTGCCGTGAGCCACGATGGTGAAGGCCTTGCCTGCCGGAAGCTGGAACGTGATGCGCTGAAATACGGGGCTGGTGATCTCCACCCGTGTGTCGCCGGGGCATGCCTGATGGATGCCCGAAGCGGAGAGCACGTACCAGGCCGACATCTGCCCCACGTCCTCGTTGCCGCAGAGGCCCTCCACACGGTTCTTGTAGGCATGCTGGCAGATGAAGCGTGTCCAGTACTGCGTGAGCCATGGGGCCTGGAGGCGATTGAAAAGGAAAGGAACAAAGTGTACGGGCTCGTTGGCATGGTTATAATAGGCGTTCCACATCATGTCCTGCGGCGTCTGGCGGAACATTTCCTCGAGGTCGGCCACTGCGGCACGACGTCCGCCCATCAGCCGGACCATGCCCGACACGTCGTGCGGCACGAACCATCCTTGCTGCAGGGCGTCGCTCTCCATGCCGCCGTACCACTCCTTCAGCCGCCCTTCCTCGGGCCATTCTATCCAGCTGCCGTCCTCATTACGCGGGCGGAACCACCGCTTCTCGCGGTCGAAGATGTTGCGGTAGGCCTGCCCTTTCTTTGCGTACTCCTTGGCCTCGGAAGGGTGTCCGAGCCATTCGGCAAGGCGGGAGATGCACCAGTCGGTGTAGGCATACTCCAGCGTGTAGGACAGTCCTAAGGAGCCCGGCGTGTAGCCCAGACGGTCGTTGCCGAAACGAGCCGACGAGTTGCGGGCATAGCGATAGGCCTTCTCGGCGTCGTAGTCCCTGATGCCTTTGGCATAGGCATCGGCCAGCACGGAGATGGCTGGGTTGCCCAGCATGCAGCCGCTGTAGCTGTTCAGGAACTCCCAGCGCTCGAAGTATTCGTTGCCGCTCTGCTCGGCCATTGAGATAAGTGAGCAGAGCATATCGTTCACCAGTTCGGGATGGATGAGCGTCTGCAGGGGGAACTGGCTGCGGAAGACGTCCCAGCCACTGAAGATGGTGCGCTTGGTGAACGATGGGTCGGCCTCGTGAATGCGATAGTCGCCGCCCACGTAGCGTCCGTCCACATCGGCATAGATGCGCGGGTCGATCATCGTGTGATAGAGGGCGGTGTAGAATATGGTGCGCTCGTCCTCGGTGCCTCCCTCCACGTGGATGCGACCCAGCTCCTGGTTCCAGCGGTCGCGGGCCTGGCGACGCACGAACTCAAAGTCGTGTCCCTGCATCTCGGCTTCGAAGTTACGGCGTGCGCCGTCCAGATCGACAAACGAGATGCCCACGCGCAGCTCCACCTGCTCGTTGGGTTCAGAGGCAAATTCGGTGAAGAAACCGATGTGCCGACCTTGGCAGGAGCGCTCGCCGCGCAGGATGTCGGCCTGGGCGATGCGTTGCAGATAATCCTCTTGCACCACGTCCTGGTTCTTGCGGCTGATGCCCTCGGGCAGCTGGGCACGCCAGAAACCGTATGCCTCCATCGGACGGCTCAGCTCGGCATGGAAGAATACGGTGTACGAGGCTTTCCCGTCACCGTTACCCCATCCGCCGCCGTCGGGCGTGCAGCGCATCCATCCCTCCAGGGTGTGGTCGTCCAAGACGGTGGCCTGCTGTTCGGTGGACGTGCCGCCCACACGCCGTGCCAGGTCAATCTGTATGCGCGACAGCGGATGCTCGGGGAAGGTCATGCGCAGGATGCCGCAGTGGGGCGTGGCCGATGCCTCTACGCGGATGCCGTAGTCGGTGAGCATGGCCGCGTAGTAGCCCGCCCGTGCCGTCTCGCTCTGCTTGTCATAGCGTGAACGCCAGCCCTTGGGGGCTTTGCCCTTCTCGCGGCCTGCCGTGGTGTACATGGGGCCGTTGGTGGGCATCACCATAAAGTTGCCCAGGTCGCCATACCATCCCACTCCGCTCATCTGTGTCATGGCGAAGCCTTCTATTGTCTGGTGCTCGTCGCTGTAGCCCGAGCCGTTGTCTCCACCCGTGATAGTCTGCGGGCTCACCTGTGTCATGCCGTATGGCGTGGTGGCTCCAGGGAATGTCTTGCCCAGTCCATGATAGGCCCCGGCCTTCTCCATGTTGGTGCTGGCACCGATCATCGGGTTCACGTAGTCGGCCGGGGTGGTCTTGCTGCGCTGCTCCCCATCGTCGGCCAGCGCGCGACCCGTCATGTGGCTGCTCAATGCGAGCAGCAGAATTGCAATTCGCTTCATATACAATGGCTGTTCTGTCTCTGATTGTCTTTATGACGAACCAAAATCGACATGCAAAGGTAGCATATAATAATGTAGGGTGCAAAGAAATGCTCCGATATTTTGTTCCTCTGAATAAAAGTTCTATCTTTGCGACGAAATGTATGTTTCTCTTTAAAGCCAAGTAGCATGAATTCAAGAATCATTTGCAGGATGGGGCTGCTGTTGGCCGCCTGTCTGATGGGCTTCGTGCAGACATTCGGCGAAGACGTCTGTTTCACGGAGAATGGTATAATCTATTCCTCTGTGGCTCCCGGCCACTGCGGCCACTATATCGGGCGGCATGGCCGCACTGACGTGATGGTGCGCGGTTATGAACCGACGCTGCATTTCGAGGCATGTCAGACGTTGCGCGTTCCCTCCACCGTAACGCACGGGGACACGACTTACAGCGTGGTGCTCGTCGGCGAGAATGCCTTTGTGGGCCTAAACACGGTGGAGAAGATCATTGTGGAGGACGGCATTGAGGACATAGGCAGCAACGCTTTCGCCTTCTGCCCCAGCCTGAAGTCGGTACGTCTCCCGTCCACGCTGAACGGTCTGGGCTATGAGTTGTTCTACGAGAGCAACAGCCTGATGGAAATCGTCATTGAATCGGATGACGGCGCCTGGCAGACGGCGGAGCACTGCAACGCCATTACGGACGATTGCGACGATGGCGTCCACCTGGTTCAGGGCTGTGCGGGCACCCGCATCCCCGCCTCGGTGAAGGTCATCGAGGACGATGCCTTCGCTGGCTGTCACGCGCTGGAGCGCATCGTGATTCCCGAAGGGGTGGAGGAGATTGGCCACTGTGCCTTCGCCGGGTGCAAGAACCTCCGGGAGATTGTCCTGCCCGAGTCGCTGCGCAAGATAGGGATGGATGTCTTCCGCGACTGTACATCGCTGACCTCCATTCGTATTCCGCGGAACGTGGACGACATCGGTGGAGGCAACCTCTTCTGCGGGTGCCACCAGCTCACGTCCGTCGTGGTCGATAAGGATAACGCCACCTACGACTCCCGCTCCCGCTGTAATGGCATCGTCCGCAAGGCGGACTCCACGCTTGTCGCTGCATGTCGCGCCACCGTCATCACGCGGGACATACGGCATCTGGGGCAGGGCTGCTTCAGCTGCGTGCCTCTTCACACGGTGCACATCCCTAAGACCTTGGTCTCGATGGAGGAGAGTTCCTTCAGCCGATGCAATGAGATAGACGAGATCAGCGTGGACCCCAAGAATCCCTTCTTCACCTCGCCACAGGGCTCCAATGCCCTCCTCACCAAGGACGGCAGGACGCTGGTGCTGGGATGCCGGACGACGGAGATTCCCGAGGGCGTGGAGGAGATTGGCGTTTATGCCTTTGCGGGACGTTACGTCAAGGACTTGCTCGGCCTCCCCGCCAGTGTGCGAAGGATTGGGATGGGCGCTTTTTCGCGGTGCCGTGCGATGAACAATGTGGTCATCCCCGCCACGGTGACCGAGGTTGGTGCGTCGGCGTTTGCCGACTGCGAATACCTGCACACGGTGCAGTTGCTCGCTCCGCTGGAGGAAATCAAGCCGAACACCTTCAAGGGGTGCACCAATCTGTTCTCCATCCGGATTCCCGAGAGCGTGAGGGAAATCGGGCATAGTGCGTTCGAGGGCTGCACCAGCCTGTCGAACGTGGTTCTTCCCGCGACGGCGAAACTCGATCGCGACGTATTCCGCAACTGCCCCTTCTCCCCCTCGCCGCAGGTGGCCGAAAAGTAAAATTCGCTTACGAAGAAAGCGACGTGTGACACTGCAGAATGTCACACGTCGCTACCTCAAGAGTCACGCGTCGCTGTCGGGCTCGTCACACGTCGCTGTCTGAGGGGGCACGTGTAGCCCTCATTTGACGGATGTGTGTCGTAGGGATTTTGTGTGGGCGTATAGCCCCGAGGGTCAATCCTTAATCTTCGATTATCCGCACGCCGCCCCGGTCGGCACTGGAGACGCTTTGGGCGTAGGCACGCAGCGCTTTGCTCACTGTGCGCTGGCGCTGCAGCGGACGCTGTGGGCGGGAGTCAAGTTCCTCGTCAGTGAGGCGCACATTGATGCTGCGGTTCGGTATGTCGATGTCTATGATGTCGCCGTCGATAATCTTGCCGATGTTACCACCGCTGGCCGCCTCGGGCGATATGTGGCCAATGCTGAGGCCGCTGGTGCCGCCCGAGAATCGTCCGTCGGTGATGAGGGCACACTCCTTGCCCATGTGCATCGACTTGATGTACGAGGTGGGGTAGAGCATCTCCTGCATGCCAGGACCGCCCTTGGGACCTTCGTGTGTGATGACCACCACGTCGCCCTTCTTCACGCGTCCGCCCAAGATTCCCTCGCAGGCATCTTCCTGCGAGTCGAATACCACAGCGGGGCCGCTGAATCGCCAGATGCTCTCATCGACGCCGGCTGTCTTCACCACGCAACCGTCCTGTGCGATGTTGCCGAAGAGCACGGCCATGCCTCCGTCCTTCGTATAGGCATGCTCGATGTCGCGGATGCAACCTTCGGCACGGTCGGTGTCGAGCGTGGGGTAGTATGTCTCCTGTGCGCCCAGTCGGTTGCAGAAGCCTCCGGCAGGTGCCGAGGTGTAGATCTCCCACGGCGAGAGGTCGTCGCCCTCCTTTGTCTTTAGGCTCTCATTTCCGGTGATGGCATAGCGACGAATGTCCTCGGCCAGCGTGTGACCGTTCACGCGGCGCACACTGGTGTCGATGAGGCCACCCTTGTCCAATTCGCCTAAGAGCGACAGCATACCGCCGGCACGACCACACTCCTGCACGCTGTAGCGCTGGCTGTTTGGGGCCAGTTTGCACAGGAACGGCGTGCGGCGCGAGAGCTGGTCGATGTCCTTCATTGTGAAATCGACGCCTGCTTCCTGTGCCACAGCCAGCAGGTGGAGCACGGTGTTGGTGGAGGCGCCCATGGCGATGTCGAGTGTCATGGCGTTGAGGAAAGCCTGTCGTGTGGCGATGCTGCGTGGCAGCACGCTTTCGTCGCCCTCCTCGTAATAGGCCATTGCATTCTTGACTATCTGCCGCGCAGCCTGCTGCATTAGGCGGATGCGGTTCTTATGGGTGGCCAGAATGGTGCCATTGCCGGGCAGGGAGAGTCCGATGGCCTCGGTGAGGTTGTTCATCGAGTTGGCCGTGAACATGCCCGAACAGCATCCGCAGCCGGGGCAGGCACGGTTCTCCACCTCGGCCAGTTCCTCGTCCGATACCGTCGGGTCGGCACCCTTCACCATGGCGGCGATGAGGTCGAGATTCTCGCCCTTGTACTTGCCGGCTTCCATCGGTCCGCCCGAGACGAAGACGGCAGGGATGTTCAGGCGCATAGCGGCCATGAGCATGCCCGGGGTTATCTTGTCACAGTTGGAGATGCATATCATGGCATCGGCCTTGTGTGCATTCACCATGTATTCCACCGAGTCAGCGATGATATCGCGCGAAGGCAGCGAATAGAGCATGCCGTCGTGTCCCATAGCGATGCCGTCGTCAATAGCAATGGTGTTGAACTCGGCCGCATAGCAGCCCAGGCGTTCTATTTCGGCCTTGACAATCTGGCCTGCCTCGTGCAGATGGGTGTGTCCTGGGACAAACTGTGTGAAGGAGTTCACGATGGCGATGATCGGTCGGCCGAATTGTTCGCGCTTCATGCCGTTTGCCACCCACAGGGCACGTGCCCCTGCCATGCGTCGCCCTTCGGTGCACACGGCGCTTCTCAGTTGATGTTTCATCTCTGTCTCTGATTATCCGATTACTCTGTCTCCTTTATTCGATGCTGAAGGTGTAGGTGCCCTGCGATATCTCGGCCTTTGTCGTGCCGTTGTCGGCAGTCACAGCGAGGATGCCCTTGCCAGCCTTCAGTTTACGTCCGTTCTCCTTGATGAGGCCGGTCTCGGCAGGCAGAAACACGGTGGCCGTGCTGCCTACGGGGACGGTGACCTCCAGTTCCTTCAGTTTTCCGCTGTGGCTCAGCACGCGCGATGCTACCTTGCCCTGGGGCGACTCTATAGAATAGAAGACACTGTCGAGGCCCTCGGTGGGAATTGGCCGTACGTCGAAATGACGGTAGCCGGCGCCCTCAGCCGTGGCATTCACTCCGGCCAGGTGGCGCGAGAACCATGTCAGTCCGCCGCCAAACATCGGGTGATTGCGCGAGTCGGTGCCCTTCCACTGCTCCCACGTCGTGGTGGCTCCCTGGCGAATCCAGTTGCCATAGCTGGGGAAGTCCTCCTTCAGAATCGCCGTCATGGCTACGTCGTGCAGCCCGTTGTCGGAGAGCGTCTCGAAGAAGAATTTCGTGGAGACAAAGCCTGTGTTGATATGCCCCTCGTGGTCCTGCATGATTTCCTTGCGCAGGGTGGCCACTACATCGGCCTTCCGTTCCTCGGGTACGCCCATCCAGAGCGCCAACACGTTGGGACCAAAGTCGCCGTAGCTCTTGGCCTCTGTGTTATAGAACTTCTTGTGGAAGGCCGCCTTCGTGCGCTCCGCAATGGCGTGATAGATGGCATAGTCGGTGGCTTCGCCCAGCACCTGTGCAGCCAGTGCCGTGTTCTCGGCGCAGAGCCAGAGGTAGAAGGTGTGGATGATCTCGTCGTTCGGCTGTCCGTAGGGCGGCACCCAGTCGCCCAGGTTGAACCAGTAGCAGGGCTGCTTGCTCTCCTCGTTCAGTTTCTGCTGGAACATGGTGCCGTCGGGGGTGAGCCAGGTGAGCATGTGGCGCACTTGTTCCTTCATGGGCACGAAGTTGAGTGCCAGTTCCTGGCGGTCGCCATACTGCACGTAGTACTCCCAGGGAATCACGTTCATGGCTGCTCCCCATGCCACGCCGCCTCCGCATCCGGGCTGCCAGGGCGCACCGTTGGGCACGTATCCGCTCACGGGGTTCTGTGCGTCACGCATGTCGCGCACCCACTTCTGATAGAAGGCTGCGGCATCGAAGTTCAGCATCACCATTGCGGCAGCTATCTGCCCGTCGCCCGTGTAGGGAGAGCGTTCGCGGTGGGGGCAGTCACTGGCAATGCAGCCGTGCATGTTGTCCAGCTGTGAGCGCTGCCAGATGGCACTGATGGTGTTGAGGAGCTTGTTGTTCGTGTGGAACTCGGAGTTGATGCGCACGTCGGTGTTCACGGCCTCGGCCTGAATCTGCTCGGCCGTCAGGTTGTCCACACCGCTTACGACGACCTTCGAGAATACGTACCAGGTGAAGCGTGGGGCATAGGTTTCGCTGCCCGTGCCCTTGAGAATGTACTCCTCCTTGCCCACGGGCGATTCACAGATATATTTCACGCTGACAGTCTTGCCAGCCTGTCCGCGGAGATTCTTCAGGCGTACCCAGCCTGAGATTTCCTTTACGAACTCGACTTCATATTGTCCCTGCTCTCCTTTCGTTACTTTGATGGGCTGCAGCACTTCGCATATCTTGTCGGTCGGCGAGGTGTGTGCTGTCAGTCGTCCCACGGGTGCTTCCGCCAGTTTCACGGCTTTCCATTCGCTTTCGTTGCATTCGGCCTCGGCCCACTGCGGCGTCTCGAGCCGTGCGTCATAGACCTCGCCGTCATAGACTCCTGTCATCGTGATGGGCGAGGGCTTGGTGAGCCATGTCTCGTCGGTGGCCACCACCTGCTTCGAGCCGTCTTCGTAGGTCACCTCGATCTGGCAAAGGAAGCATGGAGTCCCGAAGGATTTCACCCAATGCGTCGTGCTGCGATAGAAACCGTCGCCCAGCATGGCACCTGTGGCGTTGTCTCCGTTTCTGAGCATCTTCGTGATGTCGTAGGCCAGATAAAGCACACGGTAGGCAGTGAACTTGGCGTCGAGTGCCAGTCCGCCCTTGTCCAGATCGGGTCGGGTGGTGTAGTTCGTAAAGTTGGGCACCAGGTAATCGTCGCCCACGCGCTGTCCGTTTACGTATAGTTCAAAGTACCCTCCAGCGGTGACATACGCTTTCGCCTGGCGGATGCCCGAGCCCAGGCGGAATGCCTTGCGGAACATCGGTGCGCCGCTTGGCTGGTCGGCGCATATCCATTTGGCCTTCCAGTCGGCGGGGGAGAGCAGGCCCATGCCCCATTGTCCCACTGGGCTCCATGCCGATGCTTTCTTCTTAGCGTCCCATGTCTGCACCTTCCAGAAGCAGTCCTGACCCGAAGTGAGTGCCTTGCCTTCGTAGGGCACCAGGGTGGATTGCTCTGACTCTGTACGTCCGCTGTCCCATAGATCATACTCGCCTGCCTCCAGTTTCTCCTTTGTCGAGGCCACTACGATGCGATAGGCCGTCTGTCGCTGGCCACGCACGGAGCCGTCCCGGGCTTCGTTTATCCACGACAGACGTGGATGAGTGGCATCTACGGTGGTGGGGTTCTCCATGTGTTCCACCGTCAGTTTGCCTACGTTCAATTGTGCACTGGCCAGTTGTGGCACAATCAGTAACAGGGCTGTCGCGGACAGCCAGTGAAATGTGTGTGTGATTCTCATGTGGCTATTTGATATTATTATAGTTCATAGCGCAAAGTTACAACATATTTCTCGAAATTCCGTTCTGCGGAGTTGATAAAATTGCAGATTCCCACGCAAAGCTGTGAAATGTTTGTCGCGGAACGAAAACTTTTTATACCTTTGCAATATCAAACAGTCATTCTTCGCGCGTGTACGCGTAATATTTTAAAGGTAGATATGAAACAGACCCACATTGTAACCGCACTTCTGCTGTGCATTGCCCTCGGAAATGTGCGAGCCCAGTACTATAAGACATACACCACCACGGCCGATGGCTCGAAACTGATGGAATACCAGTCGGGCACGGCCCGCACCTCCGGCGGCACTACACTGACGCTGGCTCCCACCACGAAGTATCAGACGGTGGACGGCTTCGGCTACGCCATGACTTACAGTACGTGCTACAACCTGATGCAGATGAGCCAGCGCGACCGCCACGCCTTCCTGATGCGCACGTTCAGCCGTTCGACGGGCTACGGCGTGAGCTATGTCCGCATCAGCATCGGGTGCAGTGATTTCAGTAGCACCGAGTACACGCTCTGCGACACCCGCGGGCTGGAGAATTTCCGCCTGCACTCAGACGAGGTGAACTACGTAGTGCCTGTCTTGCAGGAGATTCTCGAGATTAACCCGGAACTGAAGGTTATCGGTGCCCCCTGGACCTGCCCGCGCTGGATGAAGGTGAAGGACCTCTCGAGTCTCGCAGCCTACAATTCTTGGACCAGCGGTCAGCTGAATCCTGCCTATTACGAGGACTATGCCCAATACTTCGTCCGTTTTGTCCAGGCTATGAAGGAGAAGGGCATCCCCATCTATGCCGTTACGCCCCAGAACGAGCCGCTGAATCGTGGCAACAGCTCCAGCCTCTACATGCCCTGGGAGGATGAGGCTGCGTTCATCAAGCACCTGGCCCCTGCCTTCAAGCGTGCCGGACTCGACACGAAGATATACGTCTTCGACCATAACTACAACTATGACAATATCTCCTCGCAGAACGATTATCCCATCAACGTATATAATGCGCTGGACGGAAGCCTTGAGGGCTCGGAGCTGGTGGTGGGCTCTGCCTGGCACAACTATGGCGGGAACTCCTCGGAACTCGACGATATTCGTGGCAAGGCCCCGAAGAAAGAACTTATCTTTACCGAGGCCAGCATCGGCACGTGGAACGATGGACGCAACCTCTCGTCTCGCCTTATGGATGACATGAACGGCATGGTGCTGGCCTGCGTGAACCGTTATTGCCGGGCCGTCATCGTGTGGAACCTGATGCTCGACCTCAAGCGTGGGCCCAACCTGTCAGGCGGTTGCACCACATGCTACGGCGCTGTGGACATTGACGAGAGCGACTATCACACCATCAGTGCCAACAGCCATTACTATGTGATCAATCATATCTCAGCAGTGGCTCAGCCCGGTGCGACTCGCATCGGGACTCGCAACACCATCTCGGGCATCACGACGGCCTGTTTTGCCAATCCCGACGGCTCCTATGGCGTGGTGGCCACCAACAGCGGTTCCAGCAGCCGCAAGATTACCGTGATGGTCACCGGCACTGGCTTCGCCTCGGTGGACGTGCCGGCCAAGGGCGTGGTCTCGGTGCTGATCGGTCCGGACGAACCCGAGTCGCCTCTGTGCATCGGCGAGGCGGAGATGACGCGCCTGGACCTGGGGCGCTATACGCTCACGCTTGACATGGAGCAGGGGCAGAGCTATGCCACCAACTTCCTCTCCGGTGATCTGTCTGCCTGGTATGTCGATTCTGACTTCCTCTCTGTGGATGCTGACGGCGGCATCACCCTGCAGGCGCTCTCCGGCACCTATACCTTGACTGCCGACGTGAACGAGCAGTCGCTGCTCGTCATGCCCCGATATGAGAAACTGGATGCCTCCGGACAGGGCAACCTGTACATCATCGGATCGGCGGGCAGCGTGGGCAAGCCCTGTTATATCCGTGGCTCCGATTGGCGGCTCGACCGTGCAGTCCCGATGGCCGAGGTGGCCGACCGCGTCTATCAGGCCACCCTCACTGTGGGGCAGCAGCTCAGCGCCTCGGGTGTCCAGTTCGGCATCTATGGGAGCAATGAGGAGTGGTCGCCCCAGTTCATGGGACGTGCTGGCAGCGACTATCGCCTGACGACCAGTAATATTCAGTTTTCCGTGGGCACGGGTTCGTTCGGTACCACCAACGGTACCATCTCTCTGCGTCCGGCAGTCAAACTGGCCGAGGGTGACACCTATCGCTTCACTGTCGATCTCACTGCGGGAGTGAATGCCGGCGTGCTCACGGTGACGAAGGTGGATCCCACGGGCATAGAGGAGGTGCTGGGCACAAGGCCGGAGGATGAGGGCACAGGCGAGGTGTACGACTTGGGCGGGCGTCGGTTGGAGCGTGTCGTGCCGCAGCGTGGTATTTACATCGAGGACAGCCGTAAGGTGCTGCGACAGAAATGAGCGATATTGACTGAATAGCAACTGCAACATTCATGTTAAGTATATGAAAACTATGGTCAAGTGGGTATGGACGTGGATGCTCTTGATGCTCCTTTCGTCACCGGCATGTGCGGTTCGCAAGAGTGCTGCCCGCCCCGTGTTCAAGAAAGTGTATGTCGATGCCGGCACGTGGCAGGACCCTGTCGCTCTGAAGGCGGTCGAGGTGTTCCGGCGTGTGGTGAACGACAAGGCCGACGACGACTTGTTCGTAAGCTCGCCCGTGCGACGGGCATTGCGAGTACATCTGTGTGTTCGTCCCAGCCTGAAGGCTGAGAATTTCGTGATAGAGATCCGTAAACGCGACGTCCATATTTATGCTGCAGACGGCCGCGGCGTGCTGTATGGGCT
>Ga0310695_10008989_pt1 | contig 15233 bp, 6 predicted proteins | sample RumenRJG_04DNA_FD_203882 | JGI IMG/M metagenome (GOLD analysis project Ga0310695, IMG submission 203882) | Bovine rumen microbial communities from Lethbridge, Alberta, Canada - RJG_04 (v2) (version 2) | ecosystem: Host-associated > Mammals > Digestive system > Stomach > Rumen | place: Canada...
GACGTACGTCGGCACCGGGTTTCCAAGCGCCAAACTCACGGTCGATGATGGCGATGGTCTTGTCGAAATCGAGGTCGCCAGCCATACAGATGGCCACGTTGTTGGGGCGATACCAGTGGTTGAAGTAGTTCTTGATATTCGTAATCGACGGGTTCTTCAGGTGCTCCTGCGTACCAATCGTGGTCTGTGTGCCATAGGGGTGGGTGGGGAAGAGCATGGCGCTGATACCCTCCCAGAGTTTGCGAGAGTCCTGAGCGATGCCGATGTTGTACTCCTCATACACAGCTTCCAGCTCGGTGTGGAATCCACGGATCACCATGTTTTGGAAGCGGTCGGCCTGAATCTTAGCCCAATTGGAGATTTCGTTAGAGGGAATGTCCTCCACATAGCACGTCACGTCGTTCGAGGTGTAAGCGTTCGTACCCTCTGCACCGATGGCCGACATGAGCTTGTCGTACTCGTTGGGGATGAAATACTTGGCAGCCAACTGGCTCACGGAGTCAATCTCGTGATACTTCTGGCGGCGCTGTTCGGGGTCGGTGATGAGGCGATACTCCTCATAGCGAGCCTGAATGTCGTCCAGCAGAGGAGCCTCGGCGGAGGGATCGGTGACACCAAACTTGTCGGTTCCCTTGAACATCAGGTGCTCCAGATAGTGAGCCAAACCCGTTGTCTCAGCCGGATCGTTCTTCGAACCCGTGCGGACAGCAATGAACGTCTGGATACGGGGCTTCTCTTTGTTGACGGAGAGATACACCTTCAGACCATTGTCGAGGGTGTAGATGCGCGTCTGCGTCATATCACCCTGGAAGGTCTGATACTTGTAATCTTTGGCCTGGGCGCTCATTCCGAGTGCCAATAGGCCGGCAATCATTAGTTTAAACTTCATTTTGTTATTATTAGGGTTAATGATTTCTGGGGTGAGGGTCATGAGATAAAGCGACTTACGGAACCGTAAGGCTTAGTCCTCGTAGTCTATCTCGTGGTCGAGCTGTCCTACGAAGTTCTTGAACACCTCTTCTTCCACGTCGCCCATCTCATATTCCTTCACGGCGTCTTTTCTGATTTCTGCAATCCATGCCCTTCGGGCGGCAACGTAGTCCTGACGGATGCGCTCAGCATCTTCCTCAGTGATTTGCTTCAGTCCGTAGTAGTCGGTCATCATGCGATAGGTCCACGCCCATTGATACTCGCGATAGTGACTGTTGATTTCCTCGAATCGGTCTATCACCTCAAGGATGGTTCTCAGCTGTCCGCTCTTGATGTCCTCAATCAGGCGCTGCTCTTCGCTCTCAGGGAGGAGCAGACCCGACAGGTCGGTCCAGTTGCCGCGGCCCACTTTTGTTGTGGGTTCACCGAAGTAACCGCCCTTCATGGCACGTTTCAGAACAGCTCCCATGTAGATACGTAGGGCAATGTCATAGTATTTGATGCCCTTGCGGAGCGACGATACGTTGATGATATACTCATGATAGTTGTAGCGCGAAACATTGTCGCCCGAAGCCAGACGCAGGCGTTCCAGGATGCGCTTGCCGCGCACAATCTCGCCGACGGTGTAGGGCGAGAGCCAGTCGAAGTTGACGATGCTCTTCTGCGAGCCCTGTGTACGCTTGTCGCGTTTCGGCCATTTCTTGATGTCGCGATAAAGACCCACGGTCGTGATGTTGCGTCCCGGCACAAGGTACATGTCGTCGTTGTAAGAAATCAGGTAAGAGAAGGGCAGGTCGCGCGTGTCGGGATGGTGCATCAGTTTGCCGAAGCAGACCGAGAAGGCACCGATGTTGGCAGGCATCAGCACATAGGCTCCGCTGGCCGTCTTCGTTCCGCGCTCTAAGAATCCGTAGTGGATAGGTCCCATCTTGTAGGCGTGGTTAGAGAAGTTGGTGGCCGAACCGGCGTTGTAGAACGAAAACTGACAACCGATGAGAAGACTCGACTTATGGTGGCTGGCCGAGAAAGGTCCGCAAAAAGCAGCACAGGCCTCACCGTTCGACATGTAGGAGTTGGCGAAGAACACGCTCTGCGATGCCGTGAAACCATTAGCCAGCTGACAGGCTTCGCCCACGAAGCAGTCTTGAATCTTCACGCTATTGATGATGCTCGAACCATTAGAGATGATGGAGTTCTCGCAGATGACGCCCGTTCCGATGTACACGCTATCGTTGGGGCCGCTCATGATAGAGCAGTCGCTGATGCGCGAAGCCCCGCTGATTTCGCAATTGTCCATCACCACGGTATTCGTAATCTCCTTCGTTCCCGTAATTTTCACGTTGTTGCCGATGATGCCCCGCTCGGGCATATTGCGCTCTATGTCCTCGTTGATGAGGCGGCGGATGCACTCCTTGATGGCCTTGTCGTGGAAATGCTTCACCATGAAGGCGGCGAATTGGCTGTTCAGGTTGGAGAAAAGGATGGCATTGCCGTCGCCAGCTTCGTTCAGCACACTGATCAGGTTGCCTTGTCCATAGGTTGCCCCCTCTGTCGTCTCCATGATGGATAGGTTCGAGATGAGGCAATCATCGCCGATAATGTAGTTGTTGATGTAGCCGGCAACGTTTTCTATCAGGCAGTTATCGCCAATAATGACATTGCGTAGTGTAGAACGGAAAATGCCCGTGTGCTTAAAGAATCCTTTCGTCACTTCGATGTTTCTTTCGAACACACCGAGGTACACCTCTCCATAGAAACTGGTGTTGTGGATATGGTCAGGTCGGAAGTCCTCGGCCACGTTGATGGCTGTCCAATCTTCTGCCGTGCATCCGTGGTTTTCAAGGATAGCAATTTCTTCGTCTTTCAGCAGTCTGTATTCCATATTGATTTGGTGTTCTGAATGTTCAATTATCAATTTTCAATCTCATAGAGGAAGTCGTGGTACGGGTATTTCTGTACATGCAACTGCTTGACGCGCGTGTAGAATGTCTGTCGCAGCCCCTCGATATTTGCACGTTCGCGAGCAGAGATAAACAGACAGTCGTCGCCCATGCGTGCCATCCATGTCTTCTGGAGCTCGTCGAGTGTGATGTTCTCCTTGGTGGGCGGTGTCAGGTCGTCGGCTTCTTTCTCCACCCAATGGTATGCGTCAATCTTGTTGAATACCACCAGCTGCGGCTTTTCCGAACAGCCGAGGTCTTTCAGTGTAGCATTCACCACTTGTATCTGCTCCTCAAAATCGGGGTGAGAGATGTCCACGACGTGCACCAGGAGGTCAGCTTCGCGCACCTCGTCGAGTGTCGATTTAAACGAGTCGACGAGATCGGTGGGCAACTTGCGGATAAATCCCACCGTGTCGGCCAACAAGAAGGGTAGGTTGTCTATCACCACTTTGCGCACTGTCGTGTCGAGTGTGGCAAATAATTTATTCTCCGCAAAGACATCGCTCTTGGCCAAAAGGTTCATGATGGTCGATTTTCCAACGTTTGTATAGCCTACGAGCGCCACGCGTATGAGTCGTCCGCGGTTCTTACGCTGCGTGGTCTTCTGCTGGTCAATCTCTTTGAGACGCTGTTTCAACAAGGTGATACGTTGCAGGATGATACGGCGGTCCATTTCCAACTGGGTTTCACCCGGTCCGCGCAGTCCCACACTTCCCTTGCCGCCTCCTGAACCGGAACCACCACCTTGACGTTCCAAGTGAGTCCACAAACGTTGCAGTCGGGGCAACATATAGCGGTATTGCGCCAGCTCCACCTGAGTCTTGGCATTGGCTGTTTGAGCGCGCATGGCGAAGATGTCGAGAATCAGCGTAGTGCGGTCCAGTATCTTCACCTTCAGTTCGGCTTCGATATTACGAATCTGCTTGGCCGAGAGTTCATCGTCGAAGATCACCATACCCACTGGCTGTGGAGGAGTGCTTTCCACGAAACTATTCTCGCTTTCTGCTTTGCGTTCCTCGCTCCTCGAGGCATCGCCTCCTTCCTTCACCCACTCGTCGTACTCCTTTTGGCACGCTTCTATGTATTCCTTGATTTCTTGCAACTTGCCTTTGCCCACGTATGACACCTGACTCGGTCCTCCTACGCGTTGTGTGAAGCGACGCACTACCACAGCACCCGCCGTGTCGGCCAGGAACTCCAGCTCGTCGAGATATTCTTTTGTCTTGGCTTCATCCTGTTCCTTGGTGATCAGTCCCACGAGGACGGCAGTTTCGGCTTTGACTTCGGAGATGACAAATTCTTTCATATATTAATAATGTACGTATTGAGGGTGCAAAGTTACGAAAAATCGAGAGCAAAACAAAAGAACTTCTCTTTTTTTTGCGGAGATGGAGTAAGTTCGCTATCTTTTGATGGCAAAGGTACGATTAAATGGATGAAATACTATTTATTTGCGTGTGTATTTGTAAGTGTGAGTCCTTTAGATATAGAGGAAATTGTTATCTTTGCAAACGATTACACAACAATTGTTTTGAATTTCTTGAACAAATAATTGCAATTGTTCAAGATTGTTCATAAATTTGCACCCACAAAATTTGATTTCAGAAAACTGTGAAGCTACATTAAACTAATCAAGCTTAACATTTCATAAAAGGGAGAGGTTTTGAACGATTCAAAATCCCTCCCTTGATTTTAACTCTAATATAGTACCTGACTCACAGGCCAATTTCCACATTATTGCCTATTGTTTCATGATCACAATCCAATATATTTTTCCATCTCAACCAATAAACTGCCAGAAACATCATGGCTCTTTTCAAGCCAATTGCTGATGCGCCAGATAGCTTCCTCAAATTCGAGGGTGATAATGACTTTCTGACTAAAGCCATGCTTTATTTCCACAAGCGTTAAAATGGCCTCTGCCGTATTGTCCGACAGAAACTCAACCTTGATATCCTTCACCTCAACAGGAGCTTCCATGCCTGCCGTCCAGTGGTTGTCGTCAACAAAGAAAAGCTGCTCTGCCGACGTAGCGTTGCTTTCTTTCTTGTTCACTTTATCATAGACTTCGTTCCAATATGCAGAATAGTATTTCTTGTCTAAGTCAAAAGGATTCATATCCGAACCTTCTGCGAAGGTCTTGTTGACTGCATCGAAGTACTCCCGAATGCATTCTGCCACCCCCTCTTCTGTTTCCCAATAAGGTTCATCGCCCAAAACATCTTCTGTCCTTTCTGCCTCTTCACTCTTAATGAGCTGGATGTTAGTCTGTTCAATGATATTCAGTTTGATGGCATTATTATCATTTCCAGGCTTGTACCAAGCTATTGTGCTGAAGTATTCCTGCAGATCCTCCGACTGGAAGCGGTAGCCGTGATATGCCAGAATCTTATTACGTAACAGGCGTAGCTGTTGTTTGGTCGATACACTGCCAGCCAAATAGGCACGGTTCAGAAGTATGCCGTTGACTGCGTTCCAAGGTTCCTCCTGTAACATCATCATCTGAAAATACTGACATTGTTCCTCATCATGGGTTGTCAGCTTCATTGTCCACATCGCATCGCCATTAGGCTTGCGGATGGCAAGGAAGTTCTCGCCGTCTTGATTGATATGCTGCACCCTCCAGCCGAACGCTGCACCAAAAGGGCATTCTTCTGCCTGACGGCTGGGAATGATGATATATTCACCCGACTTGCCATCAACCTTCTCTAAAGTCAGTTCATTGTCGTGTCTGGTGGTCATATAGAAATATTTTCCCATCCGTATCTCTTTAACCGTGTAAAGCTCATATCCGTCCCAGAACTTATGACCTACACGAATCGTCTGCGCCTGTGACGTCATACCAGCCCACAGCATCATCAGCGCTAACAACAGTTTTTTCATTGTAACCTCTTTTTTTAATACTGTATATATGTTATGATTGGCTTGACTTGGATAATAGTCTTTCAATCAATGAAATTCATTGATAATAATCCGTTTTTACCTGAGACTTCTTAATTTCGTTTTTCCCTATCCAGTTCCATATCTCACAATCGTTGCCGTTGCGACCTAAGATGGTGGAATTTTCCTTATCGATTCTTGGATTGGGAATCTGTCGGAAGTTCTCTACAAAAGTGAAAAGCCCGCCAAACTCCTCTTCATCCCATATATAGGCATCAAAATAGAGCGTCTTTTCGCTGCCATAGCGTCCGAGACAGACGAGGGCATCTGTAAAACCATCCTTGTTCAGGTCGATGAGAATGACACGATTTACCTCATTTTTGTCGATGGGTTCGCCAGGCAGTCCCTTATACAGTTGCTGAAGTGGCATGTTATATCCCAGATTCAGGTCATAGTGCAGCACGCCTTCATCCTCATAGATATCCATCTCATCCCAGACTGGGAACAACTTTGCCGCCTCGTCTTTGCCATCGGAGAGGTCGAGAGGTTTGATGTTTGCAAGGTCAGGTACAAAGACCAGTTCCTGAGCGCCATCGTTTTTTGCCTCGCCGGACACCTTCGTTTCCATTTGCTGGATGAGTTCGATGTTCAGTTTCTCGACAAACGACAATCGGATATCATCGTTCGATGCTGCAGGCTTGTACCAAGGCTCAGTTCCAAAATAATCCTGCAGATCCTTCGAGTTGAACCGATATCCGTGGCGAGCGAGAATCGTATTACGCATGATGCGAAGCATGGTATCGTCAAAGAATCTGAACTGAAAGTCGTTGAGCAGCGTTGTGCAGGCAAAGAAGAATCGCCCGATCTGAGGGTTAGACTCCACGAAGTCGAACTCAGCACCGTCGCGTTGCCACTCCCAGGGTGTGCTACCCGTTTCGGTATTGACAGCGTAGAGATGGAACCCCCGCAGCGTCGGCACGACCTCCCATGTACCCTCCAGTTCGTTGATGGAACCCTCTACGGGATGAATGGTAATGTAGCCCGTCACACGTCCGTTGAATGTAATGACGTCGTAGGGATAGTTGATGTCATTGACACTCACGGCATCCCACGTCCAATGGATGGGCAACTCGACCTCATCCTCCGCTTCTGACACATATTCACCCATCATCATGTTTTTCCAACGGGCTTCGTTCAGTTTTTGAGCGTCCCACTCTTCTTCGCCCGACATGACTGCCGTCAGATGGTCATGATCATCGTAAAAGCAGAGAACATCCCAGCCCTCCGCCTTCTTATGGCGTACGGTCGTACCGATGCCATATATGTTCACACGGTCGTGCGTGCCGTTGTCTGTGCGATAGACATGGTGATTCTGGTTCACCTCTTTGACATATCGCAGTACTAATTCATGCTCTTCGCCCTCATCCATAGCTTCCAGCAACACATTCTTATTCTCGATGTTACGTGCAGTGAAAGTGATTTGTCCATTATACCAATGAAGGCCTTCGTTAATCTGTGCCTGTGCCGTCATCCCAGCACAGAGCATTAGCGAAAAAACTAATCTTTTCATCTTATATGGTTTATAGTTTGTCGCTGCAAAATTAGGAAAAAAAAGCAAGAAAAACAAGAAGAATGTGAAATAATGCATCTTTTTTCTTTCAACATGCAAAGTAGAAGACTTAATAAAAAAATCGAAATCACTTTGTCGAATCAAATTAAATACGTACCTTTGCAAAGAGTTGTATGCAACTTTGCTCATTACTTAATCAACTACAGCATGCAGTATCTTTTGTTTTTGATAATACTTTTTACCTTGCCATCGACAATGATGGCCGATGATAAGACCACTCGCGGCATCGGCATCTATCCTGGAAGTCCCGATGAATGCTTCGCACCTACGATGGTGAACGATACCATCTACCGCAATCTTGCGCTCAATCGGCGCACTTGGCACTCATCGAGCTATGACTACAACCTGACGTCGCAACTCGTCACCGATGGCTATTCGATGACGAAGTTAGGCTATTGGCTTGTAGAAACTTCCGACGGCAATCTACCCAAGCGCGAACGCGAATGGAGCATCGACGGTAACGACTTTTCGAGAAACACGCTGATGGGATCTCATGCCTGGATTCATTATCAATGGAGTCACGCCCTTTTCTTCGACAGCATTGAGGTGGTGGCTCAGGTGGTTTTCGACGAAAAGAAGGCCAACCAGGGCTATTCCATCCTCCTCACTACCGATGACGATACGAAAACCCTTGGCACTTGGCAGGGCGATGATACGCCAGGTAAACGCTTGCACTACCGCATGCATTCAGATCCGAACAAGCAAACCGATGCCACGTTTCTGCCTGCAAACATCTGTCGATTGGGAGTTCGACTCGACCAAATGGTGGCAGGGACTCTCGACGACCTCATGCTCCATCTCGACATGGAAGGGGCCGCCTATTGGAACATCATCGAGGTCTTTGCTTTCTATCAGGGACAGCGCGTCGATATGCTTCCTTCGAAGTCTTTCTCATCTGCATGGATGAGCGACGGAGGGGGTGAACAATGGCTGACTGTCGACCTGGGAAACTGTGCCGAAATTCATCAACTCAGAGCCGATTGGCTGATGGCTCCCAACCAATGGCAAGTACAAGTGTCAGACGACAATGTTTTATTCACCACTGTAGGGCAACGCTCTGAAAACAACGATGTTACGCATACAAACAAAAGAGATTGTTTGTGTTTGGAGAAAACCTCAATCATCGATTTCGCAGAACCTATTCACGGTCGTTATGTACGACTTTTGATGACTGGTGGGAATTGTCTTGGGCGATATGCGCTGAGCGAGCTTCAGGTCATGGGACGCGGGGGTGTCGTGCCCCAGGCGCATCCCCGTGAGGGATGGCGCGCAGATGGTACCTATTCGCTCAACGGTGGCGACTGGCGACTGCGGCATGAACACGTCAACTACGGCGGATTGATGCGTCAGCTGTCAATGGCCGACAGTCGCGAGGCCCAAACGTTCGGCGGCATCGTAGCCACCGTGCCCGCCACCGTTCTTACAAGCTATGTAAATGTCGAGGCCATTCCCAATCCCAACTTCGACGACGACCTGATGATGATTTCCGAGTCGTTTTTCCGCCAGCCTTTCATCTATCGCACAGAGTTTGAGGTTCCCAACCAGTTGTTGGCGCATCGTTGCGTGATGCTTTGTCTCGACGGCATCAATTGGAAAGCCGAGATTTGGCTCAACGGCAACTACGTCGGACGGATGGATGGTGCTTTCATTCGTGGGCGTTTTGAAGTGTCGCAATGGCTGCGTAAAGGCACCAACGTGCTTGCCATCCGTGTCGTCAATAATGCGAATTTTGGTGGGGTGAAGGAGAAAAATGAGGTGAACACCGACTTCAATGGTGGCATTCTCGGAGCCGATAATCCTACGTTTCATGCCTCTATCGGATGGGATTGGATTTCCACCGTTCGTGGTCGGAACATGGGTTTGTGGAACGATGTTTATCTTTCTGCCAATGATGGTGTAATACTCTCTGCCCCCCTGCTTTTGTCGAAGGTCGAGAATGCTGGAGAAACCGATGGTATTGCCACGATGACAGCCAGTGTCGTGGCCACCAATCTCACCGCAGAAGCGCAGCAGGTGACCCTTAGCGGATGGGTGGGTGATATAAATTTCGAACAGCCATTGACGCTTGAAGCCAACGAAGAGCGCACAGTCTCGTTCTCACCTGATGATTTTCCGCAGCTGAAAAAACAGCCTATGCATCTTTGGTGGCCGAACGGCTATGGCACACCTTATTTATATGATGCAGGCTATTTGGTATCGCTCTCTCTGAACAATGACTCGCTTCCCACTTCCCGCTCCACATTCCTCAAATACAAGGCAGGCATTCGTGAAATGACCTATCGTGACACGCTTTCGGCACTGAAAATCTATGTCAATGGTCGTCGCTTCATCCCTTTGGGTGGCAACTGGGGCTTTTCAGAACATAACCTGAACTATCGTAGTCGCGAATACAACGTGGCAGTCGACAACCACCGACAGATGAACTTCACTATGATACGCAACTGGGTGGGACAGACTGGCCACGATGCCTTCTATGAAGCCTGCGACCGACAGGGCATCATGGTATGGCAGGACTTTTGGCTTGCCAATCCTTCCGACGGACCGAACCCTTCTGCTGAGGCGATGTTCATGCAGAATGCCAATGACTATGTGTGTCGCATCCGCCAGCACCCTTGTCTGGCACTCTATTGCGGACGAAACGAGGGCTATCCGCCTGCAACGCAGAATGCAGCGTTAGCCAATCTTGTGGGCGAGATGCACCCCGACATGCTCTACATCCCCAGCTCTGCTGACGATGGAGTAGGGGGGCATGGTCCTTACAACGCCCTTGCGCAAAAGGATTATTTTCAGCGTCTTATGCCGAAACTCCATACTGAGCGCGGCATGCCCAATGTGATGAACTACGAGAGTCTGTCACGTACGCTGCGCCCTGAGCATCTTTGGCCGCAAAACAATGTGTGGGGACAGCACGACTTCACACTGAAGGGGGCACAGCGCGGCGAAACGTTCAATGCGCTCGTTGAGCAGGCGTTCGGCAAGCCTACATCCGCCCAAACCTTTACCGAGTGGGCGCAATGGATCAACTACAACGGTTATCGGGCTATGTTCGAGTCAAACAACGTGACGCGTCAAGGCCTCATCATCTGGATGAGCCATCCTGCATTCCCCTCGATGGTTTGGCAGACCTACGACTATTACTTCGAACCCACTGCGGCTTTTTTCGCCTGTCAGAAAGCATGCGAGCCCCTCCATGTGCAATGGAACGCCCACAGCGACAGCATCGAAGTGGTGAACACCCGTGGCGGGAATCATAAGAAAGTGCGCGCCTGCATGCAGATTTTCAATATGAATGGCACACTGTTGAAACAGAAGACAAAGAAAATACGCACCAGTGAAGATACGACGGTTCGTTGGATGAAGGTGAAGACACCGAAAAAACTCAGCGATGTGTGGTTCCTTCGTCTCAGTTTGGAAGACGATCATGGTGCGTTGCTATCTGAAAACACTTACGTCAGAAGTCAAAAGGAGGACAACTTACAGGCACTGCATACATTATCCAAGGCAAATGTGGCAACCACAATTCAGTGGGAGCCAGAACATGCCTCGCTTACCTTGCGCAACGACTCTCCCTCTCCGGCAGTCATGTTGCGCCTTCAACTGAAAGGCTCAGACGGCGAACAGATACTTCCTGTCAGCTATTCCGACAACTATTTCCACCTGATGCCTGGCGAAGTGAAATCGATTGATATCCGTTGGAATGCCACCGACACGCGTGGATCACAGCCGATGCTTGTCATCAATGGACTGAATGTGGAATTGCAATCGATGATGAATGAAAAGTGAATTTAAATGGCAAAGAGTATGATGATATGCAAGAATAATGATACCTTAACATCAGAGATCACGAAACGAATCTTTTTGTTTTTCATCCTGGCTTTGATCATGGTGACCAAGGCATGGGGAGTGGCTAACGATTCTTGCGCGATGGTGCTGATCACGCCAGAGCGTTTGGCTGACTTGAACATGCCACGCAGCGGGCATGCCGCATTCTATTCAAATGGTGAGCTGACACTCTCGGGCGGACATACCACCAACTTCGTTCCTACACCTACCGCCGAATATTATGCCGACGGTCAATGGCATCTGCTGACGATGGCTTATGCCCACGACAACGGATTTGCCGTGACACTGCCTTCTGGTGAGGTCATCATCGGCGGTGGCCATACAGAGCCATTGGGGGTCGGTCAATCCTTCATGATAGAACGCTATATGCCGGCCAGCCACACTTTTGAAGGCTTCGGGTGTTTAGACCACAGGCGTGTGCTCGCCAATGCCACGCTGTTGACCGACGGACGCGTCATCATTGCGGGCAACCACTATGCTGATGATGCTATTGGTTGCTACGATGGTCAAGGTCAGGTGCTTCATGTCAAATCCGTTCGTCAAGGACGTTCCAATCCATACATCCTGCCAATAGCCGACGACAATGCCATCATTGTCGGCAGTCATGATGTTCACGACAGCCAGCCTGACACCGTATGGGTGGATCAGGTGAAAGGCGATGCCTTCCGCGTGCCGTTGTTGGAAACATGGCGTCCCGTTTATACCGACCAGCCCTTTAGCAGCATGGCCTGCTCCATAGGCAACCATTCTTATCTGCTGACGGCCTTCGACAAGGAAGGTCAATTGGGAATCATCGTGGTGAACGGTGGCAATGGGAAAAGCGACCTTACTGGCGAATCCATTTTTTCCTTGTTGCCCACGTCTTGTCCCATCCCTATGCAAAGTCCGTTTGGCCCAATCTTGTATAAAGGTCCCATTGTCGTCGACCAGCAGCATAGTCGAGGCTATGTCATTGGTGTAGACAGTCTCTATCGGCGGCAGTATGTGCTGGCCATCGACTATGCCCGCCAACCGGCAGCATTGACGCTCTATTATACTGACACGTTGGAGTATTCGTCTATCACGATTCCCATTGTGACGCCCGAAGGCAACCTTATCCTGGCGGGAGGTATCAGCGGCAATAATTACAAACCGATGTCCAGTGTCTGGCTCTATCGCTTTGGCACACCGCCTCCAACATCCATATCTCTCGCTTCTCTAAAGTCCCCTTGGCTGTGGGTAGGGGTGGCGTTTCTTTTTCTCTTCGCCTTCTTATACATTATTATATATAGGCGCAGGTCAACGCGTCAGCATGAGTCGCAGGACGAAACAAGTGTGAACAATGCCGAAGAGAATACTGAGTCAGATGATGAGCTGATGCAACGGATTTGTCAATGGATAGAGTGCGACCAGCGGTATCTTACACCGCGCCTCAAGCCAACCGACATAGCTGTCGATTTGGGGGTCAGCGTTGCCAATCTGACTGACTGTATCAGCCGTCAGCGTCATTGTACCTTTGCACAGTTGATTGCCGAATATCGCGTTGGTCATGCGCAGCGACTCCTCACCGATGCCCCCGACATGAAACTGGTGGCAGTGATTGAACAGTCTGGCTTCACCAGCGAGTCGACTTTCTTCCGTACCTTCAAGGCCGTCACAGGTTTGTCTCCCAAAGAGTGGTTGGCACAAAAAGCCATCCCGACAGCTACAGACAACCTTGCATAAAAACGCCTGAAAAAGCGACTCCCATTTCATATTATCGACTCCCATTTCGCGGAATGGGAGTCGTTTTTTCGTGTTCCCCCATGCGTTTCTGTGCACTTTTGCTACCTTTGCACATACAAGAATATACATTTAATAGTTTACAACATGACGAACAACTACAAACGCCTATTCTTTTCTGCTTTGTCCATTCTCGGATGCTATTCGGCCATGTGGGCCGATGGCATCAGTGAGCAACAAGCACAGCAAGTGGCAGCACAGTTCATGACTGACTTGCACAGTTCCTATTCTGGAGCAACGAAAAGAACTGTCAAGTCGAAGCGACCGTTAACTCCCGTCCTTGCCTACACCCTACAAAAAGAGGGTCAGCCAGCCGACCTCTATGTGTATAACTGCAGTGCCGATGGCAACGACGGCTTTGTCGTTGTTGCTGGCGACGACCGTGTGACCAGTCCCATTGTCGGCTTTAGCGATCGGGGGCACTTCTGTTACGAGGATGCACCCGAAAACCTGAAAGCGCTGTTTGCCCATTATGCCAACCAATTGGCTTTCTTGCGCCAGCAGTCATCGGTTCCCACAACAACGAGGAATGTTCCCAAGCGGGCTTCTCACTATTATGGAAATGTCATCGTAGAACCCCTTGTCAATACGAAATGGGATCAAGGAACACCCTTCAACGATCTATGTCCTGAAGTGCATGAAGGTGAGCACACCGTGACGGGTTGTGTGGCCACGGCCATTGCCCAGGTTTTGGCTTACTGGAAATATCCCCAGCAAGGGCGTGGAAGACATTACTATTGGTGGAATCCCACGCCAAACTCGCGCTTCGACTGGGGCGGCGACTTGACGGGCCATGTCTACGATTGGGACAACATGCTCGTCGACTACAGCAATGGCTACACCGACGAGCAGGCGCAGGCCGTTGCCCGTTTGATGAGCGACATCGGCGTCAGTGTGAATATGCTCTACGGTTATGCCAACTCTTTGGATAATGGCAGTATGGCGACAGCGTCGGCTGCGCCGCTTGCCAAATATTTTGACTACGACTTCAACACAATGCATCAAATCGGTGTCGAGATCATTGCCGGCTACAACGAAGAGGAGATGCAACCCAAACTGGAAGAGTTTGAAAATACATTGAAGGTCGAGCTTGATGCCAGCCGTCCGGTACTTTTATCTGCTTACCCTTCACTTGAAACGATAGGGCATGAAATCGTTGTTGACGGTTATACCGACACAGACTATTTCCACATGAACTTCGGGTGGAATGGTCGGAGCGACGGATACTATAAGATGATGCTTATCGATGTATCATCTTTGACTGTCGAAGGCCGAGAGCAACGTCCCATCACAGACCTCGGTGCCATTGTCGGCATTCAGCCAGCCAACAGTATTGTGCGCGACCAATTATCCTATACCTTGCATGGCGACGAAGCCGAACTCTCTTTCGTAGACCATGCAGGCGAGATAACCATCCCAGAAAACATTACAGGCGACCAGGGAAAGAGTTATCCCGTGACGTCGATCTCCTGTTTTGCCATTCAGGATAACGACACGCTGACTCAGGTGAACCTGCCGAACACCATAGCCCACATCCCTGAGTATGCCTTTGCCAACAGCGGTCTGACAAGCATTGTCTTTCCATCGGCTATCCAAGAGGTTCCTGCGCATGTCTGCCAGGGATGCCAGGACCTGCGTAGTGTGGGAATATCCGAAGGCATCAACAAAATAGGCAACAGTGCCTTCGAGGATTGCCCCAGTCTCATCATGGTCAGCAGCCAGGCCTCGATGATTGGAAACAAAGCCTTCGTTGGAGCGGGTTTACAGACCTATAACATGTCGATGGTCAGAACGATTGGCGACAATGCTTTTGCCGGCTGCCCATTCAAGAAACTCTCGTTCGAGGTGCTTGAGTCGGTAGGCGATAATGCATTTAGCAGGGCAGACGAAGTATATCTTGGTGCGGGCGTGACGACGGACAACCTCAACTGGCTTCCCTATAGTATGGAGCGGCTGTCCGTGTCGCTCGACAATCCGCTCTATGTCAGCGTGAACAATACGGTGTACGATCGCGACTTCACCACTCTTTATTACAGTGGTAAGAATGCCACAGATGTATATGAGGACACCGACCACTTCTCAGGTCTCCACATGGTGCAGGTCACCAGCGATGCCCCCCGTTCAGCACTGATCATCCCAGAGACGGTGACACGCATCGCTCCCTGGAGTCTTAAAGAACATAGCAGCATCAAGTTGGTGATACCCGCCTCTGTGACGGAGATGAGTGGAAACAACATCTACTATCG